>JAEEGJ010012013.1_pt1 | contig 21648 bp, 15 predicted proteins | sample 8958761 | NCBI WGS metagenome assembly JAEEGJ01 (sample SAMN16246546, study PRJNA631951) | gut metagenome | biome: gut microbiome; feature: rumen; material: RS-attached | host: Bos | place: Iran: Karaj | collected 2018-10
GAGAACGAAGTCCCCTCGGCATGGTACAACATGCGCGCCGACATGAAGAAGAAGCCGGCTCCGCTACTCAACCCTGGCACGGGGCAGCCCGTCACCGCCGCCGAACTCGGCCACGTCTTCTGCGACGAGCTCGTCAAGCAGGAACTCGACAATGACAACCGCTTCATCCCGATTCCGGCCGACATCCGCGATTTCTACAGGATGTTCCGTCCGTCACCACTCGTCCGCGCCTACTTCCTCGAGCGCGCCCTCGGCACCCCGGCCAAGATCTACTACAAGTTCGAGGGCAACAACACCTCGGGCTCCCACAAGCTCAACAGCGCCGTCGCCCAGGCCTACTATGCAAAGGCCCAGGGACTCAAGGGCGTCACCACGGAAACCGGCGCCGGACAGTGGGGCACGGCCCTCTCGATGGCCTGCGCCTTCTACAACCTCGACTGCAAGGTCTACATGGTCAAGTGCTCCTACGAGCAGAAGCCTTTCCGCCGCGAGGTCATGCGCACCTACGGCGCGTCCGTGACCCCCTCCCCCTCGATGGACACCGAAATCGGCCGTAAAATCAACGCGGAGCACCCCGGCACCACCGGCTCGCTCGGCTGCGCCATCTCCGAGGCCGTCGAGGACGCCGTCACCCACGAGGGCTACCGCTACGTCCTCGGCAGCGTCCTCAGCCAGGTCCTCCTCCACCAGTCGATCATTGGCCTTGAAACCCACGCAGCCCTCAAGAAGCTCGGCGTGAAGCCGGACCTCATCATCGGATGCGCCGGCGGCGGTTCCAATCTCGGCGGCCTCATCGCCCCGTTCATGGGCGAGAAACTCCGCGGCGAGGCGGACTACAGAATCATCGCCGTCGAGCCGGCCTCCTGCCCGTCCTTCACCCGCGGTCGCTATGCCTACGACTTCTGCGACACCGGCAAGGTCTGTCCGCTCGCGAAGATGTACACGCTCGGCCACGACTTCATCCCGTCCGCCAACCACGCCGGCGGCCTTCGCTACCACGGCATGAGCCCGGTCCTCTCCGAGCTCTACGACGAGGGCCTGATGGAGGCGCGCGCAGTCGAGCAGACTTCCGTCTTCCAGGCGGCCGAAATCTTCGCCCGCACCGAAGGCATCCTGCCGGCGCCGGAATCGAGCCACGCGATTCGCGTCGCCATGGACGAGGCGCTCCGCTGCAAGAAGGAGGGCAAGGACGAGACCATCGTCTTCGGCCTCACCGGCACCGGCTACTTCGACCTCGTCGCCTACCAGAAGTTCAACGACGGACAGATGTCGGACTTCATCCCGTCAGACGCCGACCTCGAGGCGAGCTTCGCCAAGATGCCGAAGCTCTAATACTTCAGGCGCAAAAGCAGTCGGGCGCTGACCTCGTTAAGCGAGGTCAGCGCCCGACTGCTTTTGCGCCAAATTAAAATAGCGTATCTGTTAGCAATTGCCGACCTGGACGCGTGTGAGATACCTTCTGGCGACGTCCGCGAGGTGACGGACGGTTGCGACGGGCGTCGGCGCAATGTCCGTGAGGTGGAAGCGCGGGAAGAAGCGCGTCACGTGCAGCGGAATGTCCGGCGAGATTGATGCCAGATACGTGGCGATGGCCGAGATGTCGGCATCGCCGTCGTTGCGGCCGGGGACGATGAGGGTCGTGACCTCGACATGGCAGCCTGCGGCATGAAGCGTCTCGATTGTCCGGCAGACTACCGCGTAGTTGCCGCCCACCCAGTCGTAGTAGTCCTGCGACGGGCCTTTGAGGTCGATGTTGGCGGCGTCAATCAGCGGCGCAAGCTCGTCGATAACGGCGGCCTCCGCGCAACCATTTGAGACGAGGACGTTGCACATTCCGCGCGCATGGACTTCGCGGGAGCAGTCACGGACAAACTCCCAGCCGACAAGCGGTTCGTTGTAAGTGTAGGCGATGCCGATGTTGCCGCTCTCGTCCTTGAGCCTCAGCGCCAGGTCGGCAAGTTCCACTGGCGTGGCCGTCCTGTAGTCTGAATCCCCTTCCCCATGCTGCGAAATGGAGTCATTCTGGCAGAATGGGCAACAGAGGTTGCACCCGTAGCTGCCGATTGAGAGGACTGCGCTTCCAGGGCGAAAGTAAGCTATTGGCTTCTTTTCTATCGGGTCCAAAGCTATGGAGGTTATCCGCCCATAGTTGCCTGCCACGACCTTCCCGCCTTGCGCTTTGCGCGCGCGGCAGAAACCCACGGCACCCTCCTTGAGCCTGCAGTGTCGCGGACAAGTTTGGCAAACGGCGTCCTCACTCATGGAACACTTCCGCCTGGAATGTCTCGAATTTAGCTCCGTCTCGCCAGGCATTTAAGGATAGTCCCGCCTTCTGCGAGAGGTATGTCAGCGTAGTCGGCAAATCCCAGCCCTGCTCGGGTGCGACTTGCGGGAGGAAGACGGCGAAGGCGTTGCCCTTTTCAAGCGTCATGCCGTCACGGCCGAGGACAATGTCGTGCCACGAGGCGACCGGCTTCGGCGGTGTGAGCGCAGAGACTTCGACGCGGAGGTTGCCCAGTTCGGACTCCTCGACGGGCATGAAGCGGGGGTCGTGAAGCGCAGAATCGACGGCCCGTTCGGCAACGGCTTCGACGAGCGGGCGCATCGGCATAATCTCGCCGATGCAGCCGCGGAGAGCGCCCGTGGCCTTGTCGTTCAGCGTCACAAAGGCGCCCATCTTGAGGAGGGTGGCCTTCGGCGCATCGTTCGTGAAGTGTCCGCGAGGAAACGCGCGTCCCGTGCGCACACCGTGTTCGAGCGATTCGCGAGCAACGCGAAGCAGAAAAGACCTCGCTTCGGCGTCAAGCACCTCGTCACCACCCTTCTTCCATTCGATGTGACCAGCCGCCGCCGTGTAGCAGACGAAGCGGGTGAAGTCGCGGTCCTCGTCGGCAGAGGTGGCGTAACGGAGGCGGACGAGCGAAGTTCCAGATGGGAAGGCGCGGAGGGCCAACTCCAGCGGAATGCGGCCGCAGATGGTCGCGCCTGTACGCTCGACGTAGGCGGAGAAGCCGTCGGCGTCGCCCTTCGCGAGAAGGCCGAAGGCCTCGGCATCGACTTTGGCGACTTGCTCCCTGACCGCATCGCGACCGTCCGTTCCGTATGGCGCGTAGGAGAAGTCGTCGCCGTAGTGGGTGAAATCGGAGGATATTACGAGGAGTGTTTCGGCGTCCATCAGCTTCGACAACGCCCTCGCGCACATGCCCATCTGGTCGGGGCCGAACGCCCCCATGATGAGCGGCACGACTGTGAAGTCCTTGTCAAGCGCGAGCTGGAGGAGCGGGTACTCGATTTGGGCGGAATGCTCCGCCGCATGGATTCTGTCATTGCGCTGGACAGGCGCCAGAAGTTCAAGGCTATTGATCCATTCCTTGTCGATCTTGATTTGACCAAGGGGCGTGGAGACGGCGTCGGCCTCCGGCGCGACGAGGCGGTTCTCGATCCAAGCGCGATGGCTCGGCGCAAGGATGACGACGCGGCTGAACTTGGCGTCACGGACAAGGCGTACAGCGCGCCACGCCGTCTTGCCGGAATAGTCCCATCCGGCATGAGGGAGGATTATGACATTCGGGTTGGACGGCGGCGTTGCCTCGTCGACAATGCCCGCGCCTTCCCACTTCTCGGCGGCCGCGCGGATTTCGCGTTCGGTTCCGGGATACCACGCTCCGGCAAGTGTGCTCTGCAAGATCTTCATGGTTAATATGATACCACAACTCTCCATGTGCGACTCCTTCCATCGTCAAGGAAAACCTATTCAAATTTGAATAACTCAAAGTTGAATAGGTAACGCGAAGCACGCATGAATGCTCAACTTATCGAATCGTATCCACTCCATATTCGACAAATCGACGGTCGCTGGTGACGACCGTGCAATTGTTAAGAAACGCCGTCGCAATGATAAAGCGATCCGCTGGATCCTTATGGATTTCAGGCAGGGCCGAAGCACGAAGCATGACATCGTTGTTAAGAAGCATCTCTTTCATTTCGTACTTGCCGGCCAGCAACTCTGCAAATGCGCCAGGGGAGACAGGCATTTCCAGTTCGCCCTTTTTAACCTTGCGCGCAATTTCCCAAATGGAAATGGACGAATAGCACAACAACTCTGCCTTGCTCATCGCATTTCGCGCGGCATCGGATAGACGGGTATCGCCAGTGGCAAGCCAAATGAGCGCACATGTGTCGACGAGTAGCCGTTGCATCACGCGTTCTCCCATTCGTCCGACTCGTCTGCAAACCAGTCGCCGTGCATTTTTACTTTGCCCGCAAAACCCGGCAATGGCTTCATATCGCGCTTGTGCTCAATGGGAACGATGCGTGCAATGGGATGCCCGTAGCGCATGATTGTGATTATGGTCAGATTATTCTCCACCTCCGAAAGGAGTCCTGAGAAATTTGCCTTGGCCTCATGGACATTCATCATCGTAGTCATGTGTTTTCCTCCAACGGATATAATTATATCAAATCTTGGTCATTATGACCAACAAAAGATTCTTTCCGGGCGCCGTCCAGGCCGCAAGGGACGTTGACAAAAGGGTTACTGCCACTTTGGACGGGCGGAACTCAGGTATATACTTTTGATTTTCCGCCATGTTCCTGATTCGGCAAGCGCAAGGTCGTAATTACTTTGCAGGCTGAGCCTGAATAGATGTCGGGTGTCAGGCTATGTTGTTATGCGGCTTCCGTCGTCAAAACCAGCGCAAAACGCATGAAAACGGGCTTTTTTGTTAGACGTAGAATCGTTGTAAAACTATTTTCCAATTGACCTTGTCCGCGTTATCGCAAATATCTAGAAACATACTGTGTGGCGGGGCATGTCAATTTTACGGGAAAAGTCGCGGAAATTTGATTTTCAAAAGGCTTTATATATGCGGGGAATGTAGGCATCCCATCGGATGCCGGCTCGATTTGGAGATTGCTGTAATGAGAAAACTAAGGCTGAAAAACGATGGCGAGGGCTTCTACCATGTCGGTACGCGCTGCGTAGGCAGGGCCATGATGTTCGGTGATGACGATAAGACGCACATCGTCGATCAGATACTCCGGATGGCGGAGTTCTGCGGGATGGAGGTCAACACATACGCGGTGATGACCAACCATATCCATATCCTGCTCCATGTCCTGCCGAAGAAGGAGTTGAGCGACGACGAACTCATTGCGCGCGTTGCATCGCTCTACGGTCGCACCAAGGCCGAGGACCTTCGCGTTGAATGGGCTGAATGGCACCGAGTTGGCGGCACGGCCGCACTGCAACGCGTTGAGGAGGAGCGCAACGCGTTCCTCCGTCGCATGGGCGACCTGAGCATCTACATGAAGGAGCTGAAGCAGTGGATATCCCGTGACTACAACAAGAAGGTCGGCCGCATAGGCACACTATGGGAAGACCGTTTCTGGAGCAATCTCCTCGAGGATTCCGCTGAAACCCTGTCGAGTGTCGCGCGCTACATTGACTGCAACGCCGTGCGCGCGGGAATCGTCGACCGTCCCGAAGACTACCAATGGTGCGGCTACGCGCAGGCCCATGCCGGACGCAAGGCCGCGCAAAAGGCGCTCGCGGGCATTTTCCGCAACGAGAATCTGGAGTGGGCCAAGGCCGAGCGCCGCTACGGCTGGCTGCTCCGCAGAGTGTCAGACACCCCGGCGGTGCGGCTGGACGCGCAGGACGAGATTTTCCGGCGCGCGCTGGCAATCGGGAGCCGGGGCTTCATCTTGGAGACCTACGCCCGATTCCCGGAGGTGTTCAACGCGAGGAAACGTCCTGTCCAGCCCTTCGTGACGGACATTGGCGAGGCGGATGAGGCCATTTGCGCGTCGCACAAGCCGCGCAAGACGACGGCAAGTTAGGCCGTAGTATACCTATCTACAAAAGACAAATCCCATTTTTACCGGAGCCCCTCTCCGGGCGCTACACTATGCGCCCAGGACTGGATGATTGCTGAATCCCCGTTCTTTTTCTGCCGTTTTATTTGACAAATGCTCGTCCCCTACCCTCTTTTGACTCCTCACCAAGGTCAAGATGGCGCAGAACGACCCTTCTCTGTCACAAATGGATGTAACTCGGGAAGATGAAACACGTCCGGTGTCAGACACCCAGAGCTGTCACCCCCGTGGCGGGTGTCAGACACTCAGGGCGAGGGCGTAGGGGTCGTCGAAGGGCAGACCGATGTCCTTCAAGTGGTCGGGGAAAGCTATCTTCCACGAGACATCAGTTGTAATAAAGTGTCTCGAAAACTCGACAAGCGCGGCGCGGGTTTCTGAATCGAAGGCGTAACCGACGATTTCGTCGCCGTAGACTTTGGTGACGCCGCTTTCGGATATGACGACATGGGAATCGTCACCGCCCAATTCTCCGCCGACGACCTTCACGCTGTTGCCGTCCTTGTCGATCTTGAGGCGAATCATCTGCGTCCCTTCAAACTGTTCGCAGAGATCCTTGCCCTCCCTCACCATCTCCTCGACATTCTTGCCGATACACCGGCACTCTTCCCGAACTTGCTCTAGAGTCTTCATGTCGTTGTTCCTTGTGCTATGGGTGTCAGACACCCGATGGTTGTCTATGGGTGTCAGGCACCCGATGATTGTCTCTTATAAACAATCACCATCACAGCGGCAAAGTCGTTTGGTTGGGATTGGGCTTCGCCTTGCTACCACCGAAAGTGCCAGCGACTATCTTGACTTTCAGCTTGATTTTCAGCGCCTTGGCGATTTCAATGATCGCATTGGCTTTCGTCTGGGTGCTGGAGTGAGTTTTCACAAACCATCCGCCCCGAATCGGTTCTTTCGCGGATGGAAATTTACGATAGTCGCCGGCGTTGTCGGTAACGAGTGGTTCACCTGCCAGTCTCATGCATGGCAGAAGGCGTTGTCCACAGTGCGCACGGACACGGAGTCGCGACCAAGAAATGCGATGGCGGCCTTGGCCTTAGTGGAAAGCGTGAATCCGTTCCTGATGTTGCTCTTGCCGGTGAGAAGGTTGATGATGCGGCCAGGGCCATCGTCCATGCCGGCGATCTTCGCGAGGACGAGGCGGAACCTTTCAGGCGCGAAATGGCTCAACCAATTGAGGGCCGAGACGGTGAAGAACCCTGTCACTGCATCAAAGTCGCCAGTCCCCTTGGCAAGTGCGGCCTCGAGGAATTCGACCGCCGTCCCGGTAGTTTTTTTGTTATCGATTAGCATTGTCTGTTCTCGTCCATTTACTCCACGATGTCATTGAACTTCGCGAAAAGTGTATTGACACCCTAGTTGTTGCACAACCCTGAGAAATGGAAGGAGTGCATCTCTTTACGTTACTCGGTTTCCCCTCATGAACAGAGCACGCGGGAATGAAAAAAGAGTATCACAGCGGAAGCCGCTGTGCAAGAAGAAAGTGACCTGCTACTCGGCGAGCTTGTCGGCCATGTAGCGGGCGCGGAGGCGGGCGACTTCGTACTCGATGTCGCGCCAGCGCGGAAGGGCTTCTTCGGCCACCTTGAGGACGTCCTCGTCGCTCATGTCGACCTTGACGAGCGGCAGATAGGCATCAAGGTCCGCAAGGAGCGGCTCCACGCACTTCTTGTAGAATTCAGGATCGCCGAGCACCGCGTCATTCCAGCGACCAACTGCGCCCATCCCGTCCTTGCTCTTGACGGCCTGGTATCCCCTGCGTACGTGGAAGATAACGCGCTTGAGTATCTCAATGCGGGCTTTCTCCGGCAGATCAAAGACAAGCCTGCCCCACGTGGAGCGTCCGTGAATCGACTCCGTTCCGTTCCAAGCGGCCTTGTCGGCCCGCCCCCAGTGGACGTTCTCGAACTCCCAGACGGTTTTGTCGGAGGGAATCAACGTGGCAAGGGCATTCCATGAAAGCATGATGTATGAGACGGCGGAATGGTCCGTAAAAGCGGTTTCGGACTTGTAGAGAGTGTGATCCGCATTTCTGATGCGCCGATGCCCGGTCGTGTTGTAGGTTGTGTTAAAGAAGCCAACGGAGGCGTTCGGGGCGACATCCATAAGCAGGCAGTAGTAGGGTTGGTTCTCTCCCGGGGCGAGGTATGCCTCATAGGTTCCGCCACCCAGGAAGCCGGCCGCCATCTGGTCGGCCTTTTCATCGGGGGCCTCGAATTTGAAATGGATGCCAAAAGCATCGCATGCGATCTCTATCGTCGGAACTGGAGCATCCTTCGCGGCTTTTTCGGTACCGATTCCCTCACCGCGGTTGCCAGTGGCGACGTCAGTGGCGAGGAATTCCATGCTGCCGCCGTATTGGCGGTTCATCAGCTGTGTCTCTGGCTTGGGAACGATCTTGTCCCACCCGCCAAGGCCGATGATGGGCTCCTCGCTGTAGTGAACGACGTACTCGCGCTTTTGCACCGGAACGAAGAGGGACTTACGGTAGGCGGCCAATGCACGGGCGAGCGGCTCGTTTGCGCCGGTGACGGCGGCGCCACCAATGCGGTGCAAACGCGAGAGACGAGTCTTCTGCGGGAGTTCTCCGGCGAACTTCTCGTCGGCGGCGCGTATCGCCTTGAAAATGGAGTCCTCGTCGCCCTTGAGCGGGAAGATGGCGGCCATCATGTTGAGCTGGTAGAGCTCTGCAGGCTCTTGCGTCACCTTCCATTCGATGGCGTCGCGGCAAATTTTCGCCGCGGCGTCAAAATCGTACCCGGCGCAAAACGCGTTGGCGGCGTACTGCATGACGGCGAAGGACCAGGTCTTGCCAGTGGCCTTGTGAATGCCTTCAAGCATGCCGTAGGCACGGCGGACGGCGTCGAAGTTGCCGCTGAACGAATAGGAGGAACCTCCACGGGCGGCAATCATGTCCGTGAGTATTTTGACTGCTTCGTTGGTGCTGGCCTCAGTCGATCCAAGGACAACGGGAAGGTAGCGCTCCACCAGTTTTGGCTCAAGGATGAAGAACCAGCGCCAGGCGGCGACGCGATCGGACCTGGGGGCGGATTGATCCTCCAGCACCTCGCGGTAGAGCCGCTTCGCGGTGGGGCGGTCATCGAGGAGGCTCGAGCTGATGTTTGCGGCCTCGATGCGGTTGCCGTTCAGAAGGGCGAAGGAGCGGGCTTCTTCATGGCGGTAGAAGGTCTTGTATGCGGCGAGGATGAGAGCATTGACGCGGTGCTTCATGTCGGGAGTCGAGTTATAGCGGAGAGGAACCTTGTATGACTCGATGGCGGCTTCGCATTCGTCGCGCATGATGAAGCTCTTGCCAATCTGCTTCGCGATGTCCTCCAAGTGCGCCGGGGTGTTGTCCGGGAACGCGTAGCAGGATTCGAGGATTGCGTTTGCCCCGATTTCATCTCCATCCGCGCGCTTGCGTTCGGCAAGATGGCTGCCGGCGGCGATCCGCACCCAGGCGAGCGCGTTGGTGTTGTTGAAAAGAGCCGTGGCCGTGGCAAAGGCGTCATCGCGGGCGGATGCTCCTGCGGCACGCTGGTTCTTCAGGATTTCGCCCTCAATGCGGGCGGCTTCACGAGGGGCTATGGCCGAGCCCGCTTCCGCGAGCAAGGCGCGAACTTGCGGGACGGGCGCGAGCTTTTCCGCCGGAGTCGGCATACCCCGATACCACTCGAGGCAGTATATGCCGCAGTTGAAGCGGTCGCCGAACGGCAGGAACGAGTTGGTCAGGCCATCCCATGTGTATTTGCGGATGTCATTGCCGACCTGGGGACGGCAATTGTGGATGGAGTGCCCGACGAGGCGGTAGTGGACTTCGCCGCGCTTCTTGGACGAAGTCGGGAGAGCGTCCGCCTTCAAGAGGATTTCCGTGGCGCGCTTGAAGTCCTTTTTCGACTGGGCGATGGATGTCGCAAGAAGGGCCGCGTCGGCGCGCCAGTCGGGAAGGGACTTCTCGTCGTCCATGATTTCAAGGGCAAGGCGCATGGCGTCATCGGGGCGGTTTAGCTTTTCCCTGAGGGTGCGGACGATGCGCATGCGAACCCCATGGAGGGTGTTCGAGGCCATTGGAATGGCCAGCTCGGCCATCGACGCCGCGAGGGCGTCGTCCCAGCGGCCGAGCCGCTCCAGCGCCTCGCGCTTGCGCCCGATCCATTCCTGTCGGTCCGCGGTGGCGGTCTTGGGAATGGCTAGCAGAGCATCGCACTGCTCGACGACCCGAGTCCACGCCTTGGCTGATATGGCGTCCTTGAGCGCTTTAAGCGCCTCTTCCGGGGCTTTGTCCGCGACCTCCGCGGCGACTGGGGCCACTGGCTTCACGGACATGAGCGAAATCGGCGCGGCCTCGTCTGCGGCGAGAACCATGCACGGGAGAATAGCTGCTAAAATGTAAGCTTTCATAGTTGAAGGGGTTGAAAGGGTTGAAGGGTTGAAATCAACGAATAAGCGAACAAACGAATCAACGAATAAACGAGTTACCGTCCGAGCCTCTGGCAGAGGTCGATGATGTGTCGCGTCATCTCCGCACGGCAAACGTCGAGGTCCGCGGTCTCGCGGTTGAGTCCGGCGAGATATTGGAGCGCGGTGGTGCCGGCGTAGCGCGTCTTGATGTCCGTGGACTTGGCCGCCTCGCGGGCGAGAGAGGTCATGAGCGTGGCATAGCGGATGTCGTCTATGCCCTCGCGGAATCCCTCCCACTGAATCGTGTCGATTACGCCGTCGCCCGTGCCGTATGCGAAGACCATCGGCTTGTATGTCGTGCGGTCGTCGTTGAAGGCGCCGAAGTGGTGCGCGTAGTTGCAGAAGGCGCTGTATCCGGCCAGATACGCGGCCATGCCGTACTGGCGGCGGTTGAATGCCGGATTCTCGGGACCGATGTGCATATCGGCGTACCATGCGATGTGCGACTGCCCGATGCGGTTCCATAGGACGACCGAGGATTCATCCTCGGGCCACTTGGCGACGTTGTGCCAGTCGTACAGATATCCGGTCTTGTTGAAGACCTGGTTGCCGCCGGCGATGATAAACTTGAAGCCGTACTTCTGGAACGCCTCGTAAACCGGGCGGTTCCTCTCGAGCCAGCTGGGCGGGGGCTCGTCGCCCATGCCGATGAAGAAATTGTGGTGGCCGAGGCGCTTGTCCCAGAATGCCGCCTGACGGCGTGCCTGGGCCTCTAGGAAGTCCGGGGCGCGCGAGGAGGTGTCCACACTGATTGCGCCGACTAGCGCGTCTGTGCGCATGCCGACGTCCTCCATCACCTTAAGCGTGTAGAGGCCTTCCGTGCCGGCGCCGCCGCGCATCCAGTGCATGTCCTGGTTGTGCTCGACCTGGTCGCGGAGGACTGCGACGAGCTGCTTGCGGGCGAGCTCAAGATCGCCGCCGTTGTAGCTCATGATTATGCCGAGGGCGATGTAGCTGTACGAGCAGACGTAGAAGTCGCGGTCCGGGTCGAGATAGGCCTTGGGCTTGGGCAATTCGAAGGGAAGCACCGTCAAGGTGACGGGGATTTCGCCGAGAGCCTTGCCGGCCTTGTCGGCAAGCTTGACAGCGCCGCGGTATGTGCCTTCGGCGATGTCCGGCGTCACATGGGCCGTGAGGAAGAAGTTGCGGAAGCGACCTTCCTGGAGCAGGACGGGCTGTAGGGTGGCGGCGTCATGGAAGTCCGGACGCATCGACTGGAAGCCGTGCGTGCTCTCCCAGTGGTCGTAGAAGCGGCCGTCGAACTGCCGGGGCGGGTTGAGCCAGCGCTCGGTGACCTTGCCGTTTTCATCGACAAGGCGCGCGTAGTTGGCCAGCTTCTCCGCGTCCACGCGGATGAGATCCTCGTCGTTGAGCAAGAGTTCCGGACAGAGCTTGAAGCCGGTGTCGCCGAAGTAGCTGTACCAGCCGTTCTTGTTCTGGCACCAGACCTTGACAACCTTGAGGTCGAGCTTGTCGGCCGGAAAGACCTGCCCCTTGGCCGTCTTGAACGGCGAGAGCGAGAATTTGACTTTGCCAAGGTCGGAAAGCGGGTAGACAAGGAATGATCCCGGCTCATACTCGCCCTTTGCGGACACGATCCGCACCGGCGCTGACGCCAGACCATCGATCGGGTAGACATCCTCAAGACGCTGCACGTCGCTCATGGGCGGAACGGCGTAGTATACGAACGGCGCCGATGGAACCGCGTTCGAAACGTCGCAGTAGACACGCTCGGCGAGAACTGCTGCCTCGCGGTTCTTGGCCGCGTCCTTCTGGACGCGCTCCAAGTGCTCCTTCATCGGGCCTGCCGGAAGCCCGGCCTTGACCTGCGCGGTCAGCGCTGCGACCTCCTTGTCCTGTCTCGCCGGGGAAAGTCGCTCTATCTGCGCCCTGCCTGCGGCAGGTGCAAGCGCGATAAGCGCCCCTGCGGCTCCTAATGCCATTTTCAGTACGTTCATGTGGGTCTCCTGAGTGTGTTCGTTACAACGGCGCCAATGCGGCGTCAAGTCCTGCAAGCATTTTACGTTCCAATGGATTATTGAAGGATGATGAATGACGCACCCGAAGGCACGACAAGCGGCCCGGCGCCGAGTTTGTCCGCGATTCGTTCCGCTCCGAAGGCGTCGACAAGCAACGGGCTCCCAAGGTTGAGTCCCTCGACGGACGCAAATGAGCTATAGGGGTTTCCCGGCGTCCGCCACGGATTTGCTGCATTAAGTGTCGGGTCGTTGATGTATAGGGTCCGGCCAGCAAGCCAGACCTTCTCGCACCCCTTTGCAAGCGGGGAGCGGCTGCCAAGTCCCCATGCCCTCACACCTCTGCCGTCCGTCGACACCGCGGCGTGCAGCACGGGATTGGCGGCGGTGATGTTGCGGCAGTAGGCGTAGTTGCCTGACGCGACAAATGCTGCGGCCTGGAAATTCGACAGATGGGAGGAGGCGAGCGTTACAGGCGTCCCTTCGTTCAGCACGAGCGGGACGTACCCCGCGGAACCATTGAATAGAACGCTGTTGACAACGCCGATGCCGGCAGTGCTCCGAGCAACGCCAGGAAGCTGGAAGAGTCCCGCGGCGTTGCCGGCGGCGGCTGAAAGGCTGTTGGCGGCGAGGGTGCAGTGGACGATTGCGAGTCCGCAGCCTATGTTCGTCCCCGAGACCGCCGTCGCGGCAACCGTGGACGAAGATTCCCCGGCGTCGGCGGAATTCCCCGTCATCGTGCAGTTGGCGAACGAGAGCCTGCCATTCAGCACCGCGCCGCACGAGGCCACAAATGACGGTGTGCCCGACGTGACGGACACGGAGTTGCCCGCGAAGTAGGAATCGCGAACGAGGACGTCGTTGTTGTAGCTGCTGAAGTAGATTCCCGCCGTGGTGTCGTGGCCGGTGGGGGTGGTCGCGGCGTTGCCGACGAAGCGGCAGCGCTCCACTGTGGTGCCAGGTGAGCAGACCAACACGGCGGACATGCGGCCGGAGCTCGTCGTCCCTGTCGGGACCTTGGAGTTGAAGTTGCCCTCGAAGAGCGTGTCGGAAATGATGTTCTCGCCCAGAGTGAGGAGGGCGACGGAGAGATCCATGCCGGCGTTGTAGCACGTGACGACGTTGGTCCTGAAGGTGCAGCGCGAGACCGTGGAGGAGAGGCCCGAAGGTGCGGTTAGGGCGAGCTGTGGCAGGCACGATGACTCGCAGGCCTCGAAGAGGCAGTCCTCGACGAGGCTCGCGTCGCCGGAGGGGCGTGCGGAACCCCAGCCGATGGCGACGCCACCGCGGCAACCGACGAAGGCGCAACGGCGGATGGTGACGGAGCCGTAGCTGAGGACGGGGCAGGGCTGAGTCGAGCCGACACCGCAGGCCAGGAACGTGCAGTCCTCGACCGCCGTCGAGGAGTAGGCCCCCGAATTCTCGACGTTGATGGCCGAGACGCTGAAGGAGACGAATGTCAGCCCCCTGAACACGGCGTTCGTCGCCATGCCGACGCTGGCGCTGCTGAAGGCCCTCTCGGTATTGGTGCCGTAGGAGACGCGCCAGCAGGTGCGGGTGGCGGCGACGTCCGGACGGTTGGGGGCGAGGTTCGCGTAGTCGAAGACGGCGACGCGGCTTTCCGCGCCGGGATCGGCACCGTTCGGCAGCCAGAAGTCGTCGCGGTTTCGGTCGCCGGTAAGGACGGTCGGATGCGCCGCGGGGTCGGCCTCGTTCCGCGCGGTCTCCGTCCCGGCGAAGCCGCCGTAGACGCCGACGTTGGAGCGGATGTCGTAGGCCGCGGTGACGGGATAGACACCGCCCCTCAGCCAAAGTTCGCCCCGGTAGCGGGCGGCGTCGGCAATGGCGGCCGCGATGTCATCGGTGGCGTTGGCCCAGCTCGAGCCGGTGCCGTCGGAGCCGGCCGGGACTTCGCCGGCCGGAACGACGTGGAAGACGCGCGAGGCGGTTGTCAGCAGCTGCGCGGTGAAGGTGGCGTCGGTTGCGCCGACAACGGCGGGGAAGGCGTTGTCCCAGCCGGTGACAATCCAGTCAGGCGAGGCCGTGTAGGCGGGGATTGCCGGGAAGACGTCGCCCTGGTGGCACGTGAGCGTGATGCGGGAGGCGCCGCTTTCCGCGAAGGTCCCCGCCGCGCCGAGGTCGAAGGTGACGTGGACCGTCGGCGTCGTGAAGGTGGCGACGAGGACGAGGTCGTCCTGGAGCGCCGCGATGGAGAGCGTGGCGGAGGAGGAGTGCAGGACGCCGTTGGTCGTGTACCATCCGCCGAACTCGCAACCCGAGGCCGGGACGGCCGTGACGGACACTGTAGCCGCGCCCGTCGCGACGCTCTGGCTCGCGGGGCCCGAAAGGGTGCCGCCGGCGAAGGGCGAGCGGCGCAGGACGAGCGAGTGGCCTCTCTCGGCCGTCGCCGTCATTGTCTGCTTCGCACCACGCGTGGCGCCGCCCTCGGGGCGCGCATCGCCGGCGATGTCCGCCATCATGGAGGAGGCGAGGTTGGCCGTGGCGATGGCGTCGGCGTTGAGCGACGCCCAGCTGCCAGCGCCGGGGAGGCGGAAGCGGAGGTTGGGCATGGCACTCCGGACGCAGTAGTCGTCGAGCATGACGTCGGCCGTGTCGCGGAGACCGGGGGTGCGGGCGGCGGGCGTCAGGACGCCGGCGGCGTCCGCCTCAACCGGCACGGGGTCGTACTGCCAGCCGGTGGCGATGATGTCGGCCGGCGCCTCCAGGACGTTCTGCGCCGTCGACTGCCAGACGTTGATGCCGATGCTGGCGGAGGCGCCGTTCGGCGCGAGGAAGGGGGCGGACACGTCGGCGTCGGAGAGGAAGAGACAGTTGGCGACATTGAAGGGCGCCGCGTGCTGCTCGCCATACTGCGCGATGGCGAAGACGCCGGGCGTCCCCTTCGAGCGGAAGGTGCAGTTGGCCGCGGTCTGGCGGGCGGCGCCGACGGTCGCGGAGCCGAGGATGCCGTCGCAGAGGACGGGGGAGACGCCGGTGGCGCCGGAGCGGTTGATCGCGGCGTTGCGGTCGAAGACGCAGTTGGCGAAGGACGCCTGGGAGGAGGCTGCGCCGGAGCCGGCGATACCGAGGGCAAAGGAGCCGCCGGAGGTCGCGGCGGTGTAGGTGCAGGCGATTGTGTTGCGGTCGAAGACGCATCCGTTGAAGAAAGCCTTGCTCGTGGAGCGGTTCGGTTGCGTTCCGAAAAGCGTCTGGGCGGAGCCGGCTGCGGTCCGCGTGGCGGCGAAGTTGGAGCCCATGCGGCAGTTCTCGAAGACCCAAGTCGCCCCCGAGCTGTTGGCGGAGACGATAGGAATCGAGCCGGCGGGGGTCGTTGTCGTCATGCGCGTGTAGCAGTTCGTGAAGGCGCAGCGACGGAAGACGATGAGCGACGAGGGCTGCTCGCCGCCGACGCAGACGGCGGGGCCGCCGTAGTTGTCGTTGACGTATGAGGCGCGGCCGAGGCGCGCGAAGGAGCAGTCCTCGATGGTCGCGGTGGCGGCGCCGCCGTGGAAGAAGAGTGCGTTGGCGCGAAGCGGGGCGTCGGACCAGATCGACTCGAATGTGCAGTCCGCGACAATGTACGCCTTGGACATGTTGAAGTTCACGCCGGCGTTGCGCTTGGCGACGCACCAGGCGAAGCGGCAGTCGCGCATCGAGAAGTCCGACTTGAAGCCGGAACCCGTCCAGACGGCCGCCTCGTAGGACGCGCAGGCGACGACGCGGAAGTCGGCAAGCGTGACGGGGGCATTGTGGTTGTTGGGGAGGTTGACGAGGTTGCCGTTGAGGGCGCTGCTCCAGAAGCCGGAGATGATGACGCCGTCAAGGGTGAGCGCGGCGGAGATCGACGTGACGGCTAGGAATTGCGCCGTGTTGTCGTTGTTTTTGTTCGCGGCGGACTGGGAGGCGGGAATCGCGTAGGCGTCCCACTCGCCCGAATAGGCGGGCGGAGGGCTGATGCGGCCGCCGACGATGACGTTCAGGGCGGTCAGCGCCGTCGTTGCCTCGGTGTTGGCGTTGGTGTTCGGTTCGTAGTGGACCCAGTAGTCGTCGAGGTTTTTGTCGCCGGTGAAGATCGTCTGGTTCATTGCGGGGTCGCGGTCGGCGAGGGTTTCGCCAGCCACGCCGGCAAAGCCGCCGTAGACCGCGAGCGAATCGGCGATGGATATCTTTTCCTTCACGACATAGACGCCGGCGGCGGCGTAGAGGTCTCCTCCGGCAGCCACGGCGGCTGGGATGGCGTCATGGGCGTTCGTGTAGGCGGTGGCCCAGCTCGCCCCGTCGATCACGGCGCGCGTCTCGCCAGCGGCAAGTGGCTTGAGGTAGACCGCAGCCGATGCGGTCAGCGGCGCGGCGACGGCGAGCGCGGCGCAGACGGCGATGGCGGATGTGGCGCGGTTGCTCATTCGGTTTTCCATGGTGTATCTCCTTAGGGGGGCTTCAAGTTCTAGTTGCCAGTTCTAGTTGGCTAGTGGGTGCGGCGGTCGAGCCGCGTGCGTTGAGCACGCGCGGCACGACGACGTGCATTGGCGGACAGTGAGGATGCGCAAGGCGCGCAAAGAGAGTGTCGACGAGGGCGTCGGCAAGTTTGCCGACGGGGGCGCCGGACGAGGTGAGGGATGGGGACGACCAGCGGGCGAGACGGGTGTCATCGAAGCCGATGACCGAAATGTCGTCGGGAACGCGGAGGCCGGCCTGCGCCAGCAGGGCGATCAGGCGGACGGCGACGAGGTCGTTGCGGCAGACGACGCCCGTCGGGCGTTTCGCCGGTGCCATTGCGGCGAGATGGCCGGCGATCTCTTCAAGTCCGCCGGCACCGGGGGCGTCGAGCGCGGCGTAATCGATGTCGAAGCCGGGGAGCGAAACCGGCAGGTCGGGATGCGGGGCGAGGATGGCGTCGGCGTATGAGCATGGGATGTCCACGAGCGCCAGGCGGCGGTGACCTTTCGCCACAAGGTGCGACACCGCCTCGACAAGCGACTCGGGACCGTTGACATTGACGGTGTCGCGCTTCGGGTCGTCGACGGCGAAGAAAACGGTCGGAGGCATCTCGGGAATGTCGGCGGGGAGTTGTCCGGGCTCGTGGCAGGTGATGACGCCGTCAACGCCGTGTTCGACGACCGCGCGAATTGTGTCCCCCGCCTCGGCGTCAGGGTTTGTCCAGAAGCCGCAGATGGCCGCATAGCCGCGCGCGTAGAGACGCGACTGGATGGCGGGTACGAGTTCGGCATAGAGTGGTTCGGCGGTCGAATTGAAGAGGACGCCCATGGTCTGGTTGCGCTTTGTGCGCAGGGCGCGGGCGACGAGGTTCGGCTTGTAGCCGAGACGCTTTGCCGCCTCGCGGACACGGCGCGCCGTTCCCGGCGTGATGCCGCACTCCTCCCCCCTGCCGGCTAGTACGCGGCAGACGGTCGGGACGCTGGTGCCCGCTTCCCGGGCGATGTCAATCTGTCTTACCATGGCATTCTACGCAATCGATTGCGCAACTATAATACCGCATTGGCCGTGAAGAAAGCAAGAAGTTATTTCCAGCAATGACTTACCTGGACTAAGCAAGAAGCCCCAACATGTACCGGGCGCTAATCCGCGAGGCGACGCTGCAGCAGGTTCCGCTCGCGACAGAGCGTCTACTCGAACTTGACGAAAAAGGCAGCGGAGTTCGTGTCGGGCTTGGTGAGCGTAAGGCGGCCGTCGCGCAAGTCGACTTCGCACGGTGCGTTGTCGTGCGTGTGGTCGAGGACGATTGCGGACACGCTGTTCGTCTCCGCCAGGCCCTTGACGGCGACTGTCAGGGTCTTTCCCCTGCCCCGGTAGTCGACCACGAGGAGTCCCGCCTTCTTGCCGTCCGCGCTCTTGACGGCGAACGGCGTCACGGTCCCGACCGCCGAGGAGCTCGCGCATATCCGGGGGAAGTCTTTGACGATATCCCCGAAAATCTTGCAGGCGTACCAGTTCTTGTTGTACTGCCTGTACTGGTCCATGTAGCCCCATAGTCCGAAATGCGCGCATCCGTAGAAGTATGCCTGGTCCAGCTTCGAGGTCTGGAACTTGGCGAGGCTCGTGAGCGTGAAGGCGGCGGAGTCGATGTTGTTGTGCCCGGAAGGACCGTTCAACGCCCGCTTGACCTTGTCGGGCGAAGAGTTATGACCGTGAATGCCCTCCCATGTCAGAAGGTAGTGCCACTCGTTGATGATGAGCTCGCAATCTGTGAAGCCATACTGGTCGCAGAACTTTCGGGCGCGCGCGGCGTCGTTGACCATGGATGCGGGATTTGACCCGTAGTAGTGCCACGAAATGAAGTCGGGCGCGACGCCAGCCTCTTTGCAGGCATTGAAAATCGCGCGGAAGTAGTCCTCCTTGTAGCTGCAGAGGGCGGGGCCGCCGACCTTGATGCCGGGGAACTCGCTCTTCAGACGCTTGAGGCAGATTACGAAGAACTCGACGAACTTGTCGCGCATGTATGTGGCGCTTCTGCCATTCTCGCACCACATGTTTGAGGTCCCGTCGGGTTCGTTCCAGAGCTCCCAGTACTCTATGTTCCATTTCTTCCCGTTGGCCCAGCCCTCGTTGTAGTGGCGGACAATGCCTGCGAAAACCTCGGCCACCTTGTCGAAGTCCTTCGGCATGGCGGCGTTGAAGTGGACGGAGCCCGTGTGCTCAATTGAAGTCCCGAGGCGGTAGAAGGTCTTGAGGCCTACGTCGCGGGAAAGCTGGATCAGGTGGTCCGTGGCGGCGAAGAAGTAGTTCGACGGATCCTTCGGGTCCTTGTCGATCAGGGGGAAGATGTACTGATAGTCGATGACGCGCTGCCCGGAGTTGATAAGCGCCCAGTCATGGGTGCGTGCGTAAGTCATGTTCAAGGCCCTGACGGCGTTGTCGTCGTTCTGGATGGCCCTTGCCGAACTCCTCGGCGACCAGCCCGAGGAATGGAGCGCCGGCCGAATCTTTCCAATGACGTTGGTGAAGTTGACCGTTGCCGTCTCTCCGCCAAACGCGCTACCTGCCACAAGAATTGCAGCTGCAAGAACAGCGGCCCGAGTAGTTGTCTTTGATGTTACCATAAGATTCGGCCGGCGTTATGGCCGGGTCATATTCTGTCAGCCGTTGGCTTTGGTGTCGTAGGCGACGTAGCAGACCTGGGTCTCCATGAATTCGTCCAGGCCGTGCTCGCCGTCGTCGCCGCCGTTGCCGGACTGGCGGACGCCCGCGTGGAAGCCCTGGAAGGCTTCGAAGTGTTCCCGGTTTACATAGGTTTCGCCGAAGTGGATCTCGTTCATGGCGCGCATCATGACGTCCGTGTTCTGGGTGTAGATGGAGGAGGTCAGGCCGTAGATGCAGTCGTTCGCCTTTTCGATGGCCTCATCCAGCGTCTTGAAGGTGCTGATGGGCATGACCGGCCCGAAAATCTCTTCCTTCATGATGCGCATCTCGTGGCGGCAGTCCACGAGCAGGGTCGGCTCGTAGTAGTAGCCCTTGCCGTTCACCGTGGCCTTCTTGCCGCCGCAGACCAGCGTCGCGCCTTCCGCGATGGCGCTCCGGACCAGCTCGTCGATGTGCTCCTGCTGCTTTTTGTTGACCTGCGGCCCGATGGTGGCGTCGGGGTTTTTGATGGGATCGCCGTAGGTCGCGGCCTTGATCTTCGCGGTCATCTTCTCAATGAAGGCGGGGGCGATGCCCTCCTGCACGTAGATGCGTTCCGCGCAGTTGCAGACCTGGCCGTTGTAGATGAAGCGGGAATTGAAGACGTGCTGCACCGTTTCGTCCAGCTTGCAGTCGTCCATGACGATGACGGGCGCTTTGCCACCGAGCTCCAGCGACACCTTGGCGATGTGGTCGGCCGCGGCCTTCATGATCTTCCGGCCGGAATCGGTGCTGCCGGTCATGGAGACCATGGCGACCTTCGGGTTGGTCGCGAGGGCGTTGCCCACGACGCTGCCGGAGCCCGTGATCACGTTGATGACGCCGGCGGGCAGGGAGCTCTTCGCGACGAGCTTCGCGAATTCATAGGCGCCGTTCGGCGTATCGCTGGAGGGCTTCAGGACGACGGTGTCGCCGGCGATGAGGGCGGGCGCCATCTTGCGGCCGATCAGGAAGAGCGGGAAATTCCAGGGCATGATGCCCGCCACCACGCCGATGGGGCGCTTGTACAGGAAGATATTCTCATTCGGCCGGTCGCTGGTGATGATTTCGCCCTTGATGTGGCGAGCCATGCCGGCGTAGTAGTTGATGTATTCGGGCAGCCAGCCGGCCTCGTCCCGCGCCTGGCCGATCAGCTTGCCGTTTTCCTCGGCCGTGGTCTGGGCGAACAGCTCAAGGTTCTCGCTCACCAACTGCGCAAGCTCCCGCAGGTATCCGGCGCGCTGGATCGCGGGGATCTTCGCCCAGGATTTCTGCGCTTCGTAGGCCGCGTCGACGGCCGCCCGCACGTCTTCTTCCGTCGCCTGAGGGACTTCGGAAATGACTTCCTCGGTGGCTGGATTCAGCACCTGGATCATTTTCCTCGATCCGTTGGGAATGAATTTCCCGTTGATGAAAAGTTCGTATTGCCGCATGAATGCATCCCTCCTTTGTTCTGTGTTGTGTGGCCCTAAAAATTTAGGGACCTATGGTGCAATGACTATACGGTATTTTTCCTCACTGTGCAAGCCTTTTTCTAAAACAATCCAAACGCCGGAAGCCGCAAAAAACATCCGTCATGCTTTACTTTTTCCGCGCACACGCGCTATAATACAATCCAGTCAACTCTCTGTCAACCGTTTGAAAGCACACATGTCCTCCCAGCAGATTTCCTCTCTCGTCTCCTTCATCTGGGGCATCGCCGACGACTGCCTCCGCGACGTCTACGTCCGCGGCAAGTACCGCGACGTGATCCTCCCGATGACGGTCGTGCGCCGCCTCGACGCCGTGCTCGAGCCGACCAAGAAGGCCGTGCTCGAGATGAAGGCCCGGCTCGACGCCGCCGGCGTCTCCCACCAGGCCCAGGCCCTCTGCCAGGCCGCGGGCGAGGCGTTCTGCGACGACCTCCACGCCCTGCGATGCGAGGAGTGTGCACAAGATGCGCTGGAAGGAGAACTCCTGGGCGGCCTCCTCCGCCGGGCCGTAGGGCAGGTGCGCGTAAAGCGACTTCAGACCGACAAAGAACTTCGGCCAGTTCGCATGCAGCAAGACTTCCCCCAGATTTGCCTTCAAGCCTAAACTTAACCGCGCACTAAGACCCGGTGCGGCAACGGCAATTGAAAATGCCCTTGACAAGGTCAAACTACATTGTATACAATTGAAGGCCGGAACTCGTCCCATCATCGAACCAAGGAGCCAACCAAGGAGAATTCGA
>JAEEGJ010012014.1_pt1 | contig 21645 bp, 15 predicted proteins | sample 8958761 | NCBI WGS metagenome assembly JAEEGJ01 (sample SAMN16246546, study PRJNA631951) | gut metagenome | biome: gut microbiome; feature: rumen; material: RS-attached | host: Bos | place: Iran: Karaj | collected 2018-10
AGACCGCGATGGACCTCCTCGGCATCGAGGTGCCCGAACGGATGTAATCTATGGTCGCTTTGCGACCTTAATATCAGTTTGCCTACATATCAAGCCAGTCCCGGCCATGTGCCGCGGATTGGCTTGCATTGTGTATAGGTAGCAGGACAACTGAAGACCTGGAATAATTCCTTATCGAATGACCTGAACACCTGTACGCCACGCTGATGGGTATCCCATCCGTCGGCTATAATCTGCAGAAAATAGTAAGTACCATTATACATTTCTGTCTCCTGGTCCTTGTTCACCGAGTGTTCGATGCAAACCGTATAAGGTGTATTGGGGGTATAGGCATTCTTGTTCGAAGCGCCCTGGAGCAAAGCTGCGGGAAGATATCGCTGGCAATAGGGATCATCCGGATGGCTGAACTTATCCTTGATGATACGTATCATCTCAGCCTTGGCAGTAAAAGTGCATAATACGGTGATGCACTTCTCACCTTCCTGCTGATTTCTGGCATAGATCTCCATTGCCATCGGGATGAGGGCAGGTACCGTGTATTCATTCCTGCCCAAAAGTTCGCGATAGACCTGCTCAAATTCCTTCGCATCAGAAGGAATATTAGTAAACGAAACGAGCACCGATTCTCCGCTCTTACTTACTGTGTACACATGTCCATTGACAGTAATTGACCCTTGATTATTTAAATCCATAGTAAAAGTATTTAATTGTTATTCGATGTGCAAAAATACAAATAAAAAACAAACCATCCAAATTATTCACTAAAAAAGTTTGCAATTAATTAAAAATCCACTGTTGCTAGCACTCTGACGGGCGACAGAGTGCTTTATTCTACCAGAGAATGACCATTCTTGGCCAAGAATGGTTATACTCCAAACGGAAATAGCATTCTGTCGCCCGTCAGAGTGTTAATTCCTATCGGAGCAAGAATCCTGACGGCCGACAGAGTGCTTTATTCTACCGGAGAATGACCATTCGTGGCCAAGATTGGTTATGCTCCAATCGGAAAGAGCATTCTGTCGCCCGTCGAAGTGCTATTTCCGATTGAAGGAAGCATTCTGTCGGCCGTCAGAGTACTTTATTCTACCTAAGAATGACCAATCTTGGACAGGAATGGTTATGCTCCAATAGGAAATAGCATTCTGTCGCCCGTCAGAGTGCAATTTCCGATCGAAGAAAGCATTATGACGGCCGTCAGAGTGCTATTTCACAAATAAATTAGAAATCAAGGATAGATCTTGATGTAGCTGCTACCGGAATTGCCATTCTTGATGACTTGTATCTGGGTAGTGATTCGCTCGAACATAGTGCTTGTGTGACTAATGACACCGACCTTCTTCCCTTGGGATGACTGTAGCATGGCAAGAGAGTCGATGACGATGGCAAGCGTGTCGGAATCGAGTGTGCCGAAGCCTTCGTCGATGAACAAATTCTCGAACGAGATGTTGCGTGAAGATAGTGAAGAAAGGCCTAAGGCCAACCCCAAAGAGACGATGAAGGTCTCACCTCCTGACAGAGAGGTGGTATCGCGAACGTCGTCGGCACGGTCGTGATCGATGACACGTATGCCCAAGGAGTTCTTGACATGCTGCAGTTCGTAACGACTGTTGAACTTGCGGATTTCTGCATTTGCATGTTCAACGAGGAAATGAAGCGTGTAACATTGAGCTATCTTGCGGAGCATCTTGCCTTCGGATCCTCCAATGGCATCGGAAATCTGTTTCCATTCCTCCAGGAGGGTTTCCGCTTCCTGCTTCTTCTCGTACATAGCACCCATCAGTTGCATGGCTTGGTCATGGCGCTGCAGCCGGGCTTGCAACTCGACGAGTTCTGTGGTGGAACGATTCTCCAGTTCTGTCCTGCGGAGGGCAAGATCTTCCTTCGTTTTATCAGGCTTATGCTGTTGATGCTCCTCGTGTGCAGTCTTCTCATTCTTCAGCGAGGTTTCAGCAGAAGTCAACGCTGCGGCAAGCGTCTTCTGGAGGGAACGAATCTCCTCCCAGTCATCGGTGGCAGTAAAGAGTAACGCAATGGCAGCCAAGTCGAGTTTCGGCTGATGCTGAGGGTTAGCATTGTAATCTTCGAGCCACGTTTCCAATCGGGAGACTTTCAGGCCACGCGCCTTCTCCTTCTCGGCTCTTGCTCCCGTTGTTGACTCTATCCTGCCCCTAATGCCGGTGAGTTCTGAATTGAGTTTGCCAATGACCTCCGTCTGCTGATTGACGGCCGTCTCTGCATTTGTCTTGGCGTCGGTGAGCTTCTTCTCGAAGACATCGGGGTCGCTTTCTCCAATTTCCTCTCTGATGGCTTGCTGCTTTGCCTTGACCTCATTATTGGCTTCCTCCAAAACAACGACAGCCTCGGCAAATGCAGTTTCTTTCTCAGATTGTTGGGCGATAAGGTTGGCGGTTTTCCCCTTTTCGGTCTTCAGTTCCGTATCATAACCATTCTGCTTCTCTTCGGCATCCTTAATCTGCTTGTCACTTTCTTCTTTATATTTGAGTACCTCTGCCTCTGCCTTATCCTTCTCTTTGTGGAGCTTATCTACACGCTTGCTGATGGTAATATAATCCGTCAGCGCGATGTCAGCCACATTCGCCTCTTGCGTAATGGCGGGAAGAAGCGCCTTCAGCGCAGTGGATGCCAGAGGCCAATCTGTATATTTCGGCTGTAGGGAAAGCCATTCTGATTCAAGACGCGTAAGTTCTTTTTTCAGCGTCTTGACAGCACTCTGGAGCGTAGTTATCTTGCCCGTGTTTTGATTGTGCTCTTTCGAGAGAGCATTCATTTCTTCCTGCAACCTATTCAGCACCGTCTGCTTCTGATCAATAATATCTTGAAGCTCGTTGACGACGGGCTCGAAAGAAGCGTCAGATGCATAAGGATGATGGACAGCGCCACATAATGGACAAGGTTTCCCTTCCTGGAGGCCAGCACGATGCTCCTTCCAGTTCTCGCTGGTCATCAGCGTGTAGGTCTTACGGAGGGTCTCCAACTCCTTGGACTGAGTCTCAATGTCGAACTTCGATAATTTTTCGCTGATTTCCCGATTCCTATCGGTCCATTTTTGAATGTCGGCTTCGTGCGTCTTGATTTGCAGGTTATCTGTTTCGATATCCGTACGGATACGGATTGCACCAAGGAGGTCGTTCTTCTTCTGGTCGGCAAGAGTTTTTGCCTTTTGAAGGGCATCAGGATCTTGATTCTCGATCTTCTTCTGTTCGCTTACGAATGCATCAAGAGCAGATTGCGCTCGGGTCTTCAATCGTTCGATTTCGGCCAAAACCTTACCCTTTAATGTTTCGAGTGAACGGCTTGCCTCTTTCAGTTTCTCCTCCCCTTTTGAGATTGCTGTGGTGTTCTCATCAACAGCCTTCTTGGCCTTATTGAAAGCATCAGTGGCTGCATCCTTGGCTTTTTGCCTGGACTGGACAGACTTGCGAATGGTTTCCAGTTCGCCCTTGATAGTGCGCGCCTTATTGATGCGAGGCTTTTGCTGCTCCAAATCCTGCTGCGCCTTTGCTGCCAAGGACTGCAGTTCGATCAGTTTACCCTTTTGCTCCTCAATAGTGGTTTCCATACTTGTGGCCTGAAGGTTGAGGCGCTTTATTTCCGCATCACTTTTTTCGATATCCTTCCTGCATTCTTCAGCGTCCTTGTAAAGCCCTACCGCTTCCAAGGTGGAGTCGTGAAGGGCTAGGCGCTCGGTTTCTGTCTTGATATTTTCGAGGTCTTGTCTGGCAGCTGTCAGTTTGGTCTCAAGCAGAGATAAGTTCTCGACAAATTTATCTTCATCGACATACCATCTCAAGGAGTCATTGATTTTGACAAGTTCCTCCCTCGCCTTATTTTCTTCTTTGCTCAAGGAATCGATACGTTCGGTCAAGGCATCGAGCTCTTCCTTTGACTTGATAATGTCCTTGTCATTTGCTGCAAAGTGGGCATTAATCTCGTTGAAAGCTTTCTCGGCTTCCTCTTTTTTTTGGCTGATACGGGCGGCAATATCGGTATAGAGGGTTTCGTTGCCAATAAGTTTCTCAAGGAGCTGATATCGTGAGTCCTCACTTGCGGTAAGGAAATTAGCGAATGAACCCTGTGCAATCAGAACAGTACGTAGGAACTGGTCGAAGTCCAGACCAATAATATTAGGCAGCTCATTCCAGTCAGCGGCTTCTTCCTTTAATTGTCCATTATAGGAGGAAAGTTTATATAAGTACGTTTTGACCTTATCGTATTTCTTCCTCAAAAACGACACATGCCATTCTGCACGATAGACATCGCCGTTGTTTGCCCGAAAAGTCAGTTTGCTATAGCCCTCTTTTTTCCCACGGGTGAGAATATTACGACAATCGGATGGTGCCAATCTGTTGCTCTCGTCTTTGTCAGCAGTTCCAAGTATATCAATTTTGCCTCGCTCTCCCTTCTTTCTAGTATAACGGGGTGCGAGACTATAAAGTGCAAGGCAGATTGCATCGAGCAATGTGGATTTGCCTGAGCCTGTTGGGCCTACAATACTGAAGATAGTGCTATCGCCCAAAGCTCCTTCCTCAAAATTGATCACTTCTCCTCCTTCACGGTCGAGAGAGGCGAGGTTGAGTATTTCAAGTTTTATGAATTTCATTGTGTAATAGAGTTGGAATCGGTGGTGGAATTGATCAAATCCTTCAGCATTTGCTCCTGATGTTCCGACATTGGCTTTTCGAACTTGGCTTCAAAGGCCTCCTTCAAGGTGTCAAGCGGGGCACGGTTCAGAATGTCGTCAATGCTTTGAAGTCGCTGTGTACCCGAAATTGTTTGGATATCCGAAGAGGAAATAATCTTCTGTATTTTGCATAGTACTGCATTCTTTGTCAGAATCAGCGCTTCCAAGGCTTTAATATCGTCGTTGCTAACCTTCTCCAACTTTATCTTGAGAACCAAATAGGGAAAATTGTCGTCCAGCTTTCCATCTTTCCTTTCCTGCAGTTCGGAGTTGATGAGTTTCTCCAACTGCTTCGTTTTCAGTTCTTCGTCTTCGGATGGCAAAAACATCAGCTTGTGTTGAGGATGGTATTCGAGGGAAACCACATCCGGTTGCGAACTGCCACTTTCAAAAGTAACCATATCAACCCCATGGTGGTAATCCTTTTCGGCAAACGACATGGGAAGAACGCTGCCCGAGTAACGTGCCCAGTTGGTATTCCAGATGTGCTGACGCTTGTGGATATGACCGCAAGTCAGAAAGTCAGGGTGATCAGTCCAACCCTCAAAGCTGACTTCTTCCTGTCCACCAATGATTAGCTTCTCGCTGGCATCGTTTTTTGCTATGTCTGCTCCGCTTGCATACATATGAGCCATCATAACAAGACGTGAATCAGGATATTTCTCCCTTGCTCGTGTGGTCAGTTCACGAAGTATCGCATTCACACCCTTGGAGTAACTAGCATTCTGTACCACATCGGTTCGAAGGTAAGGGACAGCCAAAACCGTCACCTTAATACCGTCTTTCCCTTCGATGGGTATCATCATATCGTCATAATCAATCTGCCAGAAGCCGCCATTTTCGTCGGATTGCCAAGAACGGTGTATGGTTCCACGGATTTCGACCTTGTGTCTTGAAAGCAGAGCACGAGGAGCTTCTAAACGGTTAGCCGAGTCGTGATTGCCTGCAATTATGATGATATTCATCTGCGGACAGGTCTGCGTGGCGTCAGCAAGGAACTCGTAGTAGGCAGCCTGTGATGCAGCTGAAGGGTTGCCGTTGTCGAAGATATCACCTGAGATAAGCAAGGCATCAGGTTGTTCTTCGTTGATCTTCGAGAGAAGCCACGCCATAAAATGCCGGTGCTCGGGTAGGCGGTCGTTGCCATGGAACAAGTTTCCAAGATGCCAATCACTAGTACAGATAATTTTCATAAGGTTGTATTTTCAATGACACAGATGTTTATTGGACAAGGGAAGCCTGTGGGCTTTGCAGCAAGGATCACTTGACAGAGGACACGGAAGGAGACCCGTTTATAAGGTAATAAACATTAATTACTTTTGAATGCTGTAGATGAGGGATACGAGTTCGCCACGGGGCGTGATGCCTTCGGCGCGGAGAGTGTAGGTGGTATGATAGTTTGTGGGAAGAGGAAGGTCGAGAGTAACACGGCCTGAAGTACCTGTAAAGTACTCGGGGTTCCAGTAGCGGGTGGCACGGGGAGAGCGAGATACGTGAATGTTGGGGAACTGCAGTCGCTTGACGTAGCCCAAGGGCATCACGAGCTTAAGAACGTCATTCCATCCGGATTCATAGACGAGTTCATTGAGCTTCTTCAAATCGATGCGGATGATGGGCGATTCGGGGTATTCGGTTCGCCCAATGGTTCGTGCAACTTCGGGATGAATGAAATCGACGGCATAGACCATTTCAACGGGTATCTCCAGGGCTTTTTGAGGTAGATATTTACCTAAAGAGTCCTTCTCGATGGGCATTTCGGTGGTTCCTACTACGAAGCGGACAGGAACGTGCATGCCGTTGGTCTTATACTTGGCTACCTCGCCATCGAAGGTGATGTCGTCGAACTTCAAGATCATATCCTTGAGTTCGTAATATTTATAATCCGAAAGAGTACGGGTATATTTGGTTTTATGGGCAGAGCGCGTGTAGATGTCGTCGGGTTCACTGGAAACAAGCATCTCCTTGACTTTCTGTTCGAGCTTCTCCTTGTTCTTGTCAGGTTCCACCTTGGCGGATTTGGCCGTAGTGTCGGCAGCTATCGTATCGGAAGTAAGCTTGAGGTAGTATTGCTTTGCATCGCTCGGCAGATGCTGTATGGTTTTGGGCAATGAAAAGTTATCGATTTCAATTGCCTTAGTCGATTTACCATTGGGAGCGAAGGCCATAATGCAGAACAAGGTACTGTCGGGATAGCTAAGATTTCGGAAATGGAAAACGCCATCATCTTCGCATTCAGTAGTATAGATCTCAGAATTAGTCACATTCACCAGAACGACCTTATAAGGCTTATTGTAGAGGCGGTAAGTGAGACGACCGCTGATGCTCTGTGACCTTTCGTAGAAGAAACGTGGCTTGTAGAGGCTGGTGTCACTAGAAATAGTTTCGAGAGAAAAGAGATCGGGCACAAGAGGCAGCATATGCGTGATGGAAGCTGCAGTATCGACGGGGGTTAGGTGGTCGTCGGTGACTGAGATAGAGAGCCAAGTGGAATCGGGAGCGTCGAAGGTGAAGCGTGTGAGCGTGTCGCGTCGATAATAGGAATATGGCCTAACGGAATCTGGTAGAAGCATTGGCGCATCGGGGCGATAGCCTTCGTGAAGCGGACGCACAACATAGCCTTTGGCCACATCCTTTTCAGTGATGATATGGATAGTTTTGCGAAAAATAAATTCTTGTTTCGTCCCTAATATATAATAAGTGTAGCCGGTGAGCGTGTAATCGCCACTGACGAGTTCCTTGGACAAGATAATGTGCCCGACGAAACGGCCTTCGCGCTCCATCATCTTACACCACGAGACAGGTTGGTCTATGCCATTGCGCAGGTCGGAGTAAACGAAGCGGCTACTCCGATATCGTGGCTTCAGCGATTCACCTTCCACTAACCATGCGCGCATCCAAATCGTGTCGCCGGGATGATAGAGCTCGCGGTCAGTCATAATGTGAACCTTCTCCTGTGGGAACAGGCTACGCTGGAGCTGCAGACGTTCGGCAAGCGAATCATTTTTCTCTACCTGCGCCATAGCAGGGAGAGAAAGGAGGAGAGACAACAGGGTCAGGATGAAGCGCATAGTATAGACTTTTTGAGAACAGGTATAACGGAATACCGGAATTACGGAAAACCGAAATAAACGAATGCAGAAAAGCAGCTTCAGTTCTTGAAGCTATGGATGGGTGCTGGGATGCGGCCACCACGATTGACGAAGACGTCGCATGCAAAACGATTGACGGGCATAATAGGAGCATAGCCGAGGAGGCCACCAAACTCTACCACCTCTCCTACTCCCTTGCCGATGACAGGAATGACGCGGACGGCAGTGGTCTTCTGGTTGACCATACCGATGGCGGCTTCGTCGGCAATGATGCCGGCAATGGTGGTGGCAGGTGTATCGCCTGGGATGGCAATCATGTCGAGACCTACAGAACATACGCAGGTCATAGCTTCGAGTTTTTCGATGGTGAGAGCTCCAGCATTGACGGCATCAATCATACCTTGATCTTCACTGACGGGAATAAAGGCGCCCGAGAGACCGCCCACATAAGAACTTGCCATCACGCCGCCCTTCTTGACCTGATCGTTAAGGAGAGCGAGGGCAGCTGTGGTACCTGGTGCACCTGTACGCTCAAGGCCGATGGCCTGCAGGATGTCGGCCACGGAGTCGCCAATGGCGGGCGTGGGAGCCAACGAGAGGTCGATGATGCCGAAGGGCACTCCAAGGCGACGAGAGGCTTCCTGTGCGACAAGTTGTCCCACACGAGTAATCTTGAATGCAGTCTTCTTGATGGTTTCACAGAGCACTTCGAAGTTGGTGCCTTCAGGCAGATTTTCGAGCACATGCTTTACGACGCCAGGGCCTGAGACACCGACATTGATGATGGCTTCAGCTTCAGACACGCCATGAAAAGCACCTGCCATAAAGGGGTTATCATCTGGTGCATTGCAGAAAACGACAAGCTTGGCGCAACCCAGTGAATCGGATTCCTTAGTGGCGAGGGCAGTTTCTTTAATGACATCACCCATAAGACGCACTGCATCCATATTGATACCTGTCTTTGTTGAGCCGACATTGACACTGGAGCAGACGAGTTCGGTGCGCTTCATGGCTTCGGGGATAGAGCGGATGAGGAGTTCGTCGGCCCGAGTCATACCCTTTTGGACAGTGGCAGAATAACCACCTATGAAGTTGACGCCAACATCGTGGGCTGCGCGGTCGAGTGTTCGAGCTATCTTCACGAAATCGTGGGTTGTCTTGCAGCACGAAGCGCCAACGATGGCTACTGGTGTGATGGAGATGCGCTTGTTGACAATGGGAATGCCGTATTCCTGCGAGATGGCTTCGCCCGTGCGGACAAGGCTTGAAGCATAGCGCAGGATCTTATCGTAGATATTCTGGCAAGTCTGAAGTACGGATTCGGTGGAACAGTCGAGCAAGGAGATGCCCATCGTGATGGTGCGAACATCGAGATGTTCCTGGTCTATCATTTGGTTGGTCTCAAGGACCTCGGAGACATTGATCATGGTTGGGCAAAATTAGATGCGATGCATCTGGTTGAAGATTTCTTCCTTCTGGCACTTGATTTCCAAGCCCTTGGATTGGCCGACGGCAGCGAGACCGTCACGAAGTTCGCTGAAAGGGACGTTGCAGTTGTTGATGTCAACGATCATCATCATAGTAAAGTAGTCACGGAGAGTGGTCTGGGTGATGTCGAGGATGTTGACATTGTTTTCTGCAAGATAGGTGCATACGGCGGCGATGATACCGATGGTATCCTTGCCTACTACGGTTATGACTGTGCGATTCATAGGGGTGGTTATTAAATGATGGGGCAGCCATGATGGCTAAAACGGGAACGAAGGGGAAATGGGGCAGACAAATATGGCTGCGACGAAGACGAATGGCACGCGAGGCGACGAAATCGAGCGACGCGAGGAACTAATTAATCGCGACGGAAGATGTCGCGAGTGTAGACCTTATCCTTGACGTCATCAAGGCAGGTGTCGTAGCGGTTGGCAATGATAGCGTGGGATTGCTCTTTGAATGCCTGGAGGTCGTTGACGACCTTGCTACCAAAGAAGGTGGAGCCATCGGGAAGAGCTGGCTCGTAGATAATGACTTCAGCACCTTTGGCCTTGATGCGCTTCATTATGCCTTGGATGGCTGACTGGCGGAAGTTGTCGGAGTTGGACTTCATGGTGAGACGATAGACACCGATAACGCATGCGTTGGGATCATTGGAACCATACTGGTTATTGCTTGTGTAGTCGTACCATCCTGCCATCTTGAGCACAGCATCGGCAATGAAGTCCTTGCGTGTGCGATTGCTCTGCACAATGGCTGTCATCATCTCCTGCGGGACATCCTGGTAATTGGCAAGAAGCTGCTTGGTGTCCTTGGGCAGGCAATAACCTCCGTAGCCGAACGAAGGGTTATTGTAATGTGTGCCAATGCGTGGATCAAGGCCGACACCATTGATGATGGATGCGGTATCGAGGCCTTTGACTTCGGCGTAGGTATCAAGTTCGTTGAAATAGCTGACACGCAGGGCGAGGTAGGTGTTGGAGAAAAGTTTAACGGCTTCGGCCTCTTTCATACCCATAAAGAGGGTGGGGATATCTTCCTTCAAGGCGCCTTCGACAAGAAGGTCGGCAAACGTGTGGGCAAATTCTTCAGCCTGAGGATTGCCAATAGCAGTGATGGCGGCGTTCTCCTCGGTAAAGTTCTTCTCGTCGATATGGATGAGCTTGGGGAAGCCAACGATGATGCGCGAAGGATAGAGGTTGTCATAGAGAGCCTTCGACTCGCGCAGGAATTCAGGCGAGAAAAGGAGATTGAACTTCTTGCCTTTCAGTTCAGGCTTGTAGAGGAACTGGAGAGCGTACTTGACGTAGAGTGAACGAGTGTAACCGACGGGGATGGTACTCTTGATAACCATGACGGCGTCGGGGTTGTTGGCTATAACGAGGTCGATAACTTCTTCGACATGGGACGTGTCGAAATAATTCTTGACAGGATCGTAGTTGGTTGGTGCTGCGATGACCACAAAGTCGGCCTGACGATATGCGGCAGGACCGTCGAGGGTGGCAGTAAGGTCCCCTCCATTGCCTTCCTTGCGGAGGGCAGGCAGAACTTCGCCGAGATATTTTTCGATGTATTCGTCCTGGATGGGGCTGATGCCGCGATTGATCTTGTCCACCTTTTCGGGAATGACATCAACGGCAATCACCTCGTGGTTCTGTGCTAACAAGGTGGCGATGGAGAGGCCAACATAGCCTGTACCTGCCACAGCAATCTTTATGTCTTTGAATTCTCGCATAATTACATCAAAATATCCTCTTCAGCCAAAGGTCGATAAGGTCCTTCCTTCTCTTCAAAGGTAACTGAGGGTTCCAGGACCTCCAATGAATGCTAGGTGTACTTCGGAATATTGACTCCATAAAACCCATTCTTCGGATCAAGACCGTACTGAGATTAGTTTACAGTTAAAAGTGGAGAGCGGAGTGTAGTTGTTTTGTGTAGAGTTTTAGTGGGTTCTAGAGGATACTTTCAACTCTTAATTAATTAAACTACTCTAAACAACCAATTATTAACTCTTTTAAAAATGCTTCGCTAGAGTTAGCCACATCTGAACAGCAGCTACCTCGACATCCGCCTATAAAAACGGTGCAAAGATAGCAAAAAATATCGAGCTGGCAAAAATCTGCCATGAAAAACGATGGATATTGGACATTTTGACAATAAAATCCGACAAATTGATAGATATGGTTGTGAATTTCGGAGGGATTCGGGTGTCTTGTACACATTATATAATATAAAAAGAGGAATATAATAATAAAAAAAAACTTTCGATGAAGACAGGGACGATGTCCCCTGAGCTATTGGGTAGCATCATGCATTCGTGAAAGCTCGCTTTCCCATCTGCATGGTACTTCCAATAGCGCCCATTCTAGAATGGGCTGTCTTCATCGAAAGAGAAAAAGTCCTCCTTTGGAGGAAGAAAAAGGCTAAGCCAGAAAAGACAGTCCGGATCCCGTTGTTCTTTTTATCCTGAATTAGCGAATTGAGTGATCCTAAAAAGAAGTATGGAGCCTTAGCCCCATCACCGCCGAAGATGTTCTTTCGGTATAATCTCGGCCAATAGTCTAAACACAATTAGAGCCGGCATCAATGATCAAGTTCATGATGTCGGCTCTAATTGTGTTTATATTTTCTATTCTAATTTATCAAGAATTAGAGAATTAGAAGAAATTGACGTTAGAATTCATCCTAAGACTCATGTAGAATAAAGCACATCCTCAATCTCAGACTTGCCTTAGCCTGCTCAGAAACTTTATTTAATAGTTTGTCGTCAATCAGCATATATCTTGAAAAATACCATCTTACTCTCGGAAATGAATGTTCTTTAATTACTCTATCGTTCTCTTATTCTAAATATAACCAATCGTAAGAGTAAGATGGTATTTTGATGTTAGAAGTTATATGAAGAGGAAAAATGAAAATGGGGGATATTTCTGTTGTTTCCATCAATATTTTGGCGTCGAAACTATTTAAATAAGCAAATACTCCGAGACACCTGATCCAAAACATCTAAACTCTGATTCCACAATTCGTTAGATTGCATACCTAATTTGAGTTTTTGATATTCATCACATGAATGCAAAACTGTAGCACACAACGCAGCATATTCACTATCTGGTTGGCACTGTCGCAGTATCCCATACAAAGCTCCAACCAATTTATTTCTTTTTGAAATGCTCGGTATTTCAATATAGGCTTCCATTTTTTCTATTTGCTCTTGCAATGATTCTTGCAATGCATTACCTATTTCAAACCTTGTATCAACTAACCTACGTTCACCATCATTTAGTTCCAATACCGATATTGTATTTTTACCCTTATCATCTTTTGACTTATAACGGTAATGTTGAAAGTAGAGATGATTTTTTGGGTCATCGATAAAGGGATTAACTATTGGTTCTACAACAACATTATGGGTTGATTTATGGCCATTACAATGCTTACATGATGGTAACAGATTATCCCAATCCATGACCTTATCTGGGTTATGTTTCTTATCTTCAAAATGTTCAACTTCCATATAATTGCTTTCCTTGGTCAAAGAACACTCGCAATAAGCACATTTCCCATGGCTCAGTTGCATCAAGCTATCCTTAAGCCAATCTATGTTCCATACACTCTCCTTTGTGCTTTTGTAAAGGTTCGTTTTTAACTGCACAAACGCTGGGGTCAACTTGAGAGGTGTAAAACTCCTTACTAGTTTTATCATATTTCACTTATCTTGGCAAGTTGAAATTTAAGAAGTTTGCGCTGAGAATTGAGCGGATGAAGCAGTTCATTCAACACCGCATAAACTTCTTTAGCTCTTATGACATCCTCGTCATCTATTGCCTTGCCAAAATCATCCATGAGAGTTCGATACATTTCTGTACGAAGTGTCTTCATACCCATAACGTCATACAAAATCTCTTCGACGGTCCAGCCTTTATATCCATATTTACTTACCAGTAAGTCATTACGCAACATTACATTTCCTTCATCACTTAACTGAAGAGCTAATATCTGATTAGGTTCTGCTGTTTGAATAACATGAGGGCTATGGGTAGTTACAATAAATTGTGCTTGAGGAAATGTTCTTTCAAGGATATGAACAATCTGCTCCTGCCACTCAGGATGTAAGTGAATTTCTACTTCATCAATCAGAATAATACCGTCAAAATCCTCAACTTTCAAATTGTGTTCTTTGAAACGAAACTCAATCTCCTTAATAGTAGTAAAAAGCAGAAACAATATAGACTTAAAACCAGAAGAAAGATATTCAAAATAGATTTCTCCTTGTGGAGTGTTAACCATAATGTCATTAGTTGAACCCAGCACACGAGAAAAACTATACTGAGGATTGATGATTGAGAAACAACGTTCAGCTAAATGATAATTTGACAATTGCTCATCTGAGAGTGCCCTCTCATGTTTAGAATACAAGTATCTATTAACGAACCACCCTTTTACTCCATCAAAAGAAATGCCAAATCTTGTTTCAGACCACAAGTCAGTAGATTGTCTATTTTGATCACTTGGCACAGCATTTAGTTTTGAATAACCAAAATTTCTTCCGACCTTTATAGAAATAACTTTTGATGTAAACTGAGTAAAGGAAGATGTTGTCTCATTCTCATTAGGATTGAATTTATTTATCAAAGTAGATTTTTGATAAATTGTTCCATCATTTTCGATATGCGCAGAAAGAGATCCATTCTCAAAAGCTACATGACGCTTTACAGTTGGTTCGCCAAAAATAAACATAGAAGCAACAGACTCGATGATAGTAGTCTTGCCTATGCTATTTGGGCCGCACAGGATATTCATTCGGTCGTTAAACTCCAAGTGTAAATCACGAATACAACCAACTCCTTTTATATCAAATGATTTAATCTTCATAATTACATCAGAATAATCAAAAGATTCTCTTTCTTATTACAAGATATAAGTATCAGATAAAACAGAAGCGTACTTATTTACTCAACTTCTTGATGAGCTTTATTTGACACATTAGCATTGGCATTAGCAACCAACCGATCTACCTCTGAACCACCAGCAACAAACAAACCATGCGAACCTTTTGTATTACCAGACACCTTTCTTAATGTGATGTCATACCCTCCATCGGTCTTACGCATACTATGTATGAGTACATGGACTACACCTCCCAAAGGGCTAATGATGGCAGGGGACAGGTCCGTGGCATACCATCCAGCATCAATACCGAGATAGGATAATACACCATCGGCTTATCATAAATCGGTATCAGCTGCTTACTGATTCCCTTCGTGATCGGATAGAGCCGTGTGCCGCTACCCCCTGCTAAGACTATACCTTTCATAATTTTTGAGTTTTAACTTATTTGCTGTAAATGGGCAAGCCCTCTGTTTGAAACTTTTGTCTTATTAAAGACCCTGAAAAGAGTCTCCCCCCACATGACAATTTTTTTTATTGCTACTTCACAGTAGTCTGCTTTGTTTTTATTGTTATTGCGGCCTTGACAGGCATACAGGCATCTATTTGGAATGCCCCCCTCTCGCCGTTACAAGCAGGTTTCCATGCAGGGCTTAAAGATAATTAGCTCAGTTCCATAACTATATAAAAAATTCGTTTTTTAACATCGACAATTCCCTATTTCAATGATTTAGCGAACAAGCTTTTTCACCTCAATTACTACAAGATATCGGACTCCAATACTACTACCTGCAAACGTCGGCCAGAATCAATATATGGTTGCATCGCCTCCTGAGTAGGGTTGGTAATGTTGGCCGTAATGTGAACGGAAGGGCGTAAAAGTAGTGTAACATCAGAACTTAGACCTATTCTCTGCAAATTCATCTTCTTCTCCAAAAGTTCGGATCTAAGAGTGAATGAACGAGGGTACTTATTCACAATGTTTTCGGTATAATCAGCAGCAAGTTCAGTACCTGCCAAATGCCGCTCACAGAAATCGTGGGCAGAAATGACTTGACTTACGTTTTCTCGATAATAAGCATTGAGGGCATTCTGCAAACCTGCAATGTCCAATGGATCCATAAAGGATGCTTTGCTACTGATAAATCCCGCCGTATCAGCATAGAAAGCTTTAGATTGAATGATGTCGTTATCACTCGTTTTTAAGCCCAGGAAGTCTGCATAGAAATATTTTGTCAAGTCTGTTTTTATGGCAGAGAACTGGTCATCGTAAACTATAGGCTTGATAACTTCTCCATCATTAAAGACGAACATACCTATCTTGTAAAACTCACGGGCTGGAGAGAGAAAAACATCTGATATAACCATCAGCGTATTGCCCTGTATGTTGAAAACCTCCTGATAGTCGGCCTTAATGATACAGAGGAATCGGTGCCCCGTCGTCGTTGTGCCATCACAAACTATACAGTAGCCGCTCGGGATGGAAAGTGTCGTCTGGGAGTCGGCAAGTCGATCAGCCAACATCTTGCTGGTATGAATAAAAGCATCATCAGTTACCAGATTTGTAATGTCTGTTATGATGCTATAGACATCGGTGTCCATTTCGGGATTGAATACTAATTCAAACGACTTGGAAGGGTTATTAATGGCCTTATTGATACGAGCAGTCAATACGCTCTGCTCCGAATTCTGAGCACCTGCAACATTAGCAAATTGGAGAAGATTATCAGAACAGACCGCACATGCATCTGCATCTCGCGTCTTGGCTATAATCTTATGTGCTATTACCCTATTGATCGTAGAGATGTTTGTCGCCATAATTAAACTATATGAGAATCATATACTTTGAAAATATAACCAGAATATTGTAGGAAATCGGGTGCCTTCACTAGGGTTGTGCGTAAATGCTCTTGCAATATAAGTTGGGTATAATTTAGTACTCCCGTAGGGTCCTCAAAAGTGAGAAGTTTCCATTCTTGGTCTTCCTCTTGTTTTGGATAGAGATTTATCACAGGAGCATTTTTTTCAATCAAAGAACTTATTCGCACATTAACATAAATGCCAGTATCGAGAACTACTACAATGTTTGGAGCGACAGTATTATCCATACTATTCAATTCCGCCTTGATCTGATCACAATTGATTCCGTCATGCTTTACAATAAACAGAAAAGTGAAAAGCATATTGCGCTGGGGATTGGAGACCAACGGCTGTTTTATCGTGAGCAAATCATTCGCACATTCAAGCACATTAGCATTGATAGCATCTCTCTCCATAAGGCTCTTGAAACGTAGTATATTCGCTGAGAACTTCTGAAGAATATCAGACGCATAATAACTCTTCTTGACCTCACCGAATGAGTAAACAGAGTCATAAAATACCAGTTCCGAACCGTCTGCATGGGTGTCGAATACCGGGTTCTTTATAGCATCAGAAATGATGATGTCAAGTTGCTGGCTTACATTGAGGTTTTTGTCAATAATATGCCCGTCCGAGACGTGATACTTAGGAGAAAGCTTCGTCTTGAAAAAGTCACGAACGGCTATTTCCACCTCGTTACCACCCGCCCGAATGTCCATCTCGTCACGATGAATGACAGAAGCCATCCTTGATGCCATCTGAATCCGTTCATAATCCTGACGATAAAACTCGTGCATTTCGAGTTTCTGGAAAGGCTTAATACTCATAATGTTGAGATTTTAGGCTCATAGGGTCAAGGGGACGATTCTTCTGACCCAGTTTTTAACCCTTAGCCCCCTCATTCCCACTGAAGACTCTCTCATATCCCTCTTGAAGGGGGGATCTACTGGGTCATGTTATTTATTGATTTAACAATTATTCAAAAAACCACCTTCCCTCAAACTAAAATATTTATACCGTTCTCTTTTTATCCAATCCGAAAGTAAGGTGGTTAGACACCTCAATCCCCCTGCTTTAGGGTAAGAATAGACCATCTCAAATCCCCTGAAGCCCCCCTAAATCCGCTGCATAGGGGAAAGAGCGTTGTCCAGAAGGTGATTTTTAATAGTTTCTATAGTTGTTTCTATATATAATTAGGACATCTTCATTCGAGAAGCGAATCACCTTAAAGCCCATTGCTTCTAACCATTGCTGACGTATGGTGTTGTTTTCCTGTTGCGTACGTTCAGCGCGATATCCTCCATCGACTTAGATGACAAGTAACTCATCACGACTGAAGAAATTTACGATATAATCTCCAATGCTATGTTGACGTAGGAACTTGTGACCAAATGCATTACCTTTCAGATATTTCCACAAGGCCGACTCCGCCTCAGTCAGGTATCTCCTGTTCTCCTTTGCGAAACCCTTTAGGAGCAAATAACGATCGGGAGAAGCACAATGCCAATTCATAAGAGAAGACCCCCTCTAATCCCCCTGCTTAGGGGGAGGTACAAGACCCAGGATTATTCAATTTAAGAAAAAGTACTCGATCGTCTAATCAAATTACAATCATTAACTAAAATCTTGTACAAATGGTTTTACATCTTCAATTATCAATGCAAGATAGTCTGACTCTATAGAACCTTGAGGAAAAGATAATGATTGTAAAAATGACAAGATTACACTTGCAATAGCATTGCTTTCCGCTTGCTTGTAACGAAGATTATATAATTGCATCTGATCAACCCAGTACTTCACAAGTCCAGAAATCGCGTCTATACTGCCATTCTTGAACTTATTCTTTAAATCTTCTTCAATCTTATTAAGATTATTCTCGGGTTCATATGGCAGAGATGCACAATTAAAGATATAATTATTGAATCCATCCACGTCCATAACTACCCAAGTCTTAACTACGGGATCTTGTTTTGCAAGTCGCGAAAAATAATGCTTTGCTTTGGATGCAACATAAGTCTCAAATAAGAAAACTGCATTATCATCAACAAACTCTGGATTAAGAATATCTCTAGAATGAGACACTTTTCGCTTCATATTGCTCAAATCGAAATTACGTGTCGATTTATAATCTAATCTCAATTCGATAAGCAAATGTCTTTCTCTCGAATTATGATTGTGGACCCAGTCTGCTATACCCATTGCTGCATCCATGGTAGCATCGTTGTTTCCAGATTGCTGTGTCTCATATCCATCTAAGTCTAAACAAATAATTGAACTAGCGAAATAGTCTCTGCCATAGTCTCGCCGACATAGAGCGTTCAATTCAGACAGATATGTTGGAGCTAAATGGCTTTTTTGCGTGTAATCTGGACAAAAAACAAGCATAACTAAAATAAAGAAGTTCCGTACATTTCTATTCTAGAGATTGCAAGATTAAAGGATGTGAAAATGTCACTGATATCAGTTCCTATATCAACGAAATTGTATCTCACATCATCTTTATCTTTTTGAGCAATGTAAAAAACTGTATTATTGATTACTTCTTCTTTCTGTGCTATAGACTGAATTGCTGCCACCATATCAGGATTGTGACTGGCAATTAAAATTTTTACCTGAAGTTCTTTGTTTATCTTGACCAGTAGTCGCGCAAATTCAACAATCCATTGCGGATGAAGATGTGCTTCTGGTTCATCAATCATTAGCAGAGTTTCTCTATCCAACCAACCATTACGCAAAAGTTGACTCATATAAGCAAAAGTCTTGATACCAGTTGCCGCTTCACTAACATTTATATCTATACCCTGTTCCTTGCTTACATAATGTAATTCCCTACGCATTTCTAATTGGTCATCAGTAAGTTGAATATCGCCACAAATAATCGACTGAATTTCTAAATTCAAACGATTCGTTGAAATGCTTTTTTTATGAGGATTCTCGTTATAAAGATAATATTGAAGTTCCTGCCAAGAATTACGGAAGAGAAAGTAATCATTTCCAGAAACCGCTAATGGAGAATTAATATATATAGCTCTGTTTAGCATCAAGGGTGGAGTAAATAATTCTTTCTCTAACAATGATGTTTCTCCTTCTTCTAATGTAACCTCATCAGGTATTAGCTCACCACTGCTAAATTCAGTCGTTATTACTCTCTCGAGTTCTTCTCTACTGCAGGATTCGACTTTTTTAAGATAGTTATTAAAACCTTCTAAATATGTTTCGTAACAATCCTGAATATATGTAGTAATTATATTTTGATTACTGGCTTCTTCAGGAGTATCATTCCCTAAAAGGTAATATGTCAATCGACCTTTGAAAAGATTGGATTCTGCATATGTGCGTAAATCTTCTTCAGCTTTTTTTATAAATGAATAATAAATTTGTTTTAAAATATCCCAGTCTAGATTATCTTCATCTTTAAAACGGCGCAGTTGTGTTCTTATGGAAAGATAATTGTTACTTTTAGGTAATGTCCTAAACAAACGAATTAACTTTTCTACTTCTTGTTCCAATGTTTGAATGAAATAGGACCTCTGATAGTGCTCAAAATCATGAGTTGCATTAACCAGATAATACAACCATCTTGATAGTGTACTTTTACCACTGCCATTAACTCCTGCCAACACCGTAATCCCATCAATCCGAATTTTTGCTGATTTAATGGCACGATATTCTTTTATTCCAAAAGTATACATAATATATAACTTAAAATGACAATATTAAATGCTCTAAAATACAAATGTTCACAAACGGCAGCAAACAGTTCTATGCATTTATAGATAATCAAATATAAAACAATTTAGTACAAGGATTAATGAAAGCCTATACTAAAAATCTCTTAGAATTATCCCTAATCAATAATTTACATTCAGTGCTTTCCAAAGTCCTTTATGTAATATTATTAAATCACTAGGATTGAAAGCAGAAGCGCGATTTCTGTACTTAAAAGTATAACGTATTGGTTTTCCACTTTTAGTATATTCGTAATAATGTCCTATAGCACTACAATCATATAATATCTTCATAATTTCGACAAGATCATAACTTTTAAGAACATCGTAATTCACACATTGTTTTATAAACTCTTTATATGAGAAACTTCGATTACGAATAGAAGATATTGAATTAAAAACGGCTTCAATTACTGGACTTGGTAAATAACCAGCCAATTCGTCTTGTATCTCTTGCTTAAAATATTCCGTTGAGTATTCCTTTATTCCTTTTTCTATTTCACCTGACGTGATTAATTCAGTATTGGGTTGGCATTGATCTTGAATATGATTTATTAACTGTATAAAATCTCGTGGGGTATGTCGTGTAAAATCAAGTAACGCAGTATATGTATCTTTCTTATCATAGCTTTCTGGGAAAAACGTCTGGAGCACTCCATTTATTTCAGGATAAACCAATTTAGCTCTAATATCAATTAGTTTAATTAAATCGGAATCATCTGGTTTATTAATACCTTCACGATACCAAGTAAATGTGAATGAATTGTCTTGTTTAATTTTGTTTTTATTGGGATCTGGAAGTCTTTCGAACATATCAGTTCTACACAAGACTAATATCTTAATTGGAACAAAATTCAACTTAAAGAATCTATTAAGAGCCCTAACCTCATTAATTAACGCAGACAAAATTGAAAATTGTAAACCTTTAGGACTTAGTATGTCATCAAGATCATCAATAATCATAATATGCATCTTCGATTCCTTAAAAGATGTAATCAGCTCTTGAATATAATCCGTTAGCAATTCAATATTAACATCGTTTTTCTCTTCTATCTCTGTCCTTCCTATTTCCAAAAGTTTAATTGAGGCCTTTACATTATTAGTTATGGACTTCTTAATTAGTGACGTAAGGTTCATAATTGGAAACAACCCTACTTCAGCAAATACAGAAATGACTTTCTGCAAATCTTCGCGAGATTGAATCGTTGCAGTAGAATCTGAATAGAAATCGCAAAAAACCTTAACTAACAATATCCATCGCCATAACTTCTTGTACCGAATAATCTTATCTTCTTTATCTAGAATTTTATCAAATTCCTTAAACGGGAAATCCGTGAGTCTTTGTTGATCAACTATTGTTTCGCCTGCATTTAACCTAAGATGCTCCGATAGAGAAGATTTTCCAGAACCTTTGTAACCAAGGAAAAGAAACACATTACTACCTAATGCTTTTTCAGCTACGCTTGAAACATTTAAGTATCCTCTACTCAACAGTTCAGGATATTCCTCACCCTCAGTATGAGCATCTGCTCTTCCAAAATTAATTGCTTTAAAATCCATGATATAGTGTATTTAAGAATATTTGATTTAGAAATAATCTAACTAAATAACTCTTACTTCTTACATCTTCCCTCATTATACAGCTTCGCTAGAGCTAGTCACACACCCAGAGTAACCACCTCGCGCATCCGCCTATAGAACGGTGCAAAGATAGCAAAAATTATCGAGCTGACAAAAATCTGCCACGAAAAACGATGGAGATTGGACATTTTGACAATAAAATCCGACAAATTGATAGATATGGTTGTGAATTTAGAAGAGATTCGGGTGTCTTGTACACATTATATAATATAAAAAGAGGAATATAATAATAAGAAAAAAACTTTCG
>JAEEGJ010012017.1_pt1 | contig 21643 bp, 23 predicted proteins | sample 8958761 | NCBI WGS metagenome assembly JAEEGJ01 (sample SAMN16246546, study PRJNA631951) | gut metagenome | biome: gut microbiome; feature: rumen; material: RS-attached | host: Bos | place: Iran: Karaj | collected 2018-10
CGGCTGGCAGGCCTGGAAGGAAATGAATAAAGCAGGATTCGACTGTACTGTTCATTTCCAGCGCGAAGGTAACAAAATCACTGTAACTACAGAAAATGGCGGTATTGTAATAAAGAGTGTTACCACAATCATAAAGGAAGCACCGGAAGTCTATGCGGCACTCACCGGCGATCAGTGCGTAATCACAAATATCAGGATTAAATAGTTTTTGAAAACATTAATATAATGAAATAATAAAAAGACCCTTGCGCGGTATACAAGGGTCTTTCCAGTTATAAATCAGAAGTAATTACTGATAAGCTAATTAAATTTTTGGCTCCTGAATCTTCTCTTTTTCTTTGTTGATTTTGTTGTCGAGGAGGTCCATGGTTTTGTTCAGGGCGGCACCGAAATCGTAGTCGTCGCTTGAAACGTGAGCTACCAGGCCCCATTTAAAGTTTACTGTTGTATCAAACGAATAAGCCTTGTCGTGTTTGACTTTCATTATTAAATCAATTATAAGGTCATCTGCGTAAGAAATTCTTTTAAGCTTGTTTTCAATCATTTCTGACTGCTTTTTTTCAAGGGTAAATCCTACTGCGTCGATTTTTTTTGTCATAAAAGGCTCCTTTGAAGAAAAATCTCTTCTATATACATAAAGTATTAGACCTGTACATGCCAGGTACTTGTTAAAGTATACTATGCTTTTCCGAAAAAACAAAATTAATTTCACGGAAATCAATTTTGTAAACTTATACTAAAAAAATAGCTTCCGGTCGAGTTACGACTTTCAAAACCTAGGGAGCGACGGCATAGCCGGAAAAATGCTCCTGTGGAGCATTTTGAGCGAGTCTCCGAGCAGCTGTGCTGCGAAGGCCGGCTCGCGTGCTACACGCTGATGTGCCCTTGTAATTATATACGTTTGCCGCTAAAGCGGCAGCACATCAGAGTGTTTTTGAAAGCCGTCCCTCTCCCTAACGCTATTTTTTTATTTACTTTTAGAAAAATTGATTTCAGTGAACTAATTTTCTATAGGGTTGCAAAAATATCTGCTTATGTGTATAGTAATTCCATGGCTGAAAAGAAATTCACTGTTCTGGATTTGCTCGAACTGGACTTGTCCGGACACGATGCGCTAAATTTACGGTGCATTGCTGGCCGACGGGGTTTACCAAGAGCCATTACTAACCCGGAAATAAACCGTCCGGGGCTTGCTTTGAGCGGTTTTTATGAAAATTTCGGTCATACCAGAGTCCAGTTATTCGGACGCGGTGAAACAGCCTACCTGAACAAGCTTCATCATGACAAAACCACAGACACTCTTGAAACTTTTTTCCAGCACGAGATTCCATGCTGCGTTTTTACCTACAATCTTGAACCAACTGAAGAATTCAGGGCCTTTGCCGAAGAAAATTGCTGTCCTATTCTTCAAACCGATTTGACATCCACCGAGTTTTTAAGCAGAATAATACGAGTTTTCTCTAATATTTTTGCACCTCATCAGACAATGCACGGCGTTTTTGTTGAGGTTTACGGTATAGGTATTTTTCTGACCGGTCATTCTGGCGTTGGAAAGAGCGAGACGGCACTGGAGCTTGTTGAACGAGGACATCGTCTTGTAGCAGATGATATTGTTGAGATTCGATGTGTAAACGGAAACACCCTTTTGGGGCGTGGAGCAAACACATTAATAAGTCACCACATGGAAATACGAGGCCTGGGAATTATAAATATCTCCCAGCTTTATGGTGTTGGTGCCATTCGAAACCAGAAGGAAGTGCAGCTTATTGTTCAGCTTGAAGACTGGGATTCGGCAAAAGCTTACGACCGAATTGGTACGGAGCAAAAGTACAGGGAACTTTTAGGTGTTAAAATCCCTATGATAGAGATTCCTGTACGACCGGGAAGAAACCTTCCTATTATTATAGAAGCAGCCGCTATGAACGAGCGACTTAAGGATATGGGCTACAACTCCGCTCAGGACTTTAACCAGAATATCCTTAAATGGCTTGAAACAAGTGATGCAAAAACTGCCTTCTATGGAAATGATGATTCTTACTAGTTTATAATATATGCAAGGAATGATTTATGATTGAAAAAATCTTAACGGTAAAAAACAGGGCAGGCATTCACGCAAGACCTGCTGCAATTATAGCACAGACAGCCAACAAGTTCGAAAGTGAAATAACCCTCACCCGCGACGATGCCACTGTCAATGCCAAATCCATTATGGGTGTCATCGCCATGGGTGCCGGCTACAACACCCAAATGACCATGCACGTCCAAGGCCCCGACGAAGACGAAGCCGCCGCCGTTATTGAGGAACTGTTTGATAGCAAGTTCGAGGAAGAGTGAGGTAAAAAGCGAGCAGTCGCGCAGCTTTTTAGCCTCACGTGTATATAGACAAAAACTTTCCGAAGGAAAGTTTTTTACAAATAAAAAGTGGACAGTTGCCCAGCAAGTTTTATCCGTAAGAAAAAAAGTTGCCATAGCGCAGCGTTTTTACACCATAAAGCTTGCTAGATTGCCGGATCAAGTCCGACAATGACATAAAGTCCCACAACGCCGGGGCGTTACGGGGCCGCTGGAACCAACATCCGGTAACTTGAAAAAGTGACCATTTAAATTATATTGCCCCGTAGAGGGGGTAGGGCGCAACAACGTGCGCCCGCAGGGGGAGACTTCCCCCTCCTAATCATATTAAAAAAACTGGAGGAACCCATGAAGCAGATTACAGAAAGACAAAAGGAAGTTCTTACGTTTATCTCTAATTTTACGGAAGATAACGCTTATCCGCCAACAGTGAGGGAAATTGGGGATCATTTTGGCATTTCTCTTCGTGCGGTTCAGGACCATATTGCAGCTTTGCAGAAAAAAGGCTATTTGACACAGTGCCAGAAACGTTCACGTTCAATCAAGGTTGTTTCGGATGTACGCGATAAGGAAAAAGAGCTTTATGTTGGAAAAGTTCCACTCCTTGGTACAGTTGCAGCCGGAAAACCCCTCCTTTGCGAAGAAAACCTTGACGGTTATGTAAACCTTACCGAACCGTTTATCCGCCCTGGAAAAAGCTATTTTGCACTCCGTGTCCGTGGTACAAGCATGATAAACGCCGGTATTCTTGAAGGCGACCTTGCCGTAATTGAGCAGTCGAGCACAGCAGTTGACGGTCAGATTATTGTTGCAGTTATAGATGATGCAATCACACTCAAACGTTATTATAAGGAAGCAACCCGCGTACGTTTGCAGCCGGAAAACCCTGATTTCCAGGCTATTTACTGTCAGGATGTAAGAATCGTCGGTATTCTTTCAAATATTGTGCGCACATACTAGTACTAACATGGCATTTCCAGTTTACCTGTATAACGGCCCGGAGTTTGGTCTGCGGGGCGAGGCAATTGAAAAAGTTAAGGCTTCTCTCAAAAAAAAATACGGTGATGTTGATGAGCACCTTTATTATCTTGTGGAAACTCCGCTTGCAGAAGTTTTAAACATCCTTTATTCCGGCACCCTTTTCTGTTCTGCCACCTGCGTTGTCTGTAAAAATGCCGAGCTTATTAAGACAAAAGATGATATTGCGATGATTTCCGACTGGATTTCTTCCGTGCAGGAGTCAAACGGTTCAGGTTCAGGTGATTCAGCAGGGTCCAGTGATGATTCGGATTCTTCAATCCTCATTCTTGTTTCCGATGAAACTTCTGTTAATTCAAAGCTTGATAAACTGATTCCCACTTCAAATAAAAAGACCTTCTGGGAAATGGATGAAAAGAACAAGCTGCCGTGGGTTCAGAGCTTTTTCCAGAAAAACGGCTTTTCTATAGAAGTAGATGCCGCCCAGCTTATTTTGGAAATGGTAGAAAACAACACCGAAGCCTTAAAGAATGAATGTTCCCGCTTTTTTGTGCTTTTTACCAAAGACCATGTTATTACAAGCGATGATGTAGACTCCGTTCTTATAAATAACCGCGAAGAAACCGCCTTTACGCTGTTCAACCGCATTTCTAATGCCGCCGACCCCGTAGAAAAACGTTTTGAAGGCGCGCTTACAATCCTGCAGAAAATAAGCCTTTCTAAGGATAAAAACTCTGTTTCTTTAATTGCGGGACTTGCTTACTGCTTTAGAAAGCTTGCTTTGTGGCACAGCATCTGCCCGAATGGTTATACTCCCGATTATGATACATTAAAACGAAACGGCTTTTATGCAACTACAATGCAGAAACAGTACAGAAATGCTGCAAAAATATGGACACCCGGCCAGGTTACTGCGATTCTTGCAATACTTGCTTCTTCCGATATGGAGATTCGTGCCGGTGGTGCAGCAGTAGAAAATCTGATTCTTCAAAAAATGATTTATGAGATTGTTGTAAAAAAAGGAGCTACTGCTCAAGTTCTGAACTATTCAGAAGATTTTTAAGTGCAATAAGCTCTTCCTGAGTAAAAGTTGCGCCTTTTCCCATCTTCTGATGGTCTGGTGACCAGCTTCTTATGTCGTATTTTGCCGGTCTTCCGCCCCAGGAAACAAGATTCAACTCAAGGTTCCATCCGCCTTTACCTTCCGAAATAGTTCCAATGTTTTTGACTATTTCATAAGAAAAATCATCAGCCATAGCAAGTCCTCACTTTTTTTATCAAAAATAAACAGTGATACAACGTATATTATTATTTTAGCACAGATTTTTCACAAAACAATAAAATATGTTTTCAAAATTGCGAATTATGGGTTATAATTGAGACTGTATTAATGACAAAAAATCATTTTTTGTGAGATTAACTTCTTCCTCTATAGAACACTTTTTTAAAATGCTATAGACTTATAAAAACGCATATATTTCTTTTAAAAAGGATATATAAAAAACTAATTAAAACGAGAGGATGTTATGAGAAAAGTCGTAATGATGATTTGTTCTGCGATGCTGATTTTTTTCTGTATTTCCTGTGGGTCAAAACCTGCTCCGGAGGAACCAGAAAAGCCAGCTCCTGTTGTTGAAACACCTAAGCCAGAGCCAGAGCCAGAACCAGCAAAGGTAGATAATGGTGCCGCTCTTAAAGGCATAGATGATGCTCGAAAACTTGCCTTGGATTCAGGTGTTAAAGAATATGAACCAGAAAAACTCCAGGCAATTGATGCTTTGTACGATAAAATCAAGGCTAAGTCTGATAATGGCGAAGATATTTCTGCTGATAGTAAAGATTTAGCCGACAGATATGCTGCTTTGGCTGCTTATGTAAAAGCCTGTAAGGTAAATGAAGATATTGATGATACCGATATGGTTGATTTGGCAGAAGCAATGTATGACAAGGGATACAATTATCTTCTTGAATACGAAGACCTGTTCAATGATCCTAATTCAACAGGAAAAGCTCAGCTTGAAAAAGCAAACAGTGCAAACACAACACTTATAGCTGTTTATGCAATCATCTTTAAGCAGATGACAAAGGATGCTCGTGCAGATGCCCTGCTTTCTAAGAAGGATGCAGAAAGTGTAAGAGCACAGATTGCTCAGAAAGATAAATATAACAAAGCTGTTGATTTGTTTAAGAAGGGTGATTCTGCTTACACAATGATGGCTTATGATAGAGCTTATGATAATTACATAGATGCAACAGATCTTTTTGACGAGCTTTACGATGATATCGCTGAAAAACGAGCTGCAGCACTTAAAAAGATTGAGGAAGCAAAATTAAAGGTTAAGGAAAGTGAAGATTATGCTCTCCAGGCCGATAAAAAAGCTCCTATGAAGACAAAGCTTGAAGGTATTGAAGACGAAGATGCAGTTCTTCTTGAAGAAGATGATTATGAAGACCCTTCAAAGGCAGAGGCTGATTTGCCGGAAACTGTTAAAGAGGCAATTATAGGAGATGATGCAAAATGATGAAGAAACTTATTTCAATTGTACTGGCAGTAATGATGGCTGCCTCAGCTTTTGCACTTAGCTATAAAAACAACACTTATCAGAAATTAGCTGATGAGTATGCAAAAAAGGCTCAGGTTGCACTTGATGCCGGTGAATATGAAGATGCAGTTGAGTATTCAAGACTCGCAGAAGAAAATGCAGAGCTTTCAAAGGCTTATATCGAAATGATGGTTGCCAGAAAGAATGCCGAAGACAGCATCACAATGGCAAAGAACAAGATTGCCTGGGCAGATGGAATTAATGCTGCAGAAGCTTATCCAATGGCTTACTCTGCTGCAAAAGAAAACCTTGAAAATGCCGAAAGTGCTTTTGCAAAGGAAGACTGGGAAAAGGCTGCTGAATATGCAAAGCTTTCTCTTGCTTCTCTTGATGGTGTTGGCGACAAGAACCCTCTTCCAGAGTACTACATTGTACGCGACTGGGAAAAGACAGGTGATTGTTTCTGGAACATTGCCGGCCGTCCATATATCTACAACGACCCATGGCAGTGGAAAGAGCTTTACAATGCAAACAAGGACCTTTTGGAAAATCCTAAAGACCCTAACGTAATTGAGCCTGGAGTTACAATCAAGATTCCAAGCATCAAAGGCGAAGTTCGCACTGGCACTTACGATCCAAAGAAAGAATACCAGACTTTCAAAAAATAAGTTTCAGCTGAATAAAGCTTAAACAGAAGGGTTGCCTCAATGCAGGCAGCCCTTTTTTTATTAAAAAATGTCATTATCGGGCTTGACCCGATAATCTTACTTGTCAGAATCATAAATAACTATAAAATATAAATATGAAATCGTATTTTACAAAAGATGATGAAAGACTAAAGTGGTGCACCGAAAGCACTAAGAAACTGCTGCATACCGTTGTTTTTGATGTTACGGAAAATAAAAATAAGGCCAGCGACGGCACTGAAGGCAACTATATCATAATGAATGCCCCAGATTGGGTTATAGTAATTCCAAAGCACCACACAGAACAGGGCGACACTTTTCTTATGGTCAAACAATGGCGCCATGGTGAAAAAGCCCTTAGCGTAGAGTTCCCCGGTGGTGTAATAGATGCCGGCGAAACCCCGGAAGCCGCCGCCCGCCGCGAATTAGAAGAAGAAACCGGCTACAAGGCAGGCAAACTCACAAAACTCGGCAGCTCCAACCCCAATCCAGCCCTTTTTTCAAATCACGTCCATTTTTTCCTTGCCGAAGATCTTACTCCCACCGGCATTCAGCACCTCGACGCCGACGAGTTCATCAACTATATGGAACTTCCAATAGATGAAGTAATCCGGGGAATAGGAACACCTGAGTTTCCACATGCGCTAATGGGAACAGCCCTGGCTCTGTATTTTAAGCATACGAAGGCATAGCAAAAAATCTCTTGCTTTACAGATCAGCATTCTGGATTTATTATAATTGTAGACATTGAAAGGAAGATTTATAACGATAAATCGTTATAAATCTGCTATTTTGCAATTCTAGGAAACGCTGCGCCACTGCTCGCGTTTCTTTAAAATCAAGGAGGTTTTGGTCTATGGCAATTATTACTTTAGCACGACAGGTTGCGGCTTTGGGTGATGAAGTGGGGGAAACTCTTGCTCAAAAAATGAACTACAAGTTTATCAAACGTACAGATATTGAAAAGCGCATAGTTGAACTTGGTTTTCCTGAGTCAAAAATGCCAAAGTATGATGAACGAAAGCCGGGATTTTTTGCCTCCATCACAAAAAACAGGGACGATTACTTTAATTTATCGCAGTATGCGGTTTTGGAAGCTGCAAATAATGATAATGTTGTAATTATTGGACGCGGGGCCTTTGCTATTTTGAAGAGCGTTCCGAATGTTGTAGCGGTGCGTTTGGTTGCCGATGAAAAAACTCGTGTAAAACGGCTGATGACAGAGTTCGACTGGTCCGAAAAACAGGCAAGGCAGCGCATCACCGAAAGTGACGAAAACCGCAATGGCTTCCACAAAAACTTTTACAATGTCGATGTCGGCGACCCTGCCAATTTTGATATGGTCCTCAACACTGCCATTATGGATGTAGAAACCTGTGCCCAGGTCATCTGCGACTATACCAAAAAGAAAATCTGCCCTATAGATGAAAGTAAGGGTAAAGAAAAGGTTGCCTGCCTCCTAAAAGCCCAGGAAGTTGTTAAAAAGCTCATTTTTGAATACAAAATCCACATCGAGTTCCTGCATGTTACCGTAGAAGACAACCTCGCCGTTCTCTACGGAGTCTGCAATTCCAACGGTATTGTGCAGCAGGCTCTTCAGGTAATCCGCCAGGAGCTTCCAGGGTACGAAGTAAAATCTGCTGTGAGCATTGTGCAGGAGTATAAGGCGTTTCAGTAGTATTATAACCAATTGATTTTGCAAATAATAAGCATACTTTTATGTCCATAAGAAAATAAGGGTATGCTTTTTTTATTTAATATTAAGTTTTATAAGGAGGAAGTATGAAAAAACTTAAGTTATTAATGGGATTGGCAGGAGTACTTGCTTTTCTTGTTCTTGTAGCTGGCTGTAAAAACAGTCTAGAAGATATTGAGAAGAACGGAACAAGTGACTCAGGAAATGGTGGAGCTGTAACAAGTCAAACAGGCTCAATCAAGGGAAAGGCTGTTTATCAGGAGGGAGTAACTGATTTTAGCGGAATTGATGTTTATCTTGAAAAGCTTGATTCAAAAGGACGTTCAGCTTCGGTAACAGAAACCGCAGAAAAAGGACGTGCTGCAAATATCTTTTTTGCAAGTACAGTAACAGCAAAGGATGGTTCATATTCATTCAGTAATCTGGCAGACGGGGAGTATACAGTTTATGCTTCTAATGGCGATGAAGCTGCATACGTAAGTGCTACTGTTACTGAAGGAAGAGCCGTAACGGTTGAAGATTTGAAGCTTGTACTCAAAGGTTCAATCAGCGGAACCTTAAAGGTAACTGGCGGAAAAGCAGAAGGCTCAATCATAGGTATTGCCGGTACAAGCTACATTGCTTTTGTAGGAAGCGACGGTAAGTTTACAATCAGTGGAGTTCCTGCAGGAAAACACAAGCTCTGCGTTATGACAAACGGAAAATATGAAGCCTTAGCAACAGAATATAATGTAGATGGAAAGACTATTGCAGATGCTGGAACAATAAGTGTAAAAGTTGAAGAAAGTACAGCTGAAAGTGAAATATCTTATGTTACAGCAAAAGCAACAGATAGAGGCATTGAGTTCAGTGGTGATATACTGAATAACATTCATCCAGATAATGCTATTAATACATCTTCTTTCTATGCTACCACAGCAGCATCAGCAAATGTCAGCATTAAGGATAATGGCAGCGGTGTCGAAATGATTCAGAAATTCATTAAACCATATAACTATTCTGGAGGATGGAGTCTGACATATCCTTTGGTAAAAAAAGGAAAGGAATATAGTTTTACAGTTAAGGTTTCGTATGGTAGTTACGTAATGTATAAGGAAAGTTTTACGGTAACAGCTCAGGGTGGAATCGGCGAATATAAAATTGAGAATGCAGATAAATATGGTGTTGAGTTAACTGATGACCGTATAATACAAAGAACAGGAAAAGCTGCTTATACTGATAATCCAAATGTTAAGGTTCAGAGAGAAGGCTTAATATATGAATTATATAGAGACGATGGTAACTGGTATTGGGTTACTAGTTCTGCAGATTTTCCAAGATGGCTTGATACAACAGACGGAAAAATGGATTTGAAAAATATAAGCAGTGAATATCAGGCATGGCAATCCTATGAAGGCAACATCGAGGCAGCATTAAGCGGTTATGATTATATTGTAAATGCTTATACAACGCTTCTAATTACAGGCTGGACTTACAATGACAGTGTTGTTTTCAGAATGAATGATTATGCAGAAGCAAGGGGTTCTTGGGGTGGTGAAAAAGTTAAAAAGCTTGTTACCTATGGAATTGGAATTGTTGCAAGGTATGATAAAGATGGATTTGTAATGCCGTCAGAAGAGGGTTCTTCATTAGGAGCTTGTCGTTCAAAAGAGGATATTAATAAATTCCTTGAAGACAATAAGCTTTCCTTGTCAAATATGCCTGGAAAAGAAATAGAGATAATATTTGGAGATCGTCTTTATGAGCATTATGGAGAATCGAATTCTTATCTATATGCTAATACTATTGAGATGGCAGAAAATGTATATGAACCAGAGCAGATTCCTGTCCTTAAGTTTAATAATGACGATAGTAAATATAACCTGATATTCAGGGGCTGGAGAATTGCAAGTTGGACTAGTGAAGGAAATGGTACTTCTAATTATGCTTTCCCATACAATGGTTATTGGAGAAGTGGTAATGCAACTTACATTATTGATGGCAAAACAGCCTATTCTGTACCTTTGTATGCTGTATTTGAGCTTATTCCAACCGCAAAAATAACTGCAAAGTTTATATTGTATGAAGGAAGCAGTAAAGAATATGCAACTTTAGTTAGTCAACCAGGCGATGGAGCTTATGGACGTTTTGATCTTCCAAAAGACCCTGTAAGAGAAGGTTATATCTTTAAAGGCTGGTATTATATTGATGAAGGTACTAAACGTAGCTTTTATGGAGCATATAGCAATTTATTTAATACAGATGTAACTATTTATGCAGATTGGATAAAAGAAGTAAGCATAAAGTTTATGGAAGGTAGTAATGAGATTAAAACTGTAAAAACTTATACGGGTACTTCAACTTCATCATTTAATGCTCCAACTAAAGAGGGCTATTTCTTTGCGGGCTGGTATGCAGATGCAGATTTTAAATCTAAGGTTAATGTGATTACAGAAGATACTACTGTTTTATATGCAAAATATACGGATAAACCAATTCCAGATTTAGAAGCAGCAGGTATGGATGCTTCTAAATATACTTTAGTTCAATTTACTGGTTCAGAATCACAGAAATTTCAATATTATCTTGAGGCGGGTACAACTTATAAAGTTGAATGGATAGATAGCTGTGGTGATTCAAATAAAAGAAAAATGTTTGATGGCTTAACAGACAACAATATCAAAATTGAAGATAGTGAAGGAGAAACAATTCAGAACATTGATGATGGTGATTTTACTTTTACAGTTACATCTTCAGGTTTTTATAGTATATTTTTAGCTGCGCGTGGAACAGGATCATTATATAAGGGTGCCTTCCATATTTATGCTGATGCAAACCTCAATTCTACGAATTAAACTACTAAGCTGGTTATGATAGTTATTTTGGTTTGAAACAATAAAAAGGGACTGTCCTAAAATAAATGGGCAGTCCCTTTTCTAATTAATCTCAAATTCCTCCGCCATTGACTTTTATCCCTTAATTTACGATACTTATATGAGTTATGAATACTTCGAATAAATTTACTTTTTCCAGAATGATTTTATCGCCAGTTTTTTTTCTGTTGTATTTTATTCCTATCTGGACAAAGAATGAAACACTTGCTGTAATTTCAGTTTTTATATATATCCCGCTCCTGGCTTTTATGGAGCTTACAGATTTCTTTGATGGATATTTTGCCAGAAAGAACAACGAAGTAACTGATTTTGGAAAGCTTTTTGATCCGTTTGCAGATGTAATGGTTCACCTTGCAACCTTCCTCTGCTTTATGTTCTCTTTTGATTCAGGCATCCGCTATATGTATCCAATCATTTTTATGCTGATTCTGTACCGCGAAATGTCTCAGAACTTTTTGAGAATGGTTGCTGCTTCAAAGGGAACCGCAATTGCGGCTAGAAAGGGTGGAAAAATTAAAACAGTTGGTTATGTAATTTCAAGTTTCTATACACTTTTCCTGGAATCGCTTGTAAGACTTAATCTTGTACCATCGTTCTTCGGAGTGATGAAGATTATAGGACTTGTACTCTTTATTCTCTGCCTGATTGCCAGCTATGCATCATTCATTGATTATCTGGTACATTTTGGAAAGCTGCTCAAGCAGAAATAAATGTAATCTTTGGAAAAAATGAGAATCTCCGGTCTTGCCGGAGATTTTTTTATTTTTCAGGATTGTTTTCTTCAGTATTTTCAGCTGCAATTGTTTCTGTTTTTGCATCATCTTTTGCAGCTTCAGCCTTTACAGGTACTTTTACAGCCGATTCAAGTGCTAAATCACCATCTTTAATCCAGCCGATTTTGCGGAACAGCTTTCCGAACAGCCAGCAGAGAACAGCAGGCAAAACAATACATACTAAAATCAATCCAAGCCAGTCTACAAAACCCGGTGTAATTGCAGTTGCTCCGTGACCAATGGCAACTTCACTTGGTTCAAACCAGCCGGTAATTACACCAATCTGTCCAACTAAGCCGCAGGTTCCCATACCGGAGCTTACAGCAGCACCATTCATTTCCATTTTGAAAATACAGGTTGCAATCGGGCCGGTAATCATGGAAGTCAAAATTGGAGGAATCCAGGTTTTTGGGTTTTTGATGATGTTAGGCATTTGTAGCATACTTGTCCCCAATCCCTGAGAAAGAATACCGCCCCATCTGTTTTCTTTGAACGAAAGTACGGCAAAACCAACCATCTGGGCACAGCAGCCGGCAACAGCGGCACCACCTGCAAGTCCTGTAAGTCCAAGAGCTGCACAAATAGCTGCAGAACTGATTGGCAAAGTAAGCGCAATTCCAACCATTGCAGAAACAAGCATTCCCATAAAGAATGGATGAAGCTTTGTAGACCATACAATCAGCTTACCAAAAGAGCTTGCAGCAATTCCAATGTATTTTGCAGTCAAAACAGTGAGCAGGACACCCGAAAGAATTGTGACAGCCGGAGTAACAATCAAATCAACCTTAGTTTTTTTACTTACAAGGCAGCCAAGTTCCGCAGAAATAATTGCAATAATCAAAACTGCAAGCGGACCACCAGCGCCACCGGTAACATTAGCCGCAGAGCCAACCGCAACGAGTGAAAACAGAACAAAAGCAGGTACACCCATTGCAAATCCAATACCAACAGCCATTGCTGCACCAACAACGTGTGCATCTGTAGCAAAGTTTCCTGCATCAACTAAAAACTTAAAAACCGGATTTACCGAAAGACGCAAAAGCTGCTGTCCTAATGTTTTAATAATAGTTCCAATCAACAGGGAAGCAAAAAGTCCCTGTGCCATACCGCTCATAGCGTCAATACAATAACGCTTAACGTACTTATTCATAAAAGCACCTCGAAAAAAATATAATTGTGAGAGAAATAATTGATTAGATGTGATACGCGGTGTGCCGTGGCATCGCCGGTAAAGAAGGACACTATGGACTCAATCTGTGTGCATCTAAGTGTTGCACTAACTTTATAAAAAATATCATAAAATGTCAAATTAATGATTAATTTGTTTTAAAGATTCTTTTTGTATTGCGTTTGTACGTACAATGGCTTATATTATTACTAGAGGTAAATATGGCAACAAAAACAGCAAATCTTTACGCTAGAATAGAACCGGAAACTAAAGGTCCTGCAGAAGCGATCCTTGCAGCTTTAGGCATTCCAGTCTCTACGGCAATTAATATGTTTTATAAACAGATTATTCTTAATAATGGATTACCATTTAAGGTGCAGATTCCTTATCAGAAACCTTTAAATGTTTCAGAAATGACTGAAGAACAATTTAATGCTGAAATGGAAAAAGGATATCAAAGTATTCTCCGTGGTGAAGGAGTAGCAACAGACGAAGCTTTTGCAAAAATAAAGAGGGCTCAATAATTGACATATAAAGTAATTTTATCACCAGAAGCTATAAATGATATTCAAAATATTTATGATTATATTGCCTATGAAAAGCAATCTGTTATAAATGCCGAAGCTCAGTTATCTCGTCTTCAAAAAGAAATTACACAGTTAGATACTTTACCGAATGCATTTAGACTTTATCCCAAAGAGCCATGGCACAGTAGAGGATTACGATATTTCCCCATAGATAATTATCTTATATTTTATACAGTTGATGAAAATAATCAAACTGTAAATGTTTTAAGAGTTATAGGCGGACAGATGGATTTATCACAGATCTGGAAATAAGAGTTTTCTTAGATTTCATAACCAAAACACAACTATATTCCACAAGACCCCGTTTTTTTATTATAATAGAAGAATACGAAAAATATTTGGAGGCACTTCTTATGATTGAAGTTTCCCACGTTTCCCGATTTTTTGGGAGTTTTAGTGCGGTAAATGACGTCAGCTTTTCTATTCCTACAGGGCAGATTGTCGGCCTTTTAGGACCAAACGGAGCTGGCAAAACAACGACAATGAGAATGATTACAGGCTATCTTGCTCCATCAGAAGGACAGATTTTGATAGATGGAGTTGACATTACACAAGCACCTGTTGAATCAAAGAAAAAAATTGGTTATATGCCGGAATCAGCACCGCTTTATGGTGAAATGATTGTAGAAGATTATCTTAAGTACATTGCAGAAATGTATGGCGAAAATCCGGAAGAAAAGGTTCCTGCTCTTTGTGCAGAATGTGGACTTAAAGAAGTAATGAGCAAAAATATCAGCGAGCTTTCTCGCGGTAACAGACAGCGTGTTGCCCTTGCTCATGCTCTTATGCACGACCCGGAAATTCTTATTCTTGATGAGCCAACTTCTGGTCTTGACCCTAACCAGGTTGAAGATGTACGAGCCATTATCCGCGAAATTGGAAAAACCCGAACTGTAATTGTTTCTACCCATATTTTGAGCGAAGTTGAAACAATCTGCAGCCGTGCCATCATCATTTCTGGTGGAAAGGTTGTTGCAGACAGCTCAATTGAAGCACTCAAAAACAGCGTTGGAACTTCATCTTCAGTATTCGTAACTCTTGGTGCCAATGGTGATGCAACCGTTACCGAAAAGTCTGCCGAAGCAAAAAAAGTTGCCGAATCAATTCCAAACGTAGCTTCTGTTACAGTAAACGATTTGAACGAGCAGGAAACCGGCAACTTTGAACTTGTAGTTTCTGTAAACGGAGATGCCGAAATAAGACCTGAGCTTGTAAAAAAGCTTGTTGAAAAAGGCTTTGACTTGTACGAAATGGCAATCCAGAAGAACAGCCTTGAAGATGTATTCCATACACTGACAACAGCGTCGGAGGCAAAGTAAAATGAGCGATAAAAATATTAAACAGAAAAATCCAACATTTATAATTATGAAAAGGGAGCTTAAATCCTATTTTTCAGGACCAATCGGTTATATTGTTACCGGTTTGTTCCTTATTATTTCGGGCTTTATCTTCTTTTCAACCTTCTTTTTACAGAACAGAGCTGAATTACGAAGCTTTTTCTCTCTGCTTCCAATTCTTCTTTCTTTCTTTGTACCAGCCCTTACAATGCGTGTTTTTGCCGAAGAAAAACGTGTTGGTTCAATTGAAACTTTAATGACCTTACCGGTTACCGAAACAAATGTTGTAGCAGGAAAGTTCCTTGCCGTTTTTATTGAAACACTTGTTATGATTGCACCAACCTTGTTCTACGTGCTTGCAGCAGAAATCTTTGGTGAACCCGATTACGGTCCAATTGTGGGCGGTTACCTTGGTGCAATCTTTCTTTGTGCCTGCTTTGTTGCAATCGGCTTGTTTGCTTCATCAGCTACAAAAAATCAGATTATTGCCTTCTTTGTAGGCTGTGTAATTTGTATTGTTCTTACATTGATAGATTCATTTTTAATTTTACTGCCGGCTTCAATCGTAAGTGCGCTGTCTTTCCTTTCTGCAAACGTACATTTTTCTTCAATTGCAAAAGGAATTATAGATACACGTGATTTGCTGTACTTTATTTCGCTGGGTGCTTTGTTCTTTGTGTGCACGGTAAAAATCCAGCAGCAGGCAAAAAAATAAGGAAAATCAGAGGTAGGAAAAATGAAGAAGTTTATAAATTGGTTAAAAGGACCTTCCAGCGATTTTATTTTGTTCCTTGTGCTTTTGGTTTTAATCAACATTGCGGGGCAGAAAGCCTTTATACGATTTGATTTAACAGAACCAAAAAGCTATTCAATTTCCAAGGCAAGTGCAAATATTGTAAAAAATCTTGATGAGCCGCTTTCGGTACGAGTTTTCTTTGATAAGAACCTTCCGTCTCCGTATAACAGTGTTGCTCAGTATGTAGAAGACTTCCTTGAAGAATACAAGAGTGCTGCAAACAAAAACTTTACAGTTACTTTTATGGATGTTTCAAAGGATGAAAATCTGGCTCTTGCAAGAGACTTTGGCTTGCATCAGGTTCAGATTCAGGAAGTAAAGAATAATGAAGTAGGCTTTAAACAGGCTTATATGGGACTTGTAATTACTTACGGACCAAACGTTGAGCTTATTGACCCAATCAGTTCAACAGACGGTTTTGAGTACAAGCTTACTTCTACAATCTCTAAAATGATAAACACAACAGATACTCTTGCAAATCTTCCTAAGGGACAGAAGATTAAGGTAACTGTTTATCTTACAGACACACTCAAAAAACTTAGAATCAGTGGAATGGACCAGGTTGAAGGTCTTGTAGAAGCTGCATTCAAAGAAGTAAACAAACAGAAGCAGGACAGACTTGAGTTTGCTGTTGTTCATCCTTCTGCAATGGAAGCTAAAGAGTTTATTGAACGCTACGGCATTCAGGGACTTACTTATACAAATGGTGATGGTGTAAAAGAAACTGGTGTACTTGGTGTTGTAGTTGAATCAGGCGAAAACTTCCGTGTACTTCCGGTACAGGTTCAGCAGTCAATTTTTGGATTTGCAGTTGGCGGTCTTGACGGTCTTGTAGATTCAATCAACGAAAATATTCAGAGCCTTGTTTCAAAACCAACACAGATTGGCTACATCACAGGTCACAACGAGCTTCCACTCAATGAAGAAAAATATGCCCAGAACTTTGAAAAAATCATTTCAGGTATGTACGAGCTTGTAGAGCTTAATCTTTCAGAAACAAATATTCCTGCAAATATGAGCTGTATCATCATCAATGGACCACAGTTTGATTTTGAAGAAAAAGAGCTTTATGCAATTGACCAGTTCATTATGCGCGGTGGAAATGTAATGTTCCTGGTTGACGGTATGAATACAATGGGTGCCGCTGCTTACTATAACAACGGTACACCACAGTATCAGAAAAACGAAATCAACCTTGACCGCCTTTTGGAAAAATATGGTGTAAAGCGTGGTCTGAACTTTGTAATGGACCAGAATTGTTATGCACAGGCTAATCAGCAGTATGGAAAGCTTGAGTTCTACTGGGCTCCAATTTTGCAGAAAAAGAATCTTGCTAAAAATCATCCTATTACAAAGAATCTTGGCTTTGTAATTATGTTGCAGAACAGCTCACTTGATGTTTCGGAAGCCGAAGCTAACAAGGATGTAAATGTTACTGTTCTTGCAAAATCTTCTGATAAATCCTGGATTATTGATAAAGAAGACATAATGCTTAATCCTCTTATGATTACCGACCCTAAAGATCCTTCACGCTATAAGTCAGAAAATCTTGCTGTTCTTTTGGAAGGTAAGTTTGATAGTGCTTTTGACGAGGCTCCGGTTATAGAAGATGAGGATGAAGATGACGAAGAGGGCGAGGAAGATGAAACTGAAACTAAAGCTGCTGCAGATGAAGCTCAGAATGAATCTGATATTTCTACCGATAGTCATATTAAAAAGAGCAAGGTTCCTGGAAAAATCTTTGTTACAGGTACATCTTACATAACAACTTACCAGGTTCTGGATGCTACTGCTTCAAGCCCAATTGCAATGTTCCTTTTGAATACAGTTGATTATCTGAACGGTAACGAAGATTTGTGTACAATGCGTTCTAAGGGACTTTCTTTAAATACTCTCGAAGTAAAATCACAGAAAGCAGCAAAAACAGTTCAGTACTTTAATGAGTTTGGACTTGCAGTACTTGTTGCACTCGCCGGATTTATTGTATGGAGGCTCCGCAGCAAACGTAAGGCAAGAATCAACAGAAAGTATAATCCTGATGATGACCGCTTCAGAACAAAGGCTGGTAAAGAATCTGGAAAAAAAGTAGCTGCTGAAGAAGCTTCAAGTGAGGATAAGTAAGATGAAAACTAGAAAAATAATTTTAATTGCTGCAGATGTTCTGCTTCTTGCTGTTTGTATTTTTCAGTGGATTTCTGCCGCAAAGGATAATGTTAAGACTTTTACATTTAAGGAAGAACCGGATGAGCTTATTATTGAAAAGGCTGATGGTAATTTTACTCTTACAAAGCAGGGCGATTCCTGGGTAATTGGCGATAAAAAATATCCTGCAAATGAAGGCACAGTTGATTCAATGGTTTCTTCTGTAGAAGAGATTCGCGCTTTGGATAAAATGGGAAAGGTTAGCAACGAGGTTATTTCTGCCCGCTATGATTTGACCGAAACAAAGAGCATAAAGGTAACTGTAAACGCTGCTGGAAAAACTGTAAGAAAAATCACTATTGGAAAAGAATCTTCAACTGGCACTCAGTGTTATGCTACTGTAGATGATGGTGATGATATTTATCTTATTGCTGATAATCTTCTTAATACCTTTAACAAAACAGTTGATGATATTCGCAGCAAAACTGTTTACCAGGTTAACAAAGAAGTTATTTCTTCTGTTGCCACTACAGATAAAGATGGAAACACCTGGACACTTTCTTGTTCTGGAAGTGCTGAAGATTTAACCTGGAGCATTTCTGGGGCGGAAGTTGAGGTTGATTCTGGTGCGGCAGATACCTGGTTTAAGAGTCTTGCTTCTCTTACTACTACAAAGTGGTATGATGAAGGCGACAGACTTGCAGGCGAAAAAGATAATACTATTAAGATTATTGCCGGTAACAAAACTGTTACACTTGATCTTTTCAGAATCCCTGCAGCAGGCGAAGCCGAAAAGGATTCTTACTACGCAAAATGCAGCGAATCTCCATATTACTTTGAGGTTCCAAGCTATACCGTACAGAAGTACCAGAAAACTCCTGCTGATATAGCAAAATGATTAAGCTAGTTGCATTTTTAGGGAACTATGGCCGTGAATACGAAAAAACGCGCCATAATGTTGCCTGGTATTTTGAAGATTCTCTCCCTTTTGCAAACCGCCTGAACTGGCAGAACAAGTTCAAGGGGGAGATTTCTTCCTGTACGCCACAGGAGCTTGCACAATGGGCCTGCGACACAAAAATCTGTTCTAAAAAGGATGGAAGTCCTGTTCTTGTGCCCGAAGAAGCTCCTGCCCACATCTATTTTCTAAAGCCGCTCACTTACATGAACCTCTCGGGCGAAAGTATAATCGAAGCAGCTACTTTCTACAAAATTAAGCCCGAAGAAATAATGGTTGTTCACGATGAGCTTGAGCTTGCCCTTGGTTTTGTGAGCCTTAAGTGGAGTGGTGGACTTGGTGGCCACAACGGTTTGCGTTCTACAAAAGCAGTTTTAAACACAGCTGATTTCTGGCGCCTTCGCTTTGGAATTGGCCGCCCGGATAACCCGAATATTGGTGTTGCAGATTACGTCCTCAGCCGCTTTACCGAAGAACAGCAGGAAATTATGCAGAATGTTTTTAGTCAGACAAACCTGCTGCTGGTAAAAGTACTTTTAAGTAAAGAGCCAGGCTCGCTGATTCAAGCCTGGGGGAAGAAGAAGCTGGTAGAAGTTAATTAAGCTTTTCTACTTACCGAAATCCCATCACCACATTCAAAAAACTCTGTCTGGAATTCCTGGTTTTCACGCAGAAATAACACGTATTTGCGGATTTTTTTAACCAGCTTTTTGGTGCTGTAATTGTGGGTTAGGCTTAGGTCTTCAACCATGCCGTGGAACGAAAGGTTGTCGCTGATGATTACGCCGTTTGGGGCAAGGTTTGTTTTGTATTTTTCAAAAAAGTTGATGTACTGACCTTTTGCGGCATCTATAAAAATGAGGTCGAACTGAGGGGCTGAAGTTGCCGTCGGAAACTCAAAGGTAAGTGCATCGGCGTGGTAGGTGGTAATGCGGGTTTCTAAACCGCAGTTTTTAATGTTTTGAATGGCTTTAAGGTAGCGGTCAATATCAATCTCTATGGTGGAAACTGTAACATTTTCTGCCACAAGCGCAAATTGAATTGCAGAATAACCAATGGCTGTTCCAATCTCAAGCACACGCACCTGTTCCAGTTTTTGAGAAAGCTCCTTTATGTAATTGCAGATAAACTCCTGCGTTTCATCCTGCATAATAGGAACAGCTTCCCTGCGTGCGTAGGTTTTTATTTCAGCGATTTCATCATTTTCAATCATAACGTTGATTATATGGAAAAAAATTGATTTATGTAACACTTTTCGTTTTCTCAACTGTTAAATATATATAATAGTTTTTTCTTTCCTTAATTTTAAATTTTTGTTATCTTTAGAATATCAAAAACTAAAAAAATCGGAAAATGGTTTTATCTGGAGGTTTATTTTGTCTGTTGTAACTTTAAAAGATGTGCATAAGTCATATCCAATGGGAAAACAAAAAGTTGAAGCGGTAAAAGGAGTTTCTTTTGATATTGAAAAGGGAGAGTTCGCCGCAATTTCCGGTCCATCTGGTTCTGGTAAATCTACAATTTTGAATATGATTGGATTGATTGACGTTCCTACAAGCGGTTCAATCATTATTGGTGGTACAGATGTTTACGAGGGTGTAAATCTTGCAGATGCAGAAACAACAAATACCCGCTGGAGTTCAAGTGTAAACGAGGACAAAAAAAAGAAGGTCCGCACTTCAATTCCACCAAAGCTGGACAAAAGAATAACAGCTCTTCGTCGTTCACATTTGGGCTTTATTTTCCAGACCTTCAACCTTATTCCGGTTTTGAACGTTTACGAAAATATTGAGTTTCCGCTGATTCTTGCTTCTAAAAATCCTGATTCGCGCAGTCCTGTAGATGATTTTACAAAGGCTCAAAAGGAAGAATGGATTGCTTTCCTTATGGAAAAAGTTGGTCTTACCGATTGGAAAAATCACAAGGCAAACGAGCTTTCCGGCGGTCAGCGCCAGCGTGTTGCAGTGGGACGTGCGATCGTGAGAAACCCCAAGGTATTCCTTTTTGACGAGCCGCTTTCAAACCTGGACGCAAAGCTCCGCGGATCCATGAGACGTGAGCTCATGCTCCTTCACGACAGGCTGAAGTCGACGATGATCTATGTTACTCACGACCAGACCGAAGCGCTGACGCTCGCGGACCGCATAGTCTGCATGAGTGACGGCTATGTACAGCAGATCGGAACGCCCATCGAGCTTTACGACAATCCGGTAAACCTCTTTGTCGCAAGCTTTATCGGACTTCCTCCGATGAATTTCATCGATGTCACAGTGAACAACGGAAAGCTCACAAATTCCTACCTTGAAGTGCCTGTTCCCGACAGGTACAAAGCCACGATCTCCGCATATGAGGGAAAGACCGTGGTGCTCGGCATAAGGCCGGAGGACATCGTTGTCGGATCGACCGTCGAGCTTACCGTCGACATAAACGAGAACCTCGGACAGAACACCCTTGTCCACGGTCTCTGCAAAAAGAAAAAGATCACCTGCAAATTCAAGGAATGGGCCGAATATAAACGAGGCGACATCCTGAAGGTTGATTTCAAGAGTGAAAAGATCCACCTCTTCGACAAAGAGACCACCAAGGTCATCGCTACGAAATAAGGTGTAAGGAGAATGCCATGTCATTCGGTGCAAAGGTAAAAGAATATTTCAGGAAAAAACTCGTCGGATTAAAGAGAAAGCCGGAGATATTGCCGCTTCTCGCGATAATAGTTGCCTGCATGGTCTATACCTTCAGGCTTTCAAACTATTC
>JAEEGJ010012019.1_pt1 | contig 21637 bp, 18 predicted proteins | sample 8958761 | NCBI WGS metagenome assembly JAEEGJ01 (sample SAMN16246546, study PRJNA631951) | gut metagenome | biome: gut microbiome; feature: rumen; material: RS-attached | host: Bos | place: Iran: Karaj | collected 2018-10
CAGAAGAAGAACTTCTCGGCCAGCACGTAATCATCGCTGCTAACCTCGCTCCACGTAAGATGAAGGGCGTAGAAAGCCGCGGAATGCTCCTTGCCTGCGACTACACAGAAGACGGAAAAGAAAAGGTTGAACTCCTCACTGCTCCATGGGCAGCACCAGGAACCATCATCCAGATCGAAGGTGCCGAATACACAGGCGAAAAGCCAGCCAAAATCGACATCGACCACTTCTGCAAAATCGAATACCGCGTAAGTGGCAAGTGCTTCACAATCGCCGGCCAGAAAGCCCTCGCAGCAGGCAAGCCTGTTACAACAAACAAGGCAGATAACTGCGAAGTTTGCTAAACCACTGTCATCCCGAACTTGATTCGGGATCTAAAATAAAAGGCCAGTCCGAACACCGGACTGGCCTTATTCATTTATACAGCAATTCTAGATTTTTACTTCACCTCATTCACGAGCTCTTCCCCAGCCGCAAACGCCTTAATATTTTCCAGCGTTGTATCCGCCAGATTCTTCAGGGCATTGGTGGTCAAAAACGCCTGGTGGCCGGTGATTATGACGTTCGGGAAAGTGAGCAAACGGGCCAGCACATCATCAGTCATAATATCAGTTGACCAGTCGCTGAAGAAATATTTGCTTTCTTCTTCGTAAACGTCCATGCCAATGCCGCCGATGTGGCCGTGTTTCAACGCGTGAACCAGGGCTTTTGAATCTATCAAAGCGCCGCGGCCGGTATTTATAATCACCGCATCCTGCTTCATCATCTTCATTGTGTCGTGGTTTACGATGTGCTTTGTTTCTTCTGTGAGCGGACAGTGCAGGCTGAGAACATCACTCTGGCGGAAGATTTCTTCCTTGGTCACGTAAGTTACCCCGCTCTCACCTGCCCACTTTTCATTCGGATATGGATCATAGGCTATAATCTTCATACCAAAGCCTTTCAATATTCCAGCCATAATCTGGCCGATTTTTCCGGTACCCAGAATACCTGCCGTTAGCCCGTGTAAATCTCGCCCGGTCAATCCATCAATATTAAAGTTTGCAGTCTTTGTACGCAAATAAGCCTGAGGAATGTGACGGGTAAGCGACAAGAGCAAAGCCGCCCCGTGCTCCGCAACCGCGTAAGGCGAATAAGCCGGAACACGAACAACTTTAATACCCGCCTCTGCAGCCGCCTTCAAATCAACATTATTAAAACCGGCACAACGCAGGGCAATAAGCTTTACGCCGCATTTTTTCAGCACACCTATAACTTCTGCATTCACAACATCATTTACAAAAACGCAAACCGCGTCAAAGCCCTGTGCGGTCATCGCTGTATTTTCATTCAGCTTAAAATCGCGGAAATCAATTTCATAATTATAGGGATGGGAACCGTCAGTTCCGCCGTCCTTATTCGCCTTTGTAAACGAAGCCTTATCGTAAGAACGTGTATCAAAAAATGCTATTTTCATATTGTGAATTCCTTATCTGGCGGCAAAAGCTTCAGGAATAAACTTTTCGGCCCATTCCTGCCAGAACTTCATATCGTGAATTCCAGGACCTTCTTTGTATGTGTGTGGAACGCCCTGGTCTTCCAGGAATTTATGGAACTCGCGGTTACGTTCGAGGAGGAAGTCTTCTGTGCCGCAGGCCATGAAAATTTCTGGAATCTTTGTTCCGGCTGCCTTGAGTTTTTTCAAGAGATATTCAGGATTATTGTCGCTTTCAAGAAGCTTTGCAGGGTCACCGAAGCACATTCTGTAGTAATCATAATTTGCAATAGGGTTACCCTCGCCTTCCTTCATTTTTGCAACTTCATTGTGAATCAGGGCTGAAGAAAGCGCTATTGCTTTACCAAACTTATCCGGATAAGCAAAGGCTGTGTGAAGGGCACCAAAGCCGCCCATTGAAAAACCCATAAGATATGTGTCATCTGCTGACATTGCAAGATGGAAGGTTTTGCGAACATATTCCAGAAGCTCAACTCCCAGGAAGGTTGCAAACTGACGACCGGTAGCGGGACCGTCAATCCAGAAAGAATTTTCGCCGCTTGGAATTACGACTGCAAAATTATACTGCTCGGCAAGATTTCCCGGAACCCAGTTAAAGGAAGCTCCGCTATATCCGTGTAACAAAAACAAAGTTTTCATCGGACGATCTTCACACTTGAGGTCGTTGCGGGGAAAGTCTCTTCGAATATCGTTTGGAATCTGCATTAAAAATGAAACGTCACGCTTGAGGACGTCTGAATAAAATCTGATTGAAAGATCAGCCATAATGGCTTTAACCTCCTGGGGAATTCTCGTGGTATTATATCACATCTACGCCGAGGCCGAAAAGGGCAAAGTCGCCGCGGCAGGGATCGCCCGGGAAAACTTCGTTTAATGCGGCCGTCAGTAATTCTGCAGTTTTACGCGATGCCGCAGCCCCCTCCGGTATAATCCCCATTTTCGCTGCCTCCTGCATTACGTGAACGTCCAGTGGAATCAAAAGCTCAGCCGGATCCGCCCATTGCCAGAGTCCCAGGTCCACAGCAGACCCTCGTCTTACCATCCACCGCAAAAACATGTGAATTCTTTTATTTGCCGACCCACGTCCCTTTGGTACTATTGCAGATTTTGGAAAAGCTTCAGATATTTTTTCATAAAGGTGGGGGAAGTCTCCCCCTCGCTCCAGCCCGCTCCGCGGTCTTCCGCTACCCCTTCTAACGGGTGGCTCGCCCCCCGTAACGCCCCCCTCTTTCATTTTCAACTCAAAGTACTCGCCCAAACTTCCGGCCTTTTCCAGAATCCCCGCGAGCTCTTCAAAAAAAATCTGCATATCATCATAAGAATAAAAGCGGTAAAATTTTTCCTCACCTTTCGGGAAATCTTTACAAAAAGCCCCAGCTTTCAGCCAGGCAGAAATACTTCCTAACGAACGGTCGGAAGTTTCCAATATACTTCGAATCCTTGGAATAAACTGCTTTCTGTTTCCAAAGGCAAGCATAGCCGCAATAAAAGAAGCCAGCTCTACATCGGCAATACTTCCCCGTCCCTTCTCCGGTTCATACCATTTCAAAAACTGAGAAGGGTCCTCATCGCAAAAGCTTGAGACTTCATATTTATCTGCCAGTTGCCTGAGCTTCTTTTTTAGTTCATTCGTCATAATCAATAAAATTATAAAATAGAGACCATTTACTATCAAGTTGCGGGGCCATTTTCGCTGTGCCCCTTTGTGACAGTGTTTTACCTTATTGATTTATAACTCTTCTTGTTTTACTCTAAAAATACAGGAGTTTTTATGAAAAAAGCAAAAGGTTATTTTACCACCCTTAACGGAGAACAGTTTTACAAAATCGAAAATTACGACTGCATGGATGATTTCTTTATGACAATCACAAGTGCGTCCGATATCTGGAATTTCTGCTGGGCCCAGGGAGGAATCACAGCCGGTAGAATAGACTGCGACCATGCCCTTTTTCCTTATTACACAGCAGACAAAGTAAGTGATGCTAAAAGCTACACCGGCTCATACACCTCCATCCGAATAGAAGATAAAACAAAGGGCCTGGCCAGCGCCACCCTCTGGGAACCCTTTGCAACTCTCAGCGCAAGCCCTGCCCTCCGTCGTGCTTTTGAAAAAAACATATCAAGAAATATATATAAAAATGCCGCAGGCACCGAAGTCTGGTTCGAAGAAATCAATAATGACCTGCAGCTTTCTTTCCGTTATGGCTGGACCTCTTCTCCAAAATACGGACTTGTAAAGACCAGCATAATCACAAACCTTTCAGATAAACCCCTGCAAGTAAAGGTACTCGACGGCTGCCGCAACATTTTACCAGCCTGTGTAACCGCAGATTTCCAGAACAGTAAAAGTGTACTTCTGGATGCTTACAAGAAAACCGACCTCGATAAAGAATCAAAACTGGCTCTTTTCCTGCTTTCCTCTATCGTTACAGACAAGGCAGAACCAAGCGAAGGGCTTTTTGCGAACACCTGCTGGTTCAACACAGAAGATGAATTATTGCTTGCAACAGATGCACCGGAGCAATTTACAGAAAAAGGAAAAGTCGAAAATGTAGATGTAGTAAAAGGAAAGCGCGCCGCCGCCTATATCTGTAAAGAATTAACATTGGCCGGCTCGACCGGACAATCCGTCTGGTACCAGGTTTTCGACACCCATCTCGATGCCATCAAAGTCGCCGCCCTCAAAAATGAACTTTCCAGCCGCTCTACCCTCACCGCCGCCCTCGAACAGGACATAGCAAACGGCAAAAAACTTATGGAAAACTACATCGCCGAGGCCGACGGTCTCCAGCAAACTGCCGAAACAATGACCTGCGTGCACCATTCAGAAAACGTAATGTTCAATATTATGCGCGGTGGTTTCTTCTCAAATCTCGGAAAAATTAACCTCCACGATTTTATAAAATTCGTAAATCAAAGAAATACAGCTCTGCTTCCGCTTGCAGAAAAATCTATAGCCGGACTGAACGGCGAAATTGTAAATTACAGCGACCTCGAAGCGTCTGTTCTTTTGCTTAAAAATCCTCAGCTTTCACGACTCTTCTACGAATATATGCCTCTTACCTTCAGCCGCCGCCACGGCGATCCTAGCCGCCCATGGAACCGCTTTAATATTCAGCTGCGCGACAATGAAGGAAATCCTCTGTTAAATTACGAAGGCAACTGGCGCGATATTTTCCAGAACTGGGAGGCCCTTGCCTGGTCTTATCCTCAGTATATCAAAAATATGACGGCCAAATTCCTTAACGCCATGACAATCGACGGCTTTAATCCATACCGTATTTCCCGCGAAGGAATCGACTGGGAAATTCCAGATCCGGATGATCCATGGGCTCAAATCGGTTACTGGGGCGACCATCAGGTAATTTATCTCCAGAAGCTGCTGGAGGTTTATGCAAAATCAAATAAAGCACAGCTTGTTTCTGAGCTTAACGAAAAAATCTATGCAAGCTCTAATGTTCCTTACAGAATCAAATCTTACAAGGAAATACTTGCAGATCCGCGTAATTCTATTTCCTTTGACCATAAACTCAGTTCAAAGCTCAAGGAATGTTCTGCCACAATGGGTTCAGACGCAAAGCTTGTAACAGCAGATGGAATCCCTGGTTCCGGCGATGTTGCCCTGGTTACTCTGGCCGCAAAGCTCCTTCAGATTGTAATTACAAAAATGTCAAATTTCATTCCAGGTGGTGGAATCTGGCTTAACACCCAGCGACCAGAATGGAATGATGCTAACAATGCTCTTGCCGGTTACGGACTTTCTATGGTTACTCTTTATTACCTGCATCGCTTTGTAGATTTTCTGCTTAAACTCTTTGAATCTTCAAACGCAGATTCCTTTGCTCTGCCAGCTGATATTGCAAAATGCTTTACTGAACTCGGCTCTCTCTACAAAAATTCTTCAGCTGCAGAGATTGCAAAAAATCCTCAACTCCGCAAGAAATTCGCAGACGACGAAGGCCTGATTTTTGAAGCTGAACGAATCAGCCTCTACCAGAAGGGTTATGGCACTTCCGAAGAAAAGATTTCTAAAGCTGATATTATTTCATACCTTTCTGCAATTCTGGACCATATCAAAACAACTATTGAACTCAACCGTCGCAGTGATGGTCTTTATCATGCCTACAACACTATGAAGCTTCTTGATGAAGGTGCAATCGAAATTGTAAATCTTCAGGAAATGCTGGAAGGTCAGGTCGCTGCACTTTCGGCTGGTATGCTTAATGCAGAAGAAGCCCTTAATCTTCTTAAAGCACTCCGTAACAGCAGAATGTACGAGCCTCATCAAAACTCTTATATGCTCTACCCTAATAAAGAACTCCTTTCTTTCGAAGAGAAAAACTGTATTTCCGAAGCTGATGTCTCGCCACTCCAGGCTCTTATCAAAAAAACCGGAAACGCAATTTTGCAAAAAGACTGCAGGGGCATCTGGCACTTTAACGGAGAATTCCGTAATGTCAGCTTCCTCGAAGAAGCCTGTGCATCACTTCCTGCACAAGCCCAGCCTGATGCCAAGGAGCTGGCCGCTCTCAAGGACCTTTATGAAAAGACCTTTAATCACCAGAGCTTTACAGGCCGCAGCGGTACCTTCTATGCTTACGAAGGTCTTGGCAGCATTTACTGGCATATGGTTTCAAAGCTGCTGCTTGCCGCTCAGGAAAACACTCTTGCCGCAATTTCTGCAAACGCAGACCCGGCTACAATTAAAGCCCTGACCGAAGCTTATTATGACATTCGTTCAGGAATCAGCTTTAACAAAACTCCAGAGCTTTATGGTGCCTTCCCGGCAGATCCTTATTCTCACACACCTTACCTTCAGGGGGCTAAACAGCCTGGTATGACAGGTCAGGTAAAAGAAGAGATTTTGACCCGCTGGGGTGAACTTGGCCTGGATATAAAAGACGGCTGTGCTGTTTTCGCTCCAAAGATTTTGAAAAAATCAGAATTCTTTGAAAAGGATGAAAATGGCTGCAAGGCCGGAACTTTGCAATTTACCTGGTGCGGTGTTCCTGTAATCTATAAGCTTACAGATTCCGGTAAAAACGGAAAAACTTTAACAGCAGAAGAAACTGCAAACCTCTTTGCCCGCAATGGCAAAATACAAAGTATTGAGGTTGAGATTTCCTCGACACTAAATTAATTATGAGCTATATTTATTAAAAATATTAAAGAGGCAGTATTATGAAAATTGGATGTATTGGAACTGGTGCGATGGGCGGAGCAATTATGCGCGCGGTCTGCAGAAAGTATGATGTAAGCCAGATTAAAGTAACAGATAAAAACCGGGAAATGGGAAGAAAATTTGCCGAAGAAACAGGAGCTGCTTTTGTTTCAAATAACGAAGATGTACTCGACTGCGACTATATTTTCCTTGCAGTAAAACCTCAGTTTCTTCTCGATGTTTTTGCAGAAATCGCAGGCAAAATCCCAGCCAAATCAATTATCATTTCAATGGCTGCCGGTGTAAAAATTGAAAAGCTTAAGTCTATGGCTCCCCTGGCCCGCTTTATTCGTATGATGCCTAATGTTTGTGCTCAGGTCGGCGAGGCAATGATTGCAGTCAGCTATGGTGATGATATCAATCAGAATGAAGCTGATACTGCTGTTGAAATCCTTAGTTCGGCCGGCAAAGTAGAAATTGTCCCGGAAAAACTGATGGACTGTGTTACTGCCGTAAGCGGCTCTGGTCCTGCCTTTGTATTTATGTTTATTGAAGCACTTGCTGATGCCGCAGTACGCTGTGGTATGCCTAGAAAGCAGGCTTACACTTATGCAGCACAGACAGTTTATGGTTCAGCTGGTATGGTTCTTGAAACAGGAAAACATCCTGCTGAGCTTAAAGATATGGTTACTTCACCGGCAGGAACAACAATTGAAGGAGTTGCAGCCCTCGAAAAGAACGGCTTCCGCAATGCAGTTATCGAAGCAGTTACCGCTGCCTGCGAACGCTCCGCCGCCTTAGGAAAGTAATGCGCATGTTATTGTCGGGCGCCCCGTGTCATTGTCGGGCTTGACCCGACAATCTCTCTGGTTTTCCTGTCAGTAAAATCCTGAGATTTAATTTTACATAAGCACAGATTTCCCTTACATAATTGTGGGGAACATAAATTGCAGGGCATGCCGCTGGTATGCCCTTTATATTTTTAAAGCCCAATCGGCGGGCAAGTCTTTCGCTGCGTCGTAAATGAAAGCGGCTTGTAACAACTGCAGTTGGAGTATTTAAAATTTCCTCAGTTGTCTGTCCCCTGTACTCTGCCAGCATCCTTACACTAAATTGAAAATTCTGAATTGTATCCTTTGCCTGATCTTCTACCAGAATACGCTCAGGGGCAATTCCTCTGTTTACCAGCTGATTTTTTAATTCCGGTGCTTCTGCGTATGGCAGCCATTTTAAGGTTCCTCCAGTTACTACACATAAAGAATCAGGATTTGCCTTTAAGTATTCAGCTGCTTTTTCTACACGGGTTACAACTGATTTTGGCAGCCTTCCGTCCTTGTCTATTCCACCGCCAAGAAGAATTACATTCTCTGCCTTATCATTAATCGAAACAACTTCCGGTCTGAGAATAAAGCTCAGATTAATAATTGCAATTACTGCGCCCACAGCAAGCAAACTAATGACTGTTAGTTTTATCCATTTCTTCCAGATGCTCCAGAAGGAATGTCCTTTCTTTATTCTGTAGATTCCCAGAAAAATCAGGTAGGCACCCGCTGCCAGCCAGATATGAGTAAAGGAAATCACAATATCCATGAAGGTTCCCGGATTAATCAGTATAAGGGTTGCATCATAAGCAATAAAAACAATGCCCAATAGTATTAAAATGATATTCATATTTATTCCTTCTCAACCACCCTAAAATCCCAGTTATGCTTAGGATATCTGCCCTTCATTTCCTTGCAGATTTCTACCCAAGCTCCCGTCCAGAAACCTTCCAGATCCTCTGTCACCTGCAGTGGCCGGCTTGCGGGCGAAAGCAGTCTTAATAAAACTTTTTTTCCGCAAATCTGCGGAGTAGTAAAACAACCAAAAATACGCTGAATTATGATTTCTATAACCGGCCGTATCTCTGCCTGTTTCTCGTATTTTACTTTACAGCGGCGGCCGTTTTCAAGAGTAAGAGTTTCCGGAGCAAGCCTGTCTATTTCTGCTCCTTCAAGGTACCAGTAAAGCGCATCATAAACTGTAGCGGCTGTAAGAGAACTTTTACCACCCAGAAATGGCAGCAGCCATTCTTCCGCTTTATCTTTAAGCTCCTGATTCAAATCAACTTTATTTCCTTTTTGCTGGTTAACAAAGTCTACTCTCAATAAAAAGCTTTCTACCCGGTCATCCTGAGGCAGGCATTCTATTCCCTTTTCCTTGATTTCATTTACCCAGGCCTGAGCATAATCACCATCAGAAAGCGGTATTTTTTTAGAAGAAAGGACTATTTCGCCAAAACATTTCTCTTCAAATTTCTGCAAAGTCGCTTGAGTAAATGAGCAAATTTGCCGAATTTCACAATGTTTTTCAAGAAATTCGGTCATTTTTGCCTCATCAAGCTCGACTAAATCAAATATTACAGCTTCCTTTTCTCCTGCCATTACATCAGGGGCACAAAGCCATAAAGGCGCATTACGAGACCTGCCCTGGTTCTTTGTATATAATCTTGCCTGCCTTCCACCCGCAAACTTATATTCTGCGGGGTCAAGCCCAGGTTCACTCATTCTTTTTGCAAGCCTGTCAGGATATCCGCTTAAAATCAAAAACTCCGCTTTATCTTCTGACTTTTCTTCTGTTTTATAATTACAGGCCTTTAATCTTCTCTCCAGATCTGTAATAAAGCGTTTTTGTAAATCTGCAGAAGAACGCGAATAGGAACTGAATTTTAATATAAGCTCCTGTCCCTCGCGACTTAATTTTCCCTCATCAGTATCAAATGCCTCCAGGGCAATTCCCGCAAGCCGCGGATGAAGGCCAAGTCTTAAAGCTGCCTTTCCCTTATCTGTAATACGTCCATCACTTTTAATCATTCCAAGTGTCTGCAGCAGTTTCTTACATTCAGCCCAGGCTGCCTGCGAAGGACTTTCCAGCCAGTCAATTCCTTCCACCGAATAAATTCCCCGCTCACTGCATTCAAGCACAAGAGGAAGAAGGTCTGCCCTTAGAATCTCCGCTGGAAAATCTTTAACCCTGGGATCATGCTTATCCCAAAGGCGGATGCAGCTTCCTTCGCAAAGACGGCCCGCACGACCCTTTCTCTGTTCCGCAGAAAATTCGCTTTCTCTTTCGGTGCAGAGCTTTTCCATTCCGGTATTTATATCAAGCCGGTTTACACGGGAAAGTCCGCTGTCTATTACAATAGTTACACCAGGCACTGTAAGAGAAGTCTCTGCAATCGCCGAAGAAAGAATTACCCGTCTCTTATCAGAATCTGCCAGAACCTTTTTCTGCTCTTCCAGAGAAATACTCGAATGCAGAATACAAAGTTCGTTTTCACTATCTGCATCAAATAAACCCGATTCCAGAAGCGATTCCTGCGCCTTTCTGATGTCTGCAATACCCGGCAGAAAAACAAGAATATTACCGTCCATCTTAGAATCCAAGGCTGTACGAATTGCACTTACCACAGATTTTTCCGGCTCATATTCCACCTTCACCGCAAACTGCCGTCCCGGAATTTTTACGATTGGCGTATTCTTTCCCAGATAAGACTGCAGCCGTCCGGTATCAATAGTCGCCGACATAATCACAACAAAAAGATCATCCCTAAGCTGCATGGCCTCTTTTAGAAAAGCCAGAGCCAGATCCGTATTCACCGACCTCTCATGAAATTCATCCAGAACAATTACCTGATAATCCTCCAAAGCCGGGTCACTCTGCAGCTGTCTTACAAGAATGGCTTCAGTTACAAACTCCAGCCGGGTCTCGTTATAAATCTTACTTTCCAGATGGATTTTATAACCAATTTCTTTGAAATTACCTGAATATTCTTTTTCCCAAAGCTCGCTTACTCTGTTAGAAACTCCTAATACCGCTAGACGACGCGGCTCCGTCATCAGGATTTTTCCCTCAAAGTTTTTTAATAAAGCAAGTGGTAATACAGTTGATTTTCCGGCCGCAGTTTCAGCCGTCAAAATTAAAAAGCGTGACGGAGAGTTTTTCAAGGTCACGCATATATCTTCAAGATAGGGAGTTATAGGAAATTGCATTTTACTTCTTCAAAACAATAATTGTCAGATCGTCTGTCTGTTCCCGGTTTGCACAGAAGGAATAAATATTATTTGCAATAAAACCAACCTGCTCAGCCGCCGGTTTTTCAATATTCACTTTTACCGCTTCCAGAAGACGTTCGCGGCCATAATATTCATCCTCATCATTTTTGATATCAATAACACCATCAGAAAAAAGAATCAGTTCATCGCCGTCTTCAAAATCATAAAACATCGACTCATAAAAAACCGGAAAATCAGCGATACCAATTACACCAACCGATTTTTTGCTCAGTTCTATGAAATTACATTCGCCTGTTTTTTTCTTATATAAAATCGGAGCCGGATGTCCCGCATCAACAAGTTCAAATTTATTATCACATAAACGAACAAGAACTCCGGTAAGATAATTCTGAATATCGCCCTTTTCTTCGATTACGCGGTCATTAATTTTATTTACGATTTCCCAAAGCTCCAGGTCCTGCTGTTTATAAAATTCCTGATGAATAATATTCTTTACAAGCATAGTTACCAGCCCGGAAGAAATACCGTGGCCCGAAACATCAAAAATACCAAAACCATCAAGCTTTTCGCCCGTTTTGTAAAAGTCATAAAGGTCGCCGGAAACTCCAACCATTGGACGGCTGAAATAGGCTACCTCATATTTTTTAATATTTTCAATTTCCTGTCTGAAAAAATTCTGCTGAATAACGGCCGCCATTTTAATTTCATTTTCCAGCGACTCGCTGTGGGTCTGCAGATAAGATTCAATTCTGTAAACAACGCGGGTATAAATTAAGATTACAAAGATTATCATGAAGACTGTAATCGAAATGTTCAGACATCTTATTGCAAACAATACTCTGGAATCAACATTTGCATGAGCTTCAATAGTGCGGCATGAAAAGTAAATATATACAATTGAACTTACAATAGTAACCGGAACAGCATATTTCTTTTTATTTTCAAAAATAATAAAAGGCATAAGTCCGAGCAGCAGAATAAAAGAATGGAAGCTCGAATAGGAACCAAGATAATAATCTGCCATTACCTGATGGATTATGATTTCCACAAAGGCCAGCATATAGGGAAATACATAAGATTTAAGTTTGTTTACTAAAATGAAAATAAAAAGGAAAACGCTGATACTTACAAAATTGTAAAAAAACATCTGCCTGATATTGATTAAATAAAAGACAATGCAGATAAAAAGATGATAAAGCAGGGAAGCAATAGTTACAAAAAGAGAAACAAGTCTTGCCCGCTCAAAGGAAGAGGTTAAACTATTTAAACTTTTGGTGATTTTTTTGTTTAAGTCCATCGTTTAATTATAATATGGATTTTTAATTTTGAACATTATTTTTTTTTATGTTAAAATATTACTGTAAAAAAATTTATAGGAGTATTGTTTATGGAAACACAAACAAAACAGCGTAACTCGTTTACCAGTTCAATCGGGTTTGTTTTAGCAGCAGCTGGTAGTGCCGTAGGATTAGGAAACATCTGGCGCTTCCCTTATCTGGCTGCAAAAGATGGTGGAGGACTTTTCCTTGTAGTATATCTCGCCCTCGCCCTCACCTTTGGTTTTGCTCTTCTTATTACAGAAGTTGCAATTGGTAGAAAGACTCAGGAGAGCCCTCTTACAGCTTATGCAAAAATCAATAAGAAATGGGGCTTCCTGGGAATCTTCTCTTTCGTTGTACCTTTCATCATCTATCCTTACTATTGTGTAATCGGTGGTTGGGTAATGAAGTACATGTTCTGTTACCTTGCCTTCCAGGGTCAGGTTGCAGTTGCAGACGGTTTCTTCGGCGGCTTCATTACTTCACAGTGGCAGCCGATTTTCTACTGTGCACTTTTTGCAATTCTCTGTTTTATCATCGTATATAAGGGAGTTGAGCATGGAATTGAGCGCTACTCAAAAATCCTTATGCCAATTCTTTTTGTAATCGTTGTTTTCATTGCTATTTATGCTTTGTTCATCAAACATACAGATGCAAATGGTGTTACAAGAACAGGGCTCCAGGGTGCCGCTGTTTACTTCATTCCAAACTTTGAAGGCCTCACAGTACGCGGCTTCCTTACAGTTTGTCTTGATGCTATGGGTCAGCTTTTCTATTCTCTTTCAATCGCAATGGGAATTATGGTTGCTTACGGCTCTTACATGAAGAAAGATGAAAACCTTAACAAGTCTGTAAATCAGATTGAAATCTTCGATACTGGTGTTGCAATTCTCGCTGGTATGATGATTATTCCAGCCGTATTCGCTTTCAGCGGAAAAGAAGGTATGTCTGCTGGTCCAGGACTTATGTTCATCACCCTGCCAAAGGTATTCAACTCTCTCGGCAAGTTTGGTGATTTCATCGGTTTGATTTTCTTTGTAATGGTAATGTTCGCCGCTCTTACTTCTGCAGTTTCTATTCTTGAAGCAATCACTTCTTCTATGATTGATAAGTTCAAGTGGAGCCGCCGCCGTTCAGCAGCAATCATGGCAGTAAGCACTTTTGTTGTTTCTATCATCGTTTGTCTCGGATACAACGTATTCTACTTCGACCTCAAGCTTCCAAATGGCAGCATTGGTCAGATTCTCGACATCCTCGACTACGCAAGTAACAACATCCTTATGCCGGTTGTTGGTCTTCTTACCTGTATTCTTATCGGCTGGATTGCTAAGCCAAAAACTACAATCGATGAAATTACACTCAACGGTGAAAAGTTTGTACGTAAGACACTTTATGTTGTAATGATTAAGTTCGTTGCACCAATCCTGCTCTTCATCATTCTTTTGACTGGTATTGGAATTATCTAGTTTATGTCTTACCTGGCATAAAATGTCATCCTCGGGCTTGACCCGAGGATCTAAAAAACCAGCAATACCTGGATTCCCTGGTCAAGCCAGGGAATGACAATTTTCCGGTTTCTTTATATAATAACATCTATGATAAACGAAACCGCATTCACAAAAAAAACAATTTTTTCTTTTGAAATTTTCCCTCCTAAAAAGACAATGCCCATCGATACAATTTTTTCTACTCTCGATGAGCTTAAAGGTCTCCAACCAGATTTTATCTCTGTTACCTTTGGAGCAGGTGGAAGTGAAAACTGCAACAACTCAGTTGAAATTGCAAAGCATATTAAAAATGTCTGCGGCGTAGAATCTGTAATTCATATGCCTGCCTTAAATATGACCCGTAATGACGCTCAGTACGTCCTGGAGCAGTTCCAGCAGGCAGGAATTGAAAATATCCTCGCCCTTCGCGGCGACAAGGTTGAAGGCAAAGAACCGGCAAACGAGTTTCTTCATGCCAGCGATTTGATTGCCTTTATAAAAGATTTTGACTCAAAACGCACAGACGGCAAGAGCTTTAAGATTTTCGGAGCCTGCTATCCTGAGCTTCATCCTCAGTCAAAAGATGTTTATGAAGATATTGATTATCTGAAACAGAAAGTTGATGCCGGAGCAAGTCATCTGCTTTCCCAGCTCTTTTTTGATAACGACCAGTTCTACCGTTTCCTGGAGCGCTGTCAGATAAAAGGAATTAATGTACCGATTGAAGCCGGAATTATGCCGGCAACTAATAAGAAATCAATTGAAAGAATGGTAAGCATGACAAATGCCGTGCTTCCAAAAAAGTTTACAGATATGATGGACCGCTATGCCGATCATCCGGATGCAATCCGCGACGCAGGCATTGCCTACGCCATAGACCAGATCGTAGACCTGGTAACTCATGGTGTTTCAGGCATTCACCTTTACACCATGAACAACCCTCTTGTTGCCCGCAGAATCTACGAAGCAACAAAAAGTCTCTTTGATGTGCCTCCGATAGTTAAATAAAAAAACCGGCTCATATTACTGAGCCGGTTCTGCTTATTTATCTTTTAGCCTTATTTAATCAATTTTATATCAAAAATCAAATAAGTATCAGCTGGGAGACCAATCTGTGGTGCCATATCACCGTATGCCATGTCTGGAGGCAGCATTACAGTTCTGGTCTCACCATATTTCATTTCCTGAACCATAAGGTCAAAACCAGGAATCATCTGGCCTGCACCTGTTGTAAAATCAAGTGCTGCATGTGCACCAGAAACAAACTCTTCTGAAGCATCAACAATCTGACCATTTGGCAAAGTCAATTTGTAACCAACAGTAACCTTCTTTCCTTTACCGCAAACAGGGCCGCTTCCAGCCTTCTGTATTTTGTAATAAATACCATCAGAGGTTTTCTTAAAGCCGTCAACCTTATCCTTAATCTGACCAAACATTTCCTTTTCTTTGATGCTTGCAAGCTTCTTCTGGAAGTCTGCAGCCTTCTTTGTACCTTCAGACTTAAGCTTATCAAAGCTTGCCTGAGTTACCTTGAAGGCCTCTGCATCCTTACCCTGGCGAACGATTGTAAGAGACTTAATGGTATCTCCCTGAGCAACCTTGTTTACAACATCCTGTCCTTCAAGAACTTCACCAAAAATTGTGTGCTTGTAGTTGAGCCAGTCTGTTGGAACGTGTGTAATGAAGAACTGGCTTCCGTTTGTATTTACTCCTGAATTGGCCATAGCAAGCTTTCCAGGCTTATCAAAAATTTTTCCTTCAACAAATTCATCAGCAAACTTATAGCCAGGACCGCCGGTACCATTACCATAAGGGTCACCACCCTGAATCATAAAGTCAGAAATTACACGGTGGAATTTAAGACCATTATAAAACGGCTTTCCTTTTGCCGCATCCAGAGTTCCCTCTGCAAGACCTACAAAGTTTGCAACTGTCATTGGAGTTTCTTTGTAAAAAAGATTAAGAACAATAACTCCCTTTTCTGTTTCAAGAAGTGCAAATACACCTTCTTTTCCTTTCAATGCTTCCATAGCTTTCCCCTTAGAACTTGCAGCTGTACAAGCTGTTACTGTAACCAGTGCCATAAGTCCTGCAATAATAGTTTTTTTAAGATTCATTTTTTCCCTCTTAGAATTGAGTTTTAAACCATTTATAAACAGCATCCATTCTGCTGGACATTGAATCAGTAATCTGACCACGTATGCCAGGGAACTTTACACTGTCTGTATCTGTACATAAATATAACAGTAAATCGTCGCCACAATCTATTACCAGAATATTAATAATCATTTTTCCAGGATAGATTGCCTTAAAAGGTCCGATTCCCATTTTATCCATGATAGAAAAATTACACCACAAGGTATCTTCATTCTGACGGTAAGAAAGCTTGTATGTGTTTATTCCAAAGCTGTTGTCATCCTGCAGACAATAAGAAACCTGACCGTCTGCATTTCCCCTGTTCTGATCTGCAATCTTAGTTTTATCCTTAGGACCTGCAATCATATAGGTTTTTTCATAGAGAACACATTCTTTCTTTTTTGTTGTGGAATAATATTTCATTCCCTGCATTTTAGAAATTGAGCGGACTGTATCTGCAACATCCTGAATTGTAATTTCAGTTTTTCCTGAGCTGCCTTTAGCAAGCAGTTCTTTTTTGCTTAGAAGATAGAGTCCTTCGTATGTGTAGGGAAAATTCTTTGCTTCTTTTGCAACCTGAGTTTTGTTGATTTCAGAAGCATAAACTGTTTTTGGAAGAAGATTAAACCCTGCAGATCCGTCATCCCGATAGCTGGCAACTATCCCTTTAGAAACCAGGGTGTTATAGTATTTTGAAGCAACAAGTTCTTTTACCTTAGCGTTTTCCCCGGCGAAGCAGGCTCCACCAAGTAAAACCCCTGTAGTAAGAAGACAAGTCATTTTTCTAACGAACGTTAGTTTGTTTGTCATTAACGAATTCCTTTATAAAGAACACGAACCTGCTTGAATACTCCCTCGCCTTCACTCTTTGTTTCAACATCAGGAATATCATTCAAGGTTGTGTGGATAAGGCGGCGCTCAAACGGATTCATTGGTTCAAGCAGAATTGAATTGTGAGAAAGGCGTACCTTATCTGCAGTTGTATATGCGAGGCGAACAAGTGTTTCCTCGCGGCGGATTCTGTAGTTTTCAGTATCGAGAATTACGCGAACCTCTTCGTGACCAAGACGGCCAGCGTAGATATTTGCAAGCAGCTGAAGTGCATCAAGATTCTTTCCCTTGCGTCCAATAAGAATTGAAGAATAAGAAGAATCAAGACGGATTCCAAGCTTTCGCTCTTCACGATAAGAAACTGCTACCTTTACATCGTAACCCATTTTTTCAATTACATTCTGAATGAATTCAATAAGCTTCTGCTCAAATTCACCCTGTGGAAGTGGATCAGCAACAAGGCGGGTATGCTTTTCTTCTACAGCATTTCCAGACCAGCCAGCTCCACCTTCATTATCATCAAGAGTATGAACTCTGATTTTTACATAGCCTTTTTTGAAGATTGAGTTTTTCTGTGTTTCAAGAATCTCAACATCAAACTGGTCGCGTTCAAGACCAAGCTCGTTTACAGCAGTTTCAATAGCTTCTTTTTCAGTTTTTCCTTCAAACTCGTAAGTCATTTTATATATCTCCTATAATAGTCATCATTACATGTGGTTTCGATACGGTTTCACCTACTCAACCACCGGTGATTGAGTAGCCCGAAGGGCGTATCGAAATCACTTTCTCTTTCCTTTAGCCTTTGGTGGCAGTGTTTTCTGCGCCTTTGCAGTAAAGCCGCCGTCCTTTTCTGCTCTCTTTTCCTTCATCATCTTATTGATAATCAGCTGCTGGAAAATCTGCAGAATGTTACTTGTAAGCCAGTAAAGCAAAAGTCCAGACGGAGCATTGTAGAACATAAAGAAGAACATCAATGGCATACCGTACATCATAAACTTCATTGTAGCCTGACTCTGTCCTGGAGCTGTTGTCTGACCATACTGTGTTATCTTACCAGATAACAACTGAGTAATGACATAGATTACAGGAAGAAGACGTAAATGATTACCTGTCATAGAAGAAATGAAAGCAATATTCTTTTCCCAGGTAAATACGCTGTCTCCTGTAGAAAGGTCTGGAATCCAGCCTGGAATAAACATGGCTCCGCGGAACTCAAAGTAATTGTTAAAGAGGTTATACATTGCAAAGAGAACCAGGAATTGGAAAAGCATTGGAAGACATCCGCTTGCAGGGTTATAACCTGCCTCCTGATAAAGCTTAGAGGTTTCCTGCTGAAGCTTCTGCTGGTCATTCTTGTACTTATCCTGAAGAGCCTTCATCTTTGGCTGAAGCTCCTGCATTTTAAGAGAACCAAGAGACTGTTTTCTTGAAAGCGGGAACATAATAACCTTAAGAATAATAGTCATTATGATGATTGAAATACCCCAGTTATGAACAATCTTATTGAGGAACTCAAGAATTACCTTAAGAATCTTTTCAAGCCAGTTGAGCCAGCCGCTTGTCTGCAAAGCCTGAGAAAGCTTTTTGCCTCCAAGACTCCAGCCGTTATTTTCTGCAATATTGTAGCGCTTAAGATCCTTGTCGTTACGAGGTCCAAAGTACATATAGTAAGTATCGGATGCATCAGAACCAGAGAAGGCATTGCGTTCAATTAATGCCTGGGCATTTGCATAATTATTGATTTCTACATTAGAAGAATAATAAGCAGTTTTGATTTTTTCTGCAGCAGAAGGAACTACAAGCTCAACAAAGTATTTGCCTGCAATTCCGCTCCAGATAAAGTCTTTGTCATATTCCTTGAACTGACCGTTTCCGAGAATAATCTTTTTATACTTCTGGCCATTATAAGCAATAAACTCACGGCGCTCATAACGATTCTGTTTTGGATTAAAGTGTGGTCCAATCTGTGGTGAAGTTCTAAGAGTATAAGCAGTACCGCCAATATCAATACCAGTTGAATCAGCAGTATGAATAAGAACGTCCAGCTTGAAAACATATTCACCATCCATAAAGGTATAAACCTTACGAAGGCTTGTTTTCTTACCGTTTACATTCATTGTTTTTGTAAAGGTAATTGTTTTACCATTTATTTCTGTATCAAAAATTTCATCAATAATTTTAGCATCTGCTTTACCGAATGCAATTGCACAGGTTCTGTTTTTGCTGTTTATATTGTCAGAAATCTGAACAAAATCGCTGGTATCCATATCTTTATGGTCGAGCAGCTTGTAGCTGATGATATCTCCACCCTTATTTGTAAAGATTGCCTCAACCTTGTCTGTTTTAATTGTATATTTCTGTTCTGTAAGCGCAGGCTGTATTTCAGAATCATCAGCTTCTGCGAAATCAGAAATAACTGCTTCTTCACTTACAGCAGAAAGATTAAGCTCCTGTGGTTCAGCAGCTTCTGTCTGCACTGCAGTCTCTTCTGTTGCCATTGTATTTTGTCTTGAAAAAGCCGGATTCAATCCTGGAAAGAATTTCGGCAAAATCAGATAAGATGCAATAATTACAACAGTAGAAAGGACAATTGCCCATATAGTATTTTTATCCACGTTTTTCTCCTCTTAATTATGGAACGGGATCGTACCCGCCTTCGTGAAATGGATTGCATTTGAGTATTCGTTTAATTGAAAGTAAAAGACCCTTACCAGGTCCGTATTTTTGAATTGCCTCGAGCGCGTATGCAGAACAAGTGGGAGTAAATCTGCAGGTTGGCCCATGCAATGGCGAAATACAAATTTGATAAGCACGAATTAGAAAACAGAAAAACTTTGTGAAAAATTTTTTTATGCCAGAAATAAACCTGCCGGCCAAAACTTTCAACATAGCCTTATTCCTGAATTAATCCTGCCTTTTGACACAATAAACGAATTTGATCACATCGCGAGTGGAACGAATCATTTCCGGGATATATTAAAAATAACATGTCATAACCGGTGTTCAGATGTGATTTTAGTAATCGATAGACTTCACGGCTGTACCTTTTTGATAAGTTCCTTTCGACCGCGTTACCGTAGCCGCGCATCAAAGGAAAACCGACACGATTCATTCCAAGATTGTTTTCTAAATAGAAAAGCTTAGCACCCGGAATACTTATCTTTTTTCCGTCTTTAAACAGCTTTTTAAAATCAGCGGGATTCTTTATCCGCTCTTCACGTTTAAAAAATCCCGTTTTTATCAAGTCTGTTTCCATCCCTTAAAAAATTAGTACTTCTTCTTTTCGTCAGAAACTGAGAGCTTTGCGCGACCCTTAGCACGTCTTCTAGCAAGTACCTTGCGTCCGCCCTTTGTTGCCATACGAGCTCTGAATCCAAATTTTCTGTTGCGCTTTACTTTGCTTGGTTGATATGTTCTTTTCATGGAACGTACTCCTTATATATAATAATTTAAATTTCTAAAAAAAGAATTCAAAAATAGTAATAAAATATATCATTTATTCTTGCGATAGGTCAAGCATGCTATTCCGTATACTGTCAAATTTAGCTAGAAGCTCTGGAGGCAGTTTATTTTCCCTTTTTTCGGTATTTTCACTGCCTTTATCGTATTTTTTCAATTCCTTTTCCTGCTTTTCTAATTTGGCAGCCATTTCTTTTCTTTCTTTAGCAAGCTGATTTTCATAACTCTCACTGAGACTAACCTTCTCACCAGACACACGAAAAGCCAGTGAACTGATTTTAAGTTTCGGCAGATTCATCTTAAGCCCATTGATAATAAATTTCTGATACATTTTCAGATATTGAATCCAGCCTGGATGATCTGTTTCAACTAAAAGAACACCGTTCTTCAAATCGATGACACGTGTATTTCCAGCAAGGCGTTCTCCAATTGGCATACGTCTTTCGCTAACTTCAGATTCGTATTTACTTGAATGAATACCAGACACAACTTTTTTCCAGACACTACAAATTTCGTTGGCCTCGGAGGTTCCTATATTTGCAGCCTGCAGCATCATGTCGGCGGCGGAAATTATTCTATTATTCATACCATTCACCTTGTCTTATTTTATACACTTTAGTTGTGTCATGCATATAGCGTTCATAAGGTTCGCCCGGCAAAAATGTACAGAAGAGCTGATCATACTCGGGAAGCATTGCTGTTAATTTTGCTCTTTTGTCAGGATCGAGTTCCAGGAGAACGTCGTCCATTAAGAGTACCGGCCGAAGGCCGGTCGCGCGGGTATAATAAATTGATTGTGCAACTCTCAATAAAAGTGAAATTAAACGACACTGTCCTGTTGATGCAGTCGGTATAAAAAGATGATGATCTTTTACAAAATCAATGCGGTCGCGATGGGGGCCGGCGAGTGTTGTTTCAAGATTCTTATCCCGTTCACGGTTGGTTAAAAGCAAATTTAAAATATCCTGCGAAGCAGGAAAAATTTGCTGGCCATCCAGGTTCTGTTCTTTCCAGGAAGGATGATAGCTGATTGAAAGCCCTTCTATGCCGGTAATATCTTCAAAGACTTTTCCAAAAATCTGATTAAAAAGAAAAATTGCCTTCTTGCGTTTTTCCTGAATTAAAAGTCCGTATTGAACCAGCTGACTGTCATAAACATCCAGCATATCATACTGATGATTTTTTAAAATAAGATTTCTGCTCTTCAAAACCTTTTTATAATTTCTTAAGTCGTCTATGTAGGCTGAATCATAAAGTGTTAAAGACTGGTCAATAAAAAATCTGCGGGCCTCTGGTTCACCAGTCGCAAAGCGAAGATCATCATGACAAAACAGAATACAGGGAATTGTATTAATAAGCTCTTTTCTGTCCTGAATTTTTTTACCGTTTTTTTCTATTCTTTTTTTGTTGTTCTCAAAAATTACCGAAACCCGCTGAATATCATCTTCAGCTTTTTTAAACATTGAATTTACACTGAAATCTTTTTCGCCTTTTTTTACAATCTGAGCATCAACATGAGTACGAAAAGAAATTCCGTAAGACGCATAATAAAGAGATTCAAGAATATTACTTTTACCCTGTCCGTTCTCACCGACAAAATAGACCTCTCTGTTCGAAAGGTCTATCTTATCATTTTTCAGATTTCGGAAATTGTAAAATGTTTGATATAAGAACGGCATACTTTGTAATTATAG
>JAEEGJ010012021.1_pt1 | contig 21632 bp, 22 predicted proteins | sample 8958761 | NCBI WGS metagenome assembly JAEEGJ01 (sample SAMN16246546, study PRJNA631951) | gut metagenome | biome: gut microbiome; feature: rumen; material: RS-attached | host: Bos | place: Iran: Karaj | collected 2018-10
ACCTTCAACACGCTCTTGCTGCGGATTTCATCCATCGTGAAGGCGGTGCGGCTCCAGTCACAGGAGGCACCCAGCTTCCTCAGCTGTTGCAGGATGATGCCGCCGTGCTCATGCGTCCAGTCCCAAGCATGCTTGAGGAACTCGTCGCGCGTGAGGTCACGCTTGCGGATACCCTGCTCGGCCAGGCGTTTTACCACCTTGGCCTCGGTAGCAATCGAGGCATGGTCGGTTCCGGGCACCCACAGGGCGTTCTTGCCCTCCATGCGCGCACGGCGGATGAGGATGTCCTGGATGGTATTGTTCAACATGTGGCCCATGTGCAGCACACCCGTCACGTTGGGGGGCGGTATCACGATGCAATAGGGTTCACGCTCGTCGGGCACGCTCTTGAACAGGTCGTGCGATTCCCAATACTTATACCACTTGTCCTCGACCTCTTTAGGGTCGTATTTAGTAGCCAGTGTATTTTCTTTCTCGCTCATTGTTTTTGGTTATAATAATGTTTTTAGTTCCAATTAAACGGCAAAATTACAAAAAAACTGCCAATCGGCAAAACCGATGGCCAGTTTTTAGACGCCAGCATCCAAGGAAAACGGCTGAATTGCCTGAGGAACAATTCAGCCGCACGTGATATGAAGTGATGTGGGAATGTTTTTTACTGTTCTAAGTCATATCTGAACCAAAAACTTTGGGCATCCGGTATATATTCATTATTGATACAAAGCACTTTCCAGGGGCGGATGTTCATCAGCGCCGCTTTGGCGTCCTGTGACAACCTTTCTTTCAGCTCATCATTGCCACCCTTGAGATCGATTTTCACTCTGCAGTCCACCAGATTGCCCAAGGAGTCAACCTGAATGTCGGATACATCGCAACCGAATCCTTTTACTCCAGCCAAATCTGGATAATTCTCGGCTGGAATGGGTATCAACTGACGTATCTTTTCACGGGATTCAGAATCTTGCTTTCTATACCTGTTATTGAATTCCTCAATCGAGAAGCCTTTAGCTGCAATCCTGTTGTGATAGGCAACGCAGTCGGTCACTCTCCCCTGACTGATGGTGAAGTACTGTTCGTGTTCCAGGCTGCGCATATACCCCTGGTGTACGTATTTGACTGCATGGCCTCTTGCGACTCTTACTTCACCAGTGATCCAAGATGCCAGGATTTCGCCACCGACATAATAATCATGGAATATCTCGTGCATATCATCGGCAGGGACAAACGGGGGTATTTCTTTTCCATCCTTGTTTTTCGCAGGGAATATCGAGGTAGCCATAACTGAAGAATCGAAGTCAAACCCCACCCTGATGCTGTCCAGGTAAAGTTGCCCGTCACGGATGCTCCAATAGCCGGTATAACCTTGCCAATTGCCGGAACTAATCCGTCGTTCTTTGGGCAAGACATCCAGTAAGTGATGGAAAAGGGCAGAGTCTCTTTCTACAGGCTGTCCCATCAAAGTCCACCTCTCACCATCAATATAGATGACGTCGCCCTGATAAGCCGAAGCCAATGAACTGACGGCAATACCCAATACAAATATGCTTAATATAAACCGTTTCATAACGTCAAAATATTCGTGATTTGTCTGCTGCAAAATTATAGTAAAAAAACGAAAAATGGCCAGCATTTAATGGTCATTCTTCGTTATTCAATATATTGATTTTCAATTACTTAAAAAATAAAAAGGTCATTTGGGGGTCATTCAAAATTCCATGACAAAAAATAACCCTGAAAAAAGCGTTTTTGAAGCATTCCGGTAGAAGAAAACGTAGAAAATAAGTACCTTTGCAGTGTAATTACAAAACCGTCGATTATGGGAACAATCAACTTCACACAGATTCTGAGTGCAACACTGGTATTGCTGAGTATCATTGACATTGTGGGCTCGATACCCATTATCCTGCAGTTGAGAGAAAAGGGACGACATGTGGATGCCGTTAAAGCCACCCTCTACTCCACCCTGCTGATGGTGGGCTTTTACTATGGCGGCCACTGGCTGCTGCGCATCTTCAACTGCGATATCCACTCGTTTGCCACGGCAGGCGGTTTCCTGATGTTCCTGATGGCGCTGGAAATGATTCTCGACGTGGAAATCTTCAAGAACAACACGCCCAACAAGGGAGCAACGATGGTGCCGATGGTTTTCCCGCTGATTGCGGGCGCAGGCGTGCTGACGACGCTCATCTCGCTCAAGGCGATGTATGACGATGTGAACATCTTCATCGGCCTGGCCATCAACATGGTATGGGTGTTCCTGGTCATCAAGAGCACCGGCAAGATTCAGAAACTGCTTGGCGAGGGCGGCATGATGTTCTCGCGCAAGTTCTTCGGCATCATCCTGCTGGCGATGAGCGTGAAGATGATGACGGAGAATATTGCACACTTGTTCTAGAGCAAGTGTGAGTTTAGAGTTGAGGGTTTAGAGAATAAAAAACGACAGCCGTCCCGTGCGTGGGGCGGCTGTCGCTCGATATAGGGTATGGGAGAGGAAAAGGGATTTACTTCCAAGCAGGGTCGCTCTCATTCCAGCAGCGGTCGAGAGCAGTCACGGCATATTGCCACTTGCCCTTGCCGCCATCGGGCAGCACAAAGGATGTCTCGCCCGTGATGGCAAGAATATCGGCGGGGTTGTCTAGATGCCCCTTCTTGCCCTTAGGATAGCGATAGATAACGTAGCGCACAGCCTGCTGCATCAAGTCATCGGTATCATGAGCACGCCAAGTGAGGCATTTCTTGCCGCCCACTTTCTGAATCTTAAGGTCATGAACACGGTGAGGTTTCTCGTTATCCAACCATGTATAGGCAGGAATAAGCGCAGGATGGCTCGTCTGATTGCCAGACAACGAGTCAAGCACACCATTGAAATTACTGGTGATGGAATATCCAGGCCACCAGGTGACACCATGCACATCGTCCATCGCACGCTGCAGGCGCATCTTGTGGTCAAGTTGCGTGGGATTGCTCGTGTCACCGCCCTCATCGGCGATGTCACGATGAGACATCACGTTGTTGACCGACTGGCCGTAGTACATGTGACGTCCGTTGGCATGATCGTTCCACCAGTGCATGAGCACGAGGTCGCTGGCACGCTGATGCTCCAGTTCCCAGTAGAGTTGGGGCACCATGTAATCCACCCAGCCTTCGGCAGTCCACTTGATGCAGTCGGCATAGAGCGCATCATAGCACTGCAAGCCATCGGTCTCGCTGCCGTCAGGGTCACTGGCCTTGTTGCGCCAGATGCCGAAGGGGCTGATGCCGAAACGCACCCATGGTTTCACCTCCTGGATGGTGTTGTGCAACTGCTCGATGAGCAAGTCCACGTTGTGGCGGCGCCAATCGCCAAGTTCCCACCCGAGGCCATACATATTATAGGAAGTGGTATCGGGAAACTCGGCGCCAGTCACTGGATAGGGATAGAAATAGTCATCCATGTGCAGGGCATCGATGTCATAGCGCTCAAGGATATCCCTGACAACCAAATCGATGAAGTCGCGGCTCTCGGGCAAGCCCGGATCGAAATACAACTTGCCGTCGGCATAATTCAGGAACCATTCGGGATGCTCATAATAGATGTGTCCTGGTGCAGGCTGATCGTCCTTGCTGCTGGTCACACGATAAGGGTTAATCCAGGCGTGCAGTTCCATGCCGCGCTTGTGAGACTGCTCAATCATGAACTGCAAGGGATCCCACACGGGCTCGGGGGCCTTACCTGGTTCACCCGTGAGCCATCGGGACCACGGCTCGATGTCACTCTGATAGGCGGCATCGGCCTGCGGACGGATTTGCCAAATGATGGCATTGCAGTTGGCCTGCTGGAGCAGGTCGAGTTGCCCGATGAGGTATTGACGTGTCTGCTCGGGCGACATCTGGGCATACTGTTTCTGCCCGATGATGTGCATCCATGCTCCACGGAACTCATGCTTGGGCGCAGTAGCAGGACTATCTTGGGCGACCATGCAACTCGTCATGGACACCAGCAAGAAAAACATAAAGAATAATCGTTTCATATATGCTGGAGATTGGTTATGTTCAGAGATAATCGGTTAGCGCATGGTCATTCCTCATCGTCGTCGATGGGATACCACACGTAAGCACCCAGATCAACTGAGCCACGTGCCAGTCGGTCGCGGCCATAGCGGTCGTAGCGTGCTTCGGCAGTACACAAAGCGGGGTCGCCTTTGCCGATGGCATCGCTCTCGTTGCCCAGGCAATAATCGAACAAATGTTCGTCACGATCGGTCATGAAACACGGATCGCCCTCCCACACGCAGTTGATGAAGTGGGCGTCATCATCACCGGCGCTCCTGAAGAGGCAGTAGCGCATGTAAACGTTGAAATTATCAAGCTTGCCCTCGTTGATTTCCTTAGAAAGGCCACAGAGGATGCAGTTGTCAAAGTTGGCATGTATCTTACCGACGGTGCCATCAGAGAACTCGACATCAAAGACGTTGACGATGGGAAGTGACGGCACAGCAAACAGATAGTAGTTTGCAAAGGTGCAATGGACAGCCTCGACCTTACCGCCAGCAAAATAAGCCACCTCCTCGGCGGCGTCGCTGATTTCGGTGCCGATGGCCTGGACATAGCATGCTGCCGTCGCCAGACAGGTCGAAGCCGAGTTGGTGAGGACGCAGTTCACGAGTTTGAGAGCGCAACGGGTTGTATCGCCATTGGCACTGCAATGCATGCCGATGGAACTGCCCCGCATGATGACATGCTTGAGCACGTTGCCCATCGTGGGCGGAGTGAAGATGACACCGCCCCACTGGCCCGACATTATGTCAAAACTGGTCTCTCCCACGATGCGGTCCAGACGGTCGCCACGGAACACCACCGGAGCCTCGGCGGTGCCATTGGCCAACATTCGTCCAGCACATCGTATGGCCGCCTTGTCGTGGAACAACAATGTCGTTCCGGCCTGGAGGCTCAAAGTCACTCCAGGAGCGACAAACAACGTGTCGTAAATCAGATAAGGCTTATCGGCACGCAGCAATGTGTTGTGGGAAATCGTGTCACCATTGATGCGAATCACGTCCTGTCCCCAAGCCGACAGGAGAACGCTCTGAGACACCCCATTGGTCTCGAACAGCAAGCGGTCCTCAAGCAGCGTGGGATCATCCTGCTCCATCTCGTCGAGACGGGCCTCGATAAAGATGAAAATCGAGTCATTGCCACGGATTTCGACATTATGGAACTCATCGCCACGAATGCCATCGACATTGAGGTAAAAGTGTCCCTTGTCGGCCAAACCCGCCACCTTGATTGACGAGATATTAATCTGCTTCTTGCTGCGGTTATAGACCACCATCTGCTTGGTGGCCGTGCCCTGCAGCGTGATGACCGTGTCAAAGGCCACAGTGTCCATGTTAAAAGCCAGCACATCACTCGACGACGTGGTGAAACCGTCCTCGATACACGACGAGAACAGCACCGACATGGCCAGTGCGGCAGCAGCCATCCACAACAGGGAAATTCTTGTATGAGTCATTGGCGTGAAATATTCGTTGGTTGTCTATTTAATAATAGAACGAGAGAAGCGGCCGTTTAGTGTGCAGAAAGGAGGTCTAGTTCAACGCTCAAACACTGCCACCAGTGGATAGTGGTCGCTCTCCCCTGCCTTGTCACGGTAGCAAGACAGCAACTTCAAGTCGCCACGATAAAGGATGTGGTCGATTTTCACATACAGGTGGTTGGTGTGGAAGGTGTAAAGCGGTCCAAACCCCGCTCCTGCCCAAGCATCACGCAGGTCGTCGCCACAGACCGTGCGGTAGGCGAAGGAGCCTGGCGTGTCGTTCATGTCACCCATCACCAGCACATCGCCTGTCGTCTCGTCCAGCAACTTACGCAATGCCGTGGCCTGACGGGCATGGGAACGGAAACCGCCGGTCAACTTGTGCATCACCGATTTTGCGCGTTTTTTGCGGCCCGAAGGTTTATTCATTGAGTCAAGAATGCGTGTGTCATTGCCCGTGAAGCGCAAGGAACTCAGGTGCATGCTCACGACCGTGATGTCTCCACCGGGGGCCTCGACATTCCAGGCCTTGATGAAATAGCCCAGGGAATCGGACAACGTCGAAGACTTAATCTCGGTAAACGGGTACTTGGAAAGAATGCCCACGTCAAAGTGCCCCTTCTTGCGATAAGGGTACTTCTTGTACAGTTCCTTGAGCATGGGCTTGACCGTTGCCAGGCGCTCATAGGTGAAATAGACCGTTCCTTCTTGAATGGTCACGATATCGGCATCCTGGTCCAGGATGTAACGCATCGATTTATTAGCCCGTTTGTTTCCCTTCTCCCAATTGAATTCCTTGACATTCATGGTCAGGACCTTCAAGGTCGTAGCCTCAGGGGCTGGCTTCGGGTTGCTAAGGTTGAACGGTGATATCTGCCGCAGCACCGGCCAGGAAAGCAGCAGCGCGCCCACCAGGATTGCTGCCGACCGCCATTGTCTGAAGACAGCCAATAGAGCCAGCAAGATGAGGGCAACCATGGCCACGACAGGGAACACCAGTGTCGCCAGCGACGGCAATGACCAAATGGTGGGATCCACATGGCCGCCATAGGCCGAAAACAGCAGTGCGAAAGCAGCGATGACGGCAATCAGATGGAATACATATTTCATATCAGTAAAATAGTCAGTTTATCAATCATCAATCCTCCATGAAGAACCAATCCAGGAAAGGAAAAGAAAACGGCCCTGCTGCGGACCGTCCAACTCTCAAAATTCCTGCATATAGCGCCCAAAGGAGATGTCGAGGCTGTCAAAGTTTGCCCTTGAGCATCTCGATGACACGCGCAAAATCGGTCATAGCACCGATTTCCTCAGGCTCCAGTTCGATGTCAAAAGCCTCTTCCAACTCTGAGGCGAGCGTGAGGTGGTGCAACGAATCCCAGCGGTCACAATTCTTCTGTGAAGACTGTGTGGAGACGTCATCGGTCTCAAAGACTTCACGCATGATGGCTAATACTTGTTCTTCCAGATTCATAAAACTCTGATATTATAACAGTTCTTAATTTCAAAAACGCCGTCCAGTGCCAGCTCGTAATGCTTGGAACCATCCTGTGACGTCGAGAGTAGCGAGAAACCCATGCGGTCATAAAAGTCGGCCGTCTGGGCATTCTTTGCCGTGGGCAGATAGTCGGCAGTCACCTTGCGGTAGCCGTCCAAGCGCAGCAGGTTGAGCACGGTCTTGACAAAGGCATCCTCGATGCCCTTGCCCAGGATGCGGCAACTGAGCAGCAAGGTGTCGATGTTCACAGTAGTGTCGTCAACCGGTTCCAGGAAGATGGTGGCCGTGATGCCACTGTCACCGAAGCGGTCACTCACGTTCAGGCAATAAACGTGCCAACCATTGTCGAGACGCTGCTGCACGTCGGTCTCACTGTAGCGGCGTGTCGTCAGATTGAACTGGTTGGTCTTCTGAGTCATCTGGGCGATGCGCGGCAGGTTGTGCTCATCGGCAGGTGCAATGTCCAGCCTCATGTCCAGGCTGTAAAGATAGCCCTCGAGGTCAGCAAATCGGCCCAGCTCGGCGTTGCGCAGGGCGTTGGCATGATATTGGGCTGCCTTTGCACGGTCCTCGTCGGTCACGGCACAGATGCGGAAGTATTTATCAACCAGAATCTTAAAGAAGGGCATCAGCTGGTAAGGCTTCTCTGGAAAATCGGGCACTTCGACCTGTGGCAGCAACTGCTTGACCAGTTCCCGCTCGGCGGGATTATCATCAATGAAGACCATACTGTCAAGGCCTATGTTGAGTTCCTCGGCAATGGCAGTGATATTTGTCGCCTTGTCGAGCCAATTGATGCGTAAGGCGCTGAAATGTTCTCGTTTGAGTACCAAGTTGGGGTTATTGTCCCATGCCTCGGCCACGTCACTCTCGTTATTCTTGCTGCAGATGGCAAGTATCACACCATTGTGAGCAAGTTGCAGCAACGAGCGCTGCCAATAAGTAAAGGCATTGCCCGGATAATCGCCGCCGATCTTGATGCCATTCGTGCCATCCTCTCCCAGGATTCCACCCCACAGGGTGTTATCCAGGTCCAAAATGAGGCACTTCTTGCGCATCAGCGCCAATTCCTGCTCAACACGTTGCCACCACGTCTGGAAATCGTGTGCCAACTTGGGGTTGAGCAAGGTCTGCGACATGAGGTAGTACTTCCAGTTGATAAGCGACTGAGCATCGTAGCGCGAAGTGAATTCGCTGAAATCCACCCATTTCACGCCTGGCCTCGAAGCGGACAAGACAGCGATGCGGCGGTTAAAATCATCAATGGCCGTTGCCACCGCAGCGTCATTTCCCGTGAGACGCAGCGGGAACAAGTTGACCAGAGAGAATATCAAGAACGGTTTGGAGGCGTCGGCACTGGCCAGCACCAAATCCAGTTGGTCGCTATAGGAGGCTATCTCCTGTGCCAACTGCTCTCCGTCGGCATTAACGGGCACCTGATAGAACCAGATGTAACGATCCACATCGCCTGGCACCTGGCTGATGTCGCCATAGCCCGAATAGGTCATGCCGTCATAGCCAAGAAAAGGCTCAACCGTTTGATTGCGAAAGACAAACGTCTTCATTCAATAATCAATTTTGTAATCTTATCTAATCAGACGATATACTCTGCTTAACCAGGCCCACAGGCGGGGATGCATCATCAGACGATGGATGATACCCCACTTGGCACCAAAATAGTCGGCCTCGGGCCCCACACAGGGAAAGGGGAACAAGCCCGCGGCCTTGATGTGTTCCACCACCTCATCGACACAGCCGCAGGTGAGCGCCTTGGTCATCGAGAAGAAGAGGTACACATTGCGCAACCCCAGGACACTGGCAGGCACCTGATTGCCTGTAGAAGCCTCATATTGCTTGATGATGCCGTCAATGATTTTTGCCGAGTCCACCTGGCTGAAGATGCGTCGGCGCAGGTGGTCGGGGTCGGGATTGTTCATCGCGCTGTCGCTACGCGTGACATAGCAATAGGGAGCGGCAACATCGTGGGCCATCCGCGGCGCATTGAGCAGGAAATCGGTGATAAGCGCCCCATCCTCGCACACAATGAGTGAAGTATTGAAACGCAGATGCCGTTGCTCCATGTAATCACGACGGACAAGAAAGCGCCATACATAAGGCGTCAAGCGGTGCTCCCTCAGATAATCAATGCCCGAAGCCACAGATGATTGGACATCGCTCGATGGCAACTCGGTGCCGTCGGGTTCAATGCTCTTGAAATTGAACTGGAGCACGTCGAGCCGCTCGTCAACGGCCCGCTGCACCAGTGCCGCCATCATGCCTGGTTCGAGATAGTCATCACTATCAATGAACTGCACATAGATGCCACGCGCATGATCGAGCGCCAGGTTACGCGCCGCACTTACACCCGCATTGGCCTGCGTAAGCAGGTGCACCTGAGGATGGTCGGCAGCAAATTCCTTGACTACTTCGCGGCTGCCGTCGGTGGAACCGTCATCCACGACAAGCACCTCGTACTGATCGGGGTGCAGGCCTTGGTTTACAACCGATTGCAGGCACTTGAGCACATAGCGCTCGGTGTTGTAAACGGGGATGATGTATGTGAGCAGGATGCTGTTATCGGTCACGATGCGGACTGGACAAGTTCGATGAGTCCAGAATTCTTGTGAAACAGGAATGCCACCTGGCGGTTATCAAGCGCACAGGCTGGCACCGGCCCGCTGACCAGCAGGAATCGCTGGCGACGCAGTGCTACAATAGCCTCCTCGATATCCTGCACCTCGTAGCAGATGTGATAAGGTGTCACACCCACAGATGAGAGCGTGCGTGAAACGGGATTGTTCTCGTCCAACGGCTCAAGCAGTTCCAAGCGCGGAGCCCCCGGCTTGTCGAGGAAGCACACGCGGACGTGTTGCAACGGATCATCGACCGTTGGAGCAGCACAGTAACCCATCGAGAGGTAAAACCCCACGGTCTTGGCTATCTCACGGCAGGCAATGCCGACGTGGTGAAACTTGAGCAGGCTATTGTCAATCTCCATCAATACTCAATGACGGGTGATACCTTGCAATCGTTCATCTGCATGAACGCGGAGCCCCAACTCAAACCGGCACCGAAACCACTCATCATCAGCGAGTGTTTACCTTCCAGTTTACCGGCCAGTTCACTGGCGATGGTCAGTGGTATCGAGGCGCTGCTGGTGTTGCCGTACTTGTGGATGCAATAAGGCACTTGGGTAGATGTGATTTTGAGTTTCTTGACGAAGAAGTCCATCATGAAACGGTTAGCCTGGTGGAAAATCAGGTAATCCACGTCGTCGATGGTCTTGTCGGTCTCCTTGAGCACTTGCTTGATGCTCTTGGGCACCTTGCTGATGGCAAAGTTGAACACATCCATGCCATCCATGAACACCTCCAAATCATTGCGGATATTGCCATCCTCACATTCCCGCTCAACGCACGACTCGGGAGTAATGGGATTGCGCATGCCGGCATGTATCTTAAGCGTGTTCTCGCCACTGCCGTCGGTGTTGAGCATGAAAGTCGAGTCACCATAGTCTCCCCGCTCGACCAGCGTCGCTGTTCCCGCGTCGCCATAGAGTGGCCAATCCACCTTGTCACGGCGGTTGACAATCTTGGAGAAGGTTTCTCCATCGAGCAGCAGCACACGGTTAATGCCTTCCATCGACGCATAGGCAAACGCCGTGCTCAAAGCAAAGAGGTAGCCCGAGCAGCCCAGCGAGATGTCGAAGCACATCGTCTCGCGCGGCAGTCCCAAGCGGTGCTGCAACAGACACGAAGTGGCAGGAATGCGGTAATCAGGGGTCTGGCTCATGAACAGGAGCACATCGATGCTCTCGGGTGCAATATCGTTGTCGGCCATTAACTGGCAAGCCGCCTTGTAGCACAAGTCACTGGCGGTGACATCGGGGGCTGCAATGCGGCGCTCGACAATGCCGATATTGTCGATTACTTTTTCTATCTCATCCTCGGGAATCAGGTATCCCAAGTCCTTGTTATAGTAGACATCGTGTGGCACACAGGCACTCATTGCCTTGATGCCGACACCATGAAAAGTTATCTTAGCCATACTATCTTATACGATTAGTTGGTTTTTATGGTTACAGCAGAGATGACAGACAGTAGAGAAATGTTGTATACGACATCAACATGCCATGCGGTCCATCGACCGAGGCAGGTATCTTAATGACGTGTTATAAGGCGCTATTCAACCCTAGACTTTACAATGTTGTACAGGTCCTCGACCGTGTTGCTGCTGCGGATATCATCACCGCGGAATTCAACATCATATTCCTCGTCAATCATAGCGATGACTGACAAGGCAACCAGCGACGACCATTCTTCCACTTCCTTGAAATGGGTTGTGGCCTGTATAGTGTCGGGGTCTGTTTCGTCAAACAGATCCACGAAATTCTCTATGAACTGATCTAGATTCATTTCTAATTATATAACGCAAAAATACCTCAGATATTTTCACGGCCTGCAAAATTACATAAAAAAACTTAAATACAGACCAAGAAAGACAATATCTGTCAAAAATTAGTGGTTTTTGCGCATTCTTTCATCTTCGCACGAATTAACGCGAGGAGCGGACCTTTTGGCCTAGAAGTCAAACTTCATGGCCGGCACGCCCAGGTAGGTGCTGTCATCCTTGGGCTGCGTCATGAGCACACTGTTGGCCCCCAAGGTCACCCCATTGCCGATGGTCATGCCCTGCAGCACGACGCTGGCAACACCCAGCAGATTGTTATCACCGATGGTGATGCCGCCAGAAAGATGGGCTGCCGGCATGAGGCCGTTGAAATCGCCGATGATGTTGTCATGCCCCACCACGACATGGTCATTAATGAGGTTGAAATTACCCAAAACCACATCGCACGAAATCATGCAATCGTTCTGGATAATGTTACCCTCGCCCATCTTGACAGTCTTTTCATCCACTAAGAACAATGAGGGATCAATCAGGTTGGGGAATGAAATGTTGGGGTTATTAATACTCTCACGGATGCGGCGCACAACCTTGTTGTCGTTGATGGCTATGGCCACAGCCAAAGGCTTGTCACACTGCTCAATGAGTTCCATGCCTCCCAATACCTTGCCATAGCGGGAAACAGACATGCCCTTGGGCTTAGTGTCATCAAAGAAGCCGACCAGGTGCCAGTCACCACCGTGACTGTTGATTCTGTCGATAAGACAAGCAACCTCCTTGCCGAAGCCTCCTGCTCCATAAATTCCAATATCCATAATCTATCTTATTAAGTTGTAATACATTTCACTGATAATACTTACTTGCGGCAGCACGAGATAATCTCACGCGCCACACGCTCAACATCCTCATCACTGACACAGGGTCCGCTGGGCAGGCACAGGCCCATCGAGAAGAGTTCCTCGCTCACACCATTGACAAATGCCGGAGCACCGCTGAACACGGGCTGGGTGTGCATGGGTTTCCACAAGGGACGCGACTCAATGTTGCAGCTCTCGAGATGCAGCCTGATGGTGTCATAGTCGGTGCCCGTCTTGGCCGGGTCGATGAGGATGGTGTTGAGCCAGTAGTTGCTGTCAGAGCGCTCATCGGCATTGACATGGACGGTGATGCCATCCACGTCGCCAAACAGCTCCACATAGCGGTCGCACAGATGGCGATGATGGGCCAAGTGCTCATCGAGGACCGTCATCTGCCCGCGGCCGATTCCAGCGCAAATGTTGCTCATGCGATAGTTGTAGCCGATCTCCTTGTGCAGGTAATAGGGCACCGGTTCGCGTGCCTGAGTGGCATAGAACATGGTCTTCTTCTTGGTCTCGTCATCGGGGCAAATCAAGGCACCGCCACCGCTGGTGGTAATCATCTTGTTGCCGTTGAAACTCATAATGCCGTAGTCACCGAAGGTGCCGCAGAGCTGACCACGATAACGTGAGCCGAAAGCCTCGGCAGAGTCCTCAATAACAGGTATCTCATAGCGCTTGGCTATCTCCATGATGTCGTCAATCTTGGCGGGCATACCATAGAGATAGACGGGAATGATGGCTTTGGGTTTGCGTCCAGTCTTGGCTATGCGGTCCTTGATGGCCTCCTCAAGCAAGTTGGGATCGATGTTCCAAGTATCAGGCTCACTATCCACAAACACAGGAGTGGCACCCTGATATGCGATAGGATTGGCACTAGCCGAGAAAGTCATCGACTGACAAATCACCTCGTCACCAGGGCCTACACCCAGATTGACCAACGCAAGATGTATGGCCGCAGTACCCGAACTGAGTACCACCACACGCTTGTCCTCGCCACACAGCTGCTCCAAGTCCTGCTCAAATGCATTGACATTGGGGCCGAGAGGCACCACCCAATTGGTGTCAAATGCCTCCTGAATGTATTTCATTTCCTGTCCGCTCATGTGAGCGAGGCAAAGTAAAATCCTGTTGTTTGCCATAATGTGATATATCTTTTTTAGTTATTATTCAATGTTTTCTGGAGCATGACCTGGATAAACGGTACGGGTCATTGCCAAGTCGCGGATCAAGGCCTCGCTTAGAGCCGCTTGGGCCTTATCGGAATGCGGCAGATTAGTCACCATCTTCACTCCGGGGATGAAGCAATCACCGGTAAATATCACTTCATCGGTCATCCATGTCACGCAATCGGGACTGTGACCGGGCGTCATCAATGCCTGGACGGTCACGTCGTCGAACAGCTGTACCTTATCGCCATCGCTCACAAGTTTGACGCTATCGGGCGAGTCCAGCACAACCGGGTCGCCGTAGTATCGCGAGAAGTTCAACTTGTCACTCAACAGGCCCTCAAGGCCCGACTGGCAAGTATAGACCGTCAACCGCGGGAACAGCGTTATCATGTGGTTCAAACCGTAGATGTGGTCGAAATGGGCATGCGTCAGCAATACCCCGCACAATTCGCCATCGATGTGCGGCAACAGACGGTCCACATCACCGCAATCCACCAGCCATGTCCTGCGGTCACTGGTGAGGACATAACTGCATGAGTTGTAGATGCTATTGACGACTTGGACGATTTTCATTGCCGCATCAAGGTTAGTTACTGTGCATGAAGATAGAACTTCATGTCCCTATCAAACTTTTTCTGATATGTCTGAACTCTGGAACATTCAACATGAGACGCCAGTTCAATCACTTCATCAAGATTATCTTCGAACATCGGGCCAGCCAACATCTGCGGAGCCTCAATACTCGGCTGAAGATTGAACTCGATGAACAGCGGCTCACCATCGGGCAAAACGGTAAAGTCCCATCCAACCAGATCAAAATAAGGCAAGCGCTTGTGCATTCTAAGTATAGTCTGGACGACCTTGTCGTAATTCGGTATCACCAAATCCTTGACGCCAGTTTCGGCACTAAGCGAAGTTATCTTCATATTCTTGAATCGGTATACCTTATCATCTACACGGCCGTCAGGAAGTACACGGCACATTCCCCCACCCTTAGAGACATTGTCCTTGATAGCTCCTTTGCTGCCAAAGCGCAAGAAGGAATAAGGATATAAGAACTGGTAAGAACCATCGCGTCTGCGATAGGAAAACAGACGCATCGAGTTCAATGATGTGGGATTTACCCTTTGAATATCAGGATGCTGACTGACTTTTTCCTGAATGATGAAATTGAAAGCATACTGGTTCAGAAGTGCCATCAACGCATCGGTATCTCTAGTGCTGATTTGGGCCACGCCGTCACCATTACAAGTCTGGACGGTGGGCTTGATAATCATATCTCCATCAAATTGCTGTATGAGCTTTACCGCGTCATCTTGCTTGATTTCTTCCCCCTCATGATAGTAGTGGCCGTTGATATTCTTGACCACGCTCTGAGGCTGCCGGACTTCTGGAAACAGTTCGTTATAAATGTTCTTATCCAGGTAAGCATCGATAAAATCAAAACGGTTGAGCGCCGGCAAGACAAAGAAATAGTACACATCCATCGAGATGTATCGATCACTATGAATCCCACTAAGACGGGAATAATAGTCATCAAACATCATCGAGACTTTGAAACCACGCTGCTCAAAATAGGGAGACAATTCCTTCTTGTGCGTTTTGTAGTCAAAGGCCTCGTCCATCACATGGTCTTTGAAGTACCATTCACCCCAATAAAACTCCTTGTTTGTGTTAAGATATTGGCTCATAGCACTCGGGATTTAGTATTCAATCACGTCAACCATCTTTACATCACCGGCATAGAATTCCATGCTGGCCCATGCCAGTCCCACACCGAAGCCACAGGCGAGGCAGTGCTTCACGTCACTGCCTGACAACTGCTCACGGCATCTTGACACCATGGTCAAGGGGATAGATGCACTGGTGACGTTACCGTATTCTTCGAGACAATAGGGCGTCTTCTCGGGCGGAATTTTAACTGCCTTGCGGATCTTCTCGTCGATGAACTTGTTAGCCTGGTGGAGCAGCAGCAAATCAACGGTGGCCACATCGATGTGGAATGTCTCAATCAAGCCTTTAAGGGAGTGAGGTGGTTGCTTGATGGCAAAACCGAACACGTCCATGCCATTGACAATCATGTCGATGCCACGGCGGAATACTCCAGGAGCCACTTCCTTCTCCTCCAACGCCTCGGGCGTCACAGGATTGCGCATGCCACCATAAGGAGCCCAAACGGCATCAAAGCCACTGCCGTCAACGCCATACATGAAGTTCATGGGACGAGAGCGCTCGGGGTCAAATTCCAATGCCGTCGCCGTAGCCGCATCACCGAACAGCGGACGTACCGTGGTGTCCCGCGGATTACGGTTCTGGGTATTGGTCTCGGCGGCCACAAGGATGGCACGCTTGAGTGTGCCGTGGGACATGAGCGAACCCACAATGCTCATGCCATAGACCCATCCCGAACAGCCAAACGGCAGGTCAAAAACGCAGCAGTCACTACGCAATTTCAGGCGGTCCTGCAGCACACAAGCCGTCTGTGGGGCGATGTAATCCCTTGACGTGCAGACGTAGGCAAAGCAGTCCACATCCTGAGCCGACCAGCCCATGTTGGCAAGCAGCGTTTCCACAGCCTTGACAGTGAGGTCGGATGCCGTAGTGCCCGCATCGACCTTGTGATGCCGTTCGATGCCCGTCGATGCAATGACCTTGCGGGCCTCGTTCTCATCCTTATAGATGGGCAGGGTGAGGTTATCCTCGACCGTTGCGGGGACACAGGCGCTCATTCCCGCGATGCGCACATTGTTTATCGTTAATTGTGACATTATATCTAATGTATAGTTATTTCTTGAGTTTGAGTCGCTGGATTTTACCTGATGACGAACGGGGTATGCGGTCAATCCACTCCCACTCGACAGGAATCTCATGGGGAGGCAGTACCCCGCACAGGGCGGACTTAATCTGCTCGATGGTCAAGGAGCAGCCAGCCTGCTGCAGATATGCCTTGGGCACTTCGCCCAACACCCCATTGGGGTCGGGCATTGCCACACAGGCACAGTCGACAACCCCGAGAGCACGGATGGCGTCCTCGATAGTGGCAGGGCTCACCTTCTCACCGCCGATGTTGATGAGTTCCTTCTTGCGACCAGTGAGGTAAAAAAGTCCATTACTGTCGCGATGTCCCCAGTCACCAGTGCGGAACCAGTCACCATAGTAAGCTTCGGCATTATCCTGCGGAAGGAAATAGGACGATGTCACCATATTGCCGCGGACGCACAATTCGCCGTCAACACCGTCGGCAACGGGAACACCCTCGTCGTCCATCACGCAAACCTCGACCTGGCTTGAAACCGGTCGGCCGATGGAATCCAGATTGGCGGCACTCTCGTGCAGTTCAGTAAAAATAGCACGAGATGCCTCGGTAAGGCCGTAGTGGACACACAGGCGGGTATCGGGGAACAACTGCATGAGTAAATGCTTGTCCTCGAGGGGCAAAGCCGCGCTACCCACCTCGATATAGCGCAATTGGTTAGAGAACTTGCCAATGCGCGTTCCGCTCAGTCGCTTGATGTATTGCCACACAGCGGGCACCATGCCGAACCCCGTCACATGCTCCTTTTCAATGACGGAGAAAAATGCCTTAAGGTTAGCAAAATTGCCGACTAGCACGATGGTACCGCCGGCCATGAGCATGCAACGCAGACGCCCAAGCCCGAAGGAATGACTCAACGGCAAGCCCAGAGCCTCGACATCGGCATCGGTGTTGCCGATAAACGCATTGATATTGCAGGCAGAGCCGGCAATATTGGCATGGGAAAGACAAACGCCCTTGGGAGCACCTGTGGTTCCCGTGGTGAACATGATATCGGCCACATCGTTAGCTGCTACTTCCGATAGATGAAGAGAAGATGCTCCCTCCACTGCAGTCAGTTTCACCTCGTCAAGAGCAATAGTACGGCATTCAACCGAAGTGGTTAGCGTGCCGAATACTGCAGCAGGCTCTACCAAGCCCATGATGTAGTCCAACCTATCGACGGGCGAGGACGGGTCAACGACAACGTTGACTATGCCCAAGAGGTGCGCTCCGAAATAGAGGTAAACGAACTCCACCTCTTTGCTGGCCGACAACACGATGCGGTCGCCCTTTGTGATGCCCATAGACTGCAAATAGCATGCACCTGCCTCAATTCCCATAGCCAACTGGCTATAGGTAATACGACGTTCTCCCGCCACAAGGGCTAACTTGTGGGGGGTGCGGGTTGCATGGCCTGCTATGCGACAGAGCACAAGGCTGTGGCTGGCATCAAGCATGTTTGAGCATGTTCACTTCATCGACCAGCGACTTGACCGATGTGAGGTCAAACAGGTCTTCGAGCGGGAACTCGACTTCAAGTTCCTGTTCAATGGTGCTAATGATGGCAAGGTTGCCGACAGAATCCCACTCGGGGATGTCCCCCGAAGAGAGCGTGTCGGTAATCACGCCTGGATCAACATTCAGTACCCGGGCGATGATTTCCTTAACCTGGTTCTCCATGAGAGTGAATGATAACGGGAAGTTACTGTTGCTTTTCAACAATGTTGAACAAGTCCTGAATAGTATCAGAACTCAGGATGTCGTTACCCTTGATTATAACGTCATACTCATCATCCACCATAGCGATAATCGACAAGGCGGTCAACGAAGACCACTCGTCGAGTTGCTTGAAGTTTGTCTCGGCAGTAAATAATGCTGCATCGGTATCATCGAACTGAGCAGCGAAGTTTTCAATAAATTCGTGAATATCCATATTTATCCTTGGTGTCCTTTTGTCACACTATACAAACCATCATTTGCAAAATTGATGCGCAAAAGTACTTCTTATTTCCAAATCAGCAAAAAAATCATCTAAAAACTATATCGAGAAACCGCCATCGATCACCAAATCGTGCCCTGTCAGCCAACTAGCGGCATCGCTCAAGAGATAGACAGCACCATTGGCCACATCCTCAGGACGGCCATAACGTCCCAGCGGGTAACGCTTGGCATCCTCGGCCAACTGCTCCTCGGTGATAGTGCCACGGTGAATAAGAGGCGTATCGACCATACCGGGGCAGATGCTGTTGACACGCACTCGACGCGAGGCATACTCACGGGCGGCATATTTCATTACGGAGTTCAAAGCAGCCTTAGATGCGCCATACACACCGTTGCCCGGCATAAAGCTGTGGGTGCCGCCAATCGATGCAATCAGCACGACCGAAGCGCCCTTGACTAAAAGTTTCTTTTTATACATCAGACGTAGCAGTTCAACGGGAGCAAAGAAATTGATGTCGAACATCTCATCAAATTTCTCGCGTGAGCCGAACTGCAGCGGCAGTGTCGTCGAGTTACCGGCACACAGGACAGCACCGTCGAGCGATGGCAGTGAAGAGACCAGCTGCTTGACATCGTCTTCGTTAGTCAGGTCGGCAGAGAACTGCAAGTGGCCTTCCACGTCAGCGTTCAGCTGATTGAAGCAGTCTTGCAAACGCTCCTGGTCTCGTGCGGTCACAACCACGCGGGCACCCATGCGGGAACAAGTGATTGCGGTTTCACGACCAATGCCCGATGACGCTCCGGTCACCAGCACAGTCTTTCCCATCAGGGAAAAGGGATTATAGGTTGTATCCATAAGATTACTGATGGCTATTTACTTGAAATCGAACTTTCTTGCAGGCACACCGATGTAGGTATGATCATCCTTGGGCTTGGTTATCAAGACACTACCAGCCCCCAAGGTAACGTTGGAACCAATATTCACCCTCTGGAGGACCACACTTGCTACACCTAGCATATTACATTCTACGACCTTGACGGCTCCTGAAATGTGGACTCCAGGCATCATCACGTTGAAATTTCCGATCTTGACATCATGGCCAATGATATTGGAGCCATTCAATACATTGAAGTCGCCAATCTCAACATCGCATGTCACACTGCATTTATCCTGGATGATATTGCCCTGGCCTATCTTGAACGACAGTGAATCCAACACCTTGAATGAAGGAGCAATGAGATTTGGGAAATAAATATTTGGATTGATAATGCTCTCATAGATAAGTTTACGGATTACTGGGTTGCCAACTGCAATAGTTAGAGCCAATGGTTCTTCGATTGCATTCAGTTCCTTCATTCCACCGAGTATCTTCCCGTAATGGGAAATATTAGTACCTATCGGTTTGTTATCGTCATAAAAACCTACTATTTCCCAAAGCCCATTCCCTGAATTGTTAATACGATTGATTGCACCAGCCACCTCACGACCAAAACCACCAGCACCATAAATAGCAATCCTCTTAATAGACGAACTATTCTTACCAAATTTCATTATATCTTCTCTCGATTTTATAGATAGCTCACTGCTCATGTCGACGAGATAGTCACATTTGGCAAAGGTAAGGCCATAACTTGGTTGCAACTCTCCAATATCAAAATCTTTCCCCTGTACCCAATTGATAATGGCTTTGGGCAGATTCACCCCTGCTTCATAAGAGAACGGGAAACCTCCACCGAAACGCGGATTCAGTTCAAGTACATAATACTTGCCTCCCATCTCCAGAATATCACAATCCAGGTTACCAATATGGCCAAGTTGGGTACCTAAAACCTGTCCCATTTGATAGAGTTCAGGATTATCAACAGTGGTAGCCTTATCGGTCTCACCAGCTCTCATAGCCAATTTCTGTTTCACTGCCACTGCTACATTATTTCCTTTCAAGTCATTAATTACATCAAGGCCATATTCTTTGCCAGTAATCTTCTCTTGAATCATGATGAAGTTCTCATCGTGCTGCGATACCTCTCCAAGAATACCCTTACAGGTCTTTCGCTTAACCAATTCATACACAATCCTTAAGTCTTCCATATTGTCAACAAACTCGATACCGATAGACGCAGATCCCCATCGCGGCTTTATTACTAACGGGAACTTCAATTCTCCAGTTGATAAGGCCTCTATCGCCTGTTCGAGATTGGGATATGTTTTGGGAGATCTTAACCCAATTGAATTAACGAACTCAGCGGTTCTTAACTTATCAAAGCAGATGTCAATTACCTCTGGAGAGGAAACTATCATTTTCACGCCTATATTCTCGAACGAGCTCTTATTCTCAGCAAGGATTGGCAATTCAAGGTCATTCAATGATATGAGCACATCTACATGATGGATCTCGCAAATCTGATGCAACGCCTCGATATAGCGGTCGTCGTAGACTGCAGGCACCATCACTCTCACGTCAGCGACAGAGAGCGCTGGAGCTGTCAGCTGCATGTCTGCACCAATGATTTTGCCCTCATCTCCCAGTTGCTCCTTGAAATACTTCAGCAAATAAGTCCGTCGGCCAGCACAAGTAAACAAAATATTCATAGCTCATATATGTTTGTTAATATATTATTCGATACTCATCAGTTTTAATTATGCCCGTTGAAAGAGTCGCGTGTAGCATTACCTTCCTGATTTATATCTTCCCGCTTCATCACCTTCATGATTGTCATGAATAAAATTTGCAAATCAACGATGAAAGAACAATGGTCAACATACCACACATCAAGTTCAAATTTTTTAGTCCAAGAAATACCATTCCTACCATGGCACTGAGCCCATCCCGTTATACCAGGCAGGACATCATGACGACGGGCTTGCTCAGCAGAATAAAGAGGTAAGTAATAAGTGCGCAATGGGCGGGGGCCAATTAATGCCATTTCTCCTTTCAGCACATTGAACAGCTGCGGCAGTTCATCTATACTAGTAGAGCGCACAAAATTTCCCACTCTAGTCAATCGGATTTCGTCGGGGAGCAATTCTCCTGCATTATCTCTTTCGTCTGTCATTGTCTTGAACTTGATAATTTTGAATATTCTGCCTTTATACCCGGGTCGTTCCTGAAAGAAAAACGCACCAGCACCCTTGTTAGCGAAGTGCAACCAAACGGTCACAACCAATAGCAAAGGAGAAAGACAAATAAGCGCAGTCAAGGCTATTAGAAATCCTAACATTCGCTTGATGTACTTGCGGTATATCTTGTTCATATCATTTCTTGTTTAATATTTCATGATAGAAATCATAGAGGCATTGGCGCACATAACTCTGCTCGTAACGCGATGCAATGAGCCCTCGGGCATTTTGAGCCATCGCAGCGATTTCGTCAGGTTGTTCCACAAAGCGCTTCATAGCTTGATACAGCGCCTCCTCGTCGCGCGGCGGAACGATAACTCCGTTCTG
>JAEEGJ010012025.1_pt1 | contig 21624 bp, 17 predicted proteins | sample 8958761 | NCBI WGS metagenome assembly JAEEGJ01 (sample SAMN16246546, study PRJNA631951) | gut metagenome | biome: gut microbiome; feature: rumen; material: RS-attached | host: Bos | place: Iran: Karaj | collected 2018-10
CAAGGAAATCGGCGTGCTGAAATAAAAGTATTTGCTGGGAATAAACTTGCTTAATTGAATGCGTTCAGGTACAATAATTGTGCCTGAACGTTTTTCATTTTGAAAAGGCAGGTAACACGGATTTGCTTTATCCTGCGAATAAAATTTTTCTTGCGTGTTTCACGTGAAACAATTATACTAAAAGCACGCAGAAGAACTTTTACGCAGTAGTGTTTCTATGCGCTTTTAACTTTTTGATTCAATAACTTTATAATAAAATTTATTGTGGCGAAGGACTTGGGGGAGCGCCCTGGTCCTGTATGAAAATATAAATATTTTCTGAAGCCGAAATGCGAGGGAGCCCGTGTGCCGGGCTGAGAGGATGCCAGAGATCATCGACCGCCGGTTTGTATGAAGGAAAACCGTTGTATGTAAGGAAAAAGTTGCCGCGGAACGGTAGCTGTGAAGCACCGGCCCGAAACAGCGGCGGCAATCGTTTTTCTGATGCGCAGTTTCATTTCATGCATATCGTTCCTGAAACGCATTTTGGTTTTGGCATGTAAGGCGCGATATGCAGTCGCGCTTTTATTATTTTCAGTATCTGTTTGGAATTGAGAGGCGTGGTTGCAGTATTCAATATGTCAGAGTGAAAGAATGGGGGATTAAGATGAAAAAAATAGTTGCTTTTATCATGTTCCTGTGCCTTTGCGTGGGTTTGCTGGCAGGGTGCGGAGGCGGTGAAACGAAAAAAAGTGCCGGAAGCAATGAGATTAAGGAACTGAAGATTGCTGTTTCTCCTTACCAGGATGCGGAAACGGTAAAAACGGCTGTGGGTCCGTTAAGCGCGATGCTGCAGGGGAAACTGAAGGAAAAAGGCTTTGCGGTCGGCAAGGTGTCCGTCAGCGTGGGCACGTCCTACAGCGCGGTAGGGGAAGCTTTAAGCGCGGGCAGCGCGGATGCGGGCTTCGTTTCCGGCGCTACCTATGTGTTGTTTGACAAGGAAATCGATGTACTGCTCACGGCGCTGCGGCAGGGGATCAGCAAGGACACAACAGACGTAAAGGTCTGGAACGAAGGGGAACCGGAAAAGTTTAACGACAAGCTTGTCCAGCATTACCGCTCTGTTCTGGTGACAGGGCCTTCCGCCAAGGGAAAAGCTTTGCTGGAAAAGGTGAAGAAGGGACAAAAGCCTTCCTGGGAGGAACTGAACGGGCTGACCTGGACGGTGATGAGTCCGGCCTCCGCTTCGGGCTACCTGTATCCTTCCCTGTTTTTGAAAAAGGAATACGGGAAAACGATAGCTGACCTGGCCCATGTGGTGCAGGCAGAGTCTTACACCACTTCCATGGCGCGGCTGGCTTCCGGGCAGGCGGATATCGCGGTGGCCTTTTCCCACATACGGATCCGCAATGAAAAGAACTGGCAGAATAAGCTGGGCGGCACGGATACGATCTGGAAACAGACGGGCATCATCGGCGTGACGGATAAGATTTATAACGATACGGTCTGCGTGAGCAAAACGTCCAAAACCATGCAGGACCAGAAGTTCCGCAAGGCTTTCGGGGAAGCGCTGATTGAGATCGGAAAGACGAAAGAGGGGCTGGACGCGTTGAAGATTCTGGGTCACAAAGGCTACGACTGGGCCGATGCGAAGAATTATGACGACGAACGCCGGGTGCAGCGGGAACTGAAAGGGAAGTAAGATTGTGTCGCACTTTCTCTTTGATGTGCGCTGTAATATGCGGTATGTTGGCGGCCGGTTCAGGTTTGCCGGGAAAAGCGGCAACGAACGGACGTATGAATGGATGACTGATACCTGAGATATTGCGTTAAGGTGGTTCGGTATGCTGGAGTTAAAAAACGTAACCCATCAATTTCATAAGGACGAACCGGTTTTGCGGCAGGTTTCCCTGCGGGTTGCCGATGGGGAGTTTGTGGCCGTAATCGGACGCAGCGGAGCGGGGAAGACGACCCTGCTGAAACTGTTCAACGGAATGGTGACACCGCAGCAGGGCACAGTCTGGGTAGACGGGGAGTGCCTGTCAAACTGCAGCGGTAAAAAGCTGCGGCAGATACAGCAGAAGATTGCGGTGATTTATCAGGACTTCTGCCTGGTTCCCCAGTCGACGGCATTGGAAAATGTGCTGCATGGGGCGCTGTGCCGTAATCCGCTCTGGCGCGTCATGACAGGCTGCTTTCCGGAACAGGACCGGGAAAGCGCGAGAGCGGCTTTGGCCAAAGTCGGGATGGCTGAAAAAGCGGATGTGCGGGTTTCCACCTTAAGTGGCGGTGAGAAACAGCGGGTGGCCATCGCCCGGGCGCTGCTGCAGCAGGCCCGCATCATTCTGGCTGACGAGCCGGTGGCTTCGCTGGATCCGGTGGCCGCGGAACAGGTTCTTTCATTACTAAAAACCCTGCAGCAGGAGAATAAGCTGACGGTAGTCATGAACAGCCACAATACGGCGCAGGCCTCACAGTATGCGGAACGGATTATCGGCTTAAAGCAGGGCACTGTGGTAAAAGATGCCCCTGTTTCCGCATGGGATGAAACGTCTTTTGCGGATGTTTATGGAGGCGCGCAATGAAATACTCATATCTTGTCCGCAGTGTGATAGTTGTGCTTTGTCTGCTGGTTTCCTTATGGCAGACAGAGTTTTCCCTGCCCCTGTTATGGGAGAGGGGACACTACTTTATTGACACTGCCGCCAGGATGTTCCCTCCGGATACTTCCTTTCTGGATATGATTCTGGTTCCGCTGCGGGACACGGTGTATATTTCCCTGCTGGGAACCTTTTTAGGCGGAATCATCGGGGCAGTGGGGACGGTGTTGTGCAACGGGTATGTGAATCAGTGGAAAGCTGCGCGGATTATCCTGAAAGCGGCGGTTCACGTGTTTCGCTGCATTCCCGTACTGATTCTGGCTTTGCTCTGCACCTTTGTGTTTGGTCTCGGTATGTGGTCCGGCATTATCGCCGTTACTCTTTCGACAGGAGCGGTGCTTTCCCGGCTGGGGTACGAAGACAGCGAGAATGGGGACCTGCATACGGCCCGCGTTTTGGAATATGCGGGAGCGGGGCGCCTCAAGGCCTGGTGGGTCTCTGTCTGGAAGCAGATACTTCCGGGCTATCTTGCCAACCTGTTGTATCTGTTGGAGTCCAATGTACGTAACGCTGCGGTGCTGGGTTTTGTGGGAGCGGGAGGCATAGGTCTGCTGCTGAATGAGAAACTGGCCTGGCGGGAGTACTCCAAGGTGGGCACGATCCTGTGCGTGTTATATCTGGTGGTGCTGGCAACCGAGAGTTTAAGCGGTTTCCTGCGTGTACGGCTGGTAGAATCGGAAACAAAACACAAAAAATGGCATGTCCCCGCGATTCTGTGCGTATTTTTCATCATTTTCTCTTTTTACGCCGGTTTTCCGGCAGTGTCCGGAGTGAACAAAACCGCGCTGGCATCTATTGTTGTAGGCGTTGTAAATCCGGATATTACAATGTTGCTTTCTCTGGGACCGGATGAGGTTCCGGCCCTGTTGTTTGAGAGTCTTTGTATTGCTTTTCTGGGAACACTCGGAGGAACATTATTCGCGCTGTTGTTATCTGTGTTTTCCTGCTTCCGCTTTTTTGGTTTTGCAGCGCTGCTGACGCGTCTGCTGTTGCTGGTGTTCCGTTCTGTGCCTGTCCTTGTTTACGGGTTGCTGTGGATCCGGGTGACCGGGCCCGGTCCGTTTGCCGGCGTGCTGACCATGGCCCTTTGCAGCATCGGGCTTCTGGCCAAACGCTTCCTGATTGCCATAGACAGCATTGATCTGAAACCGTATTATGCATTGCGGGCTTCTGGTGTTGGTCTTCTTGCGGCTGTCCGCTGGGCTGTGGTTCCCCAGATACTGCCCCATTACCTGTCCGCCGTTATCTACCGTATGGACATCAACCTGCGGGAGGTTGCCGTGCTGGGCCTGGTTGGGGCGGGCGGTATCGGTACGCCGCTGGTTCTGGCCATGAATCATTATGAATGGAAGCAGGCCGGCGCGCTGCTTTGGGGCCTGATCCTGCTGGCGGCGGCGGCAGGGGCTGTTTCGGAAAACTGCCGGAAGAAATTGAGAATATAAAGAAACACTGATTAAATACGTTTGCACGACAGGTTTTGACAGGCGTGCAGACAAATGAATCAGTGTTTTTTCATTAAAAAGACTGTACAACTTTGGGTGTTATCAGGCGTTGTGCCTGCCCGTGCGTACAGTCTTTTTGTTGCGTGTTTTGTATTAAGTTATGATGCTTAAAGAATTCCCATGACTGTCTTAAAGTCTTTCAGGTAATGGCGGGAAACCGGCACTTCTTCTTTTTCGTAGTGGTTCATGATCAGCAGATAGGTGTCGTTAAACCAGGGTTCGATTTCTTTCACCATGTTTATGTTGACAAGAAAGCTTTTATTCGTCCGCAGGAAGCCGGAACGGCTCAGGCGGTTTTCCACGTCCTTTAGCAGCAGCCTGGATTCCAGGATGCCCCGGGTTGTATAGAACTGGAGCTTGCCCTGCAGCGTTTTGATCAGTACGATTTCTTTTTCCGGGTTGAGGACAATAAACTTGTTTTCTATAGCCAGCACAAAATTGTTTTTGGAGTTGATAATCTCGCCGATCTGTTTATTGGATTCCTGTTCTTCCATGTTCTGCTTTACGCGGGAAATGGTCTTACGGATCCGTTCTTTGGTATAAGGCTTGAGAATATAATCGAATACGGCCAGGTCGAAGGCCTGGATGGCAAACTGCGCAAAGCCGGTGCTGAATACGACATGGGGCATGGAAAGGATTTCATCGCTCATCTGTTCCATGGCCTGCACGGTCTGTATCCCGGTCATTACAGGCATTTCAATGTCCATAAAGACCACATCGACAGAATCTTTTTTTATGAACTCCAGAAAGCCCTTTCCGGTTGAGAATTCGGCTATGACATCCACATTTTCTATTTCATGCAAAATGGAAGTCAGTTCGTATCTTGCCGGCATTTCATCATCCACAACTGCTGCCCGGATTTTTGTCATGATGTCCTCCTTGTCAGCGGTATTTCAAAAAAGACCATGGTCCATGCGTTTTCACTGCTGGTTATCTGCAGCCCGCTATCTTCCCCATAATAAGCCAGAAGCCGTTTATGCACGTTTTGCAGGCCGACGGATTTTCTCTCTCCGCTTTCTGCTTCTTCCTCTGAAGAAGGCGGTTCTTCTTCTGTCAGAAGGCGGGATAATTTTTCTTGCGGTATTCCTACTCCGTTATCATATACATAAAGGCGGACATTTTGTCCGTGCGGCGCGGCGCCAATCTCTACGGTACCGCCGTTTTCCCGTGGCAGCACGCCGTGTTTGATGGCGTTTTCCACCAAAGGCTGCAGGATCAGGCAGGGAAGGTTGAAATCCAGGTAATCCGGCAGGTTGTAAGTCACTTTAAGGCGCTCCCCGAAACGGGCCATCTCAATGTTGACATAAGCCTGGATATGCCTGATCTCCTGGCGGAAATTGATGAATACGCTTTCGTTGTTCAGGCTGTGCCGGTAATATTCTCCCAGATAGATGATCAGGTCTTTGGCTTTTTCCGGGTTGCTCCGGCAGTAGTAACTGATGGTGTTCAACGCGTTAAAAAGAAAGTGGGGATTGATCTGTGCCTGCAGTACCTTAACTTCCGCTTCCGAAAGCAGGACGGCCTGCTCTTTCAGCTTGTTGATATCAACCTGGATCTGCAGCAGGCTGCAGAGACCGCGGAACAGCTCCATTTCGAAATTGGAAAAATCTTCTTTGGAATCTTTGCTGATGACAAGCAGCTGCTGGTTTTTCGCTTCTTTGTAAATGGGAAAGATAGCGGTATTATAACTGCCGAGGATGTTTTTCTCAATGTTGCTTCCAAAGTAATAGTTTTTCCGTTTAATATATTCCCTGGCAATTTCCGGCTCAACGCCCTCGGCGCAGGAAAGGGCGACGATCCTCCGCTGGGATAAAACAGCGGCCCAGGATACGCCCGCAGTGGATTCCAGCACGATATCGACAATGGACTTTATGGTTTTGGGTTTATAACCTTCCTGCAACACGTTGATGGCGAGGTTCATCACGCGGAAAGATGTTTCCGCCGCTTCGGCCTTGGCCCGTTCCTGACGCCGGTAGTTATCCTCGATGACACCTGCGAACAGCGCGATGGCGACCGGGTTGGTCAGCAGCATGGAAGGCGCGATGGCCTTGACTAACGCCAGGGCGTGGGCGTAGGGCTTTGCCATCACCAGCAGCAGGACCATATGCAGCGCTTCAAACGTAAAACCGATAGCAAAGGCGTAGGGCCACATTTTTTTCTGCTGCTTGAACCAGCCGGACAAAAAGCCGGCCATTACACCCTGCAGGATGGTGATCAGGCCGCTTTCAAAGGAAGAAAGGGTGATGGGGGAATGCATGCGGTGTACGCCGACGATGATACCGGTTACGGTGCCTACCACGGGGCCGCCTAATAAACCGCCCACAATGACGCCTACGGCCCGGGTATTGATGATTCCGTAAGGGGTACGGATACCCCAGTAGGTGCCCAGAATCCCGATTACGGAAAACAATACGATAAAAATCAGTTTGTTTTTTGTTGTATATTTTTTTTCTGCCAGCGCGCTGTTAAAAATACGCGTCTTGCTTAGCAGCATGATGATGGCGAGGAACAGGGAGGTTCCCAGCCACAGCTGCTGGATTTCGATTCTGGCAGAATCCAGGATGGAAAGTTCAAACACGCAATATACAACTCCTTTACCGCAGGCGCAGAACGGCCGGAAAGTTTCCCGGAAACCGTGTCGTAGCGGTTTTCTTTCATTATAACGTGAAATAAAAATGCTGACAAGAAATAAAAAATCCTTCCTCTGCAGATGCGTCTCACATCACACCCGCAAAGGAAGGAGAATTGGTTTTATCAGGGCTGTTTATGACGGGAAGGAAGGTAGGTTGAATCCGTCATGAAACAGCCTTTGACATTACACTATATTGAATTATTCGCCTAATTTGGCTTTGGTGGTAGCTTCGTCCCAACCGAAGAACTCTTTCATGATTTCGTTGGTGTCTGCTGCCAGCAGCGGAGCCGGGGTCAGAATTTCGCCCGGGGTGTCGGACAGTTTGATCGGGATTCCGGGCACTTTCAGCTTGCCGGCTACCGGATGCTCAACTTCAACGATCATGTTGCGGGCGATGATGGAAGGATCTTCCATAACCTGGGCAACATTGTTGATCGGAGCGCAGGGAACGCCTGCTGCTTCCAGTTCGGCAATCCATTCTTTGGTGGTACGGGTCTTCAGAACTTCGTTCATCAGGACGGTCAGTTCTTCAACATTTTCCGTACGGTGCGGATTGGAATCGAAACGCGGATCGTTGACCCATTCCGGTTTGCCCATAACGTCGCAGAGTTTCTTCCACAGACGGTCGTTGCCGCTGCCTACGATGATGGAACCGTCTTTGGAGGTGAAGTCCGCAAACGGGGTGATGGAAGGATGACGGTTGCCGATCGGGCCGGGGGCTACGCCGGTGCATACATAACGGGCAATAGCATTTTCCAGAATGGCTACCTGGCAGTCCAGCATAGCAACGTCAACCAGCTGGCCTTTGCCGCTGGATACGCGATGATACAGGGCCATAATAACGCCCAGGCAGGTGAACAGGCCGGCAAATACGTCGCCAACGGAAGCGCCGACGCGCATCGGATGACCGCCTTTTTCACCGGTGATGCTCATGATGCCGCCCATAGCCTGAACAACTACGTCATAAGCGGGTTTTTTGGTGTAGGGGCCCGTACGGCCGAAGCCGGAGCAGGCTGCATAGATCAGGCGGGGGTTAATCTCTTTCAGGACATCCCAGCCCAGACCGAATTTTTCCATGGTGCCGGGGCGGTAGTTTTCTACAACTACGTCAGCCTGTTTAACCATTTCTTTGAAGATTTCGCAATGTTTCGGATTTTTGAAGTCCAGGGACATGGAGCGTTTGTTGCGGTTCAGGCTCATGAAATAAGCGGATTCGGAACCCAGGAACGGGGTGAAAGCGCGGGAGTCATCACCTACTTTCGGCGGCTCGATTTTGATTACGTCGGCGCCGAAGTCAGCCATCATCATAGTGCAGTACGGACCAGCCAGTACGCGGGACAGATCAAGAACTTTAATACCTTTTAACGGACCCATTAATACATTACCTCCTTGGAATTGAATAAATTAAATGGATTCATGATGCACAACATTGTTAATCAATACAGGTGTTTCTTATGCAATGATAATTTCTAACAGTATTTTGTATTTCAATTATTTTTTGTTGGTAGCCATGAAATAAGCGCGGGCGATCAGAACAGCGATGATGATGTTGATCAGCATGGTCAGGCCGCCGGGGATGCCCAGCTTCGGAACGATCATGATGCCTGCCAGGGAAGAAAGCAGAATGATAACGCCCAGTACGAAGTTTTTGCTGGCCAGGTCGGCGTAAACAGCGCCCAGCACGCAGGGGAGAACGAAACCGAACATTTTCATGACGAACTTCGGCATCAGGGGCATAACCTGTGCGCCAACCAGTGCGAAGAAGGAGATCATGATAACGGTTACGAATACGGATGCGCAGATACCGATACAGGACATGATTTCCGCTTTCGGGGTGCCCTGTTCGCAGTTGGTAACTTTCTGCGCCATGTTGGCAGCCGGGGCACGTACTTCACCTACGTTGCCGCAGATCCAGCACATGAAAGTACCGGCCATGTTTACGATGGGGAAGAAGGATACCGGCTGTACGATATAGCCTACACCGAATGCGGCGGCAGCAGCCAGCCACAGCTGCAGAAGCTGTCCAACGGACGGGAACTGGCCGGTGATTGTGGAAACATAGATTGCCGGAATAAAGTTGCAAATTAACGCGATGGTTACAAAGAGAAGACCCATTGTCTTGGCACTGGATCTGAAACCCTGAATAATTTCCTGATCTTTATTCATATCGATTCACCTCCGATTACATAAACATGGCGGCACAGAACATGCCGACCAGCATGGCCAGACCCAGGGAGAATTCCTGGATTTTTTTGTTGCCTTTGAAAATTCGGCCGATAATCAGCATCGCGATGAAGGATACGATAGCCGCGAACAGGTTTTTCTGATTTACCACGCCTTTTTTGATGATGGCGTTGCCTAACAGGGTGGAGAACAGACCGAGGGCAGCCGCAGCCATGAACAGTTTTACCCAGGCGGCGTTGAAGTTATCCCGCAGGTACTCAACAGCCTTGTTCAGGGACGGGGCGCCGTAGCCGCCGATCACAATCCAGCCGGAGTTGTTCAGGGCCATGCCCCACAGGGCGAAGACGAAGCCTAACATGGTCAGTTTGCCGGCTTCCAGGGAAGAACCTGCCATACCGGTTGCGATGGCGGACATTGCCAGCTCGGTACGGGCTGCGCCGATATCGTTCATACGCATCCAGGCGGTAGGTCCGCCTAATACTGCCATCAGGGCGATCAATACGATTACAGGTGCGAACGCAGGTCCGATCGAGGTAAATACCGCGGAGCGGAAACCGGTCATGCATTCTTCTCTGGGGATTCCCATTTTATCGGCGTTCTTTAAGCACAGACGGAAGAACATCAGTGCCATGGCCAGGATGTTGATGATCATGAAACTGGACATAACCCACAACATTGGGGAATTCATAATATCTTTTACTTCCATGTTAATTTAACACTCCTCTCTAAGCGATACAAAATACTACTTTAGAAACTATCCTCCTTTCCTGCTATTTTTTACATTATATTCACATTTTTGCGGGAAATGTTAAAAAAAAGGCTAAGTTGCGGAAAACAAAGGGTAAGTTACGGAAGCAAAAGAGAAGCCTTTCACAGGATAAAAATCCGTGAAAGGCTTCATTTATTAACTGTATTTTTCATTAACCGGTAAATGTTGTAGCCGGTGAAAATTTCTGCCATACATCTTGTGTTTTCAAGCGTTCGTCGTAAAATGACGGTTCCGGATCCGGCAAAAAACGACAACGCGGTTCAATGAAAATATACGGCACCGGCAGGGCGGGTTCTCAGGGCTGCCTGATCAGCATGAAAACAAGGGCAACTGCCGTATAAGCAAGCACGGCGAGAAATGTCAGGGCTGCAATATAGACTGCCAGTTTCCGCATGGTTGCTCCATAGTTCTGGCACAGCCAGAAGAGCACAAAAAAGAGGATGAATCCCGCGATATAACGATAGGGTGTCTGCAACAGTATATCCATTCCGTACGACCTTTCTTAATGTAGACGGTGAAACAGGTTGTTAAACTGCTATGCGCCTTGTTGCCGGTTCTTTATCGTTTCTTTTTCCAGGTGCCTGCCAGGTAATTGACAAACTGTTCCGCCGAGCGGCCGGACAAAAAGCCGTGGCTCATCTGCCACTTCTGCGCTTCTTCCCGGATTTCTTTCGGCGTGATATGGATTTCCGGACGGCGTTTTAAGAGGCCGGTGACGATCTTCATATATTCGTCGCGGTCCGGGCGGAAATAGCCGATGGAGATGCCGAACCGGTTGGCCAGGGACAGCTTCTCCTGTTCCGTGTCGTTCCGGTGCATATCGTCCTGGCTGGCATCATATCTGTCGCTCCAGGTTTCCCGGATCAGGTGCCGGCGGTTGGACGTGGCATAGATCAAAACATTTTCCGGTTTCGGTTCCAGGCCGCCCTCGATGATTGCCTTCAGATACTTATATTCCAGCTCGGTTTCTTCAAAGGAAAGATCATCCATGTACAGGATAAAACGGTAGTTGCGGTTTTTGATCTGGGCAACGACCCGGGGCAGTTCCTTGAACTGGTGCTTGTAGATTTCAATCATGCGCAGGCCGTCCCCGTAATACCGGTTCAGGATGGCCTTGATGCTCATGGATTTGCCGGTGCCGGCATCGCCGTATAACAACACGTTATTGGCGTCTTTCCCCTGGATAAAAGCTTCCGTGTTCTGGATCAGCGCTTTTTTCTGCATCTCGTAGCCGATCAGGTCTTCCAGCCTGGCATCGCTGGTGTGGGAAATGGGTTCCAGCAGTTCGGCAGACGGGTCGTTGGAAATGCGGAAGGCTTTGTTCAGGCCGAATTTACCCACGCCGTATTTTTTGTAAAAGCCGGTTACAGCCCGGTATACGCCGTTGGCATCCGTTGCCTGTTCAATAGCATTGCTCAGTTCCTGCACCTTTTCACTGACGCTCTTGTTGAAAATCTGTTCTTTCTTTTCCACTGCGGTAAAATTCTGGATGATGGAAAAGCAGTTCAGGCCCAGTTCTTTTTCCATGGGGGAAAAGTCGTAATCGAACAGTTCCTTGAAAACGGCCAGGTCGTTTTTGGCGAACTGGTTCACCGAGCCTTTATTGGCTCCCACTTTTTCGGAGACCAGCGTAAAGGGCGTCTCGGTCATGGCCAGAAGGAAGGCCAGATAATTGTGCCAGAGGTTTTTGTTGAAACCGTAAGTCGTGGCCACGTCCAGCAGCCGGTGGATTTCCAGCAGCGTGTCCCGTACCAGTTCTTCTTTTGTGGAGGATTTTTCCTGGAACCGGCGGCAAATATCGGAGAGGCGGTACAGGATGCAGTCGTCTCCCAGGTTGCTGTAGATAATTAATTTTGATGTTAAGCGATACATGGATGCTATTTCTCCTGCCTGAAATGATGAATAGTAAATACGTTTTTAAACACGTTATATAGACATATAAATAGGAAAACTGACAGTTCTGCTGCATATATGGCGCAGCCTTTTAATCAGGGAAATGAAAAGGCTGTCCGGAATACAGACGACAACCGATTCCGGAACAGCCAGTCATATGCAAAAGTGATCCGTCTGTAAAAGTTATTACTCTTCACCTGGTTATTCTTCGCCCGGCGCGCGGAGGATGGCGCCTTCCGCGGCGGAAGATACCAGCGCGGCATAACGGGCCAGATAGCCGTGTTTCACTTTCGGCGGCGGGCATTTCCATTTCGCACGGCGTTTTTCCAGTTCCTTCTCGGAAACTCTGAAGTTCAGCTTCCTCTTCGGAATGTCGATTTCAATAATATCGCCTTCTTCAACCAGGGCGATAGGACCTCCTTCCACTGCTTCCGGCGAAATGTGGCCGATGCAGGCGCCGCGGGTCGCTCCGGAGAAACGCCCGTCGGTAAGCAACGCGACTTCCTTATCCAGGCCCATACCGGCCAGTACGGAAGTGGGATTCAGCATTTCACGGAAGCCGGGGCCGCCTTTCGGACCTTCGTAACGGATAACGATAACATCACCGGGATTGATTTTCTTGGTGCAGATAGCTTTAATTGCTTCTTCTTCCGAGTTAAATACCCGGGCCGGGCCGGAGTGTACCAGCATCTCTTCCGCCACGGCGCTGGCTTTAACGACGGAGCAGTCGGGGGCCAGGTTGCCTTTCAGGATAGCGATGCCGCCGGTAGTGCGGTAGGGTTTTTCGCAGCTGTGGATTACGTCAGGACGGCGGACTTCCGCGTCTTTGATCAGAGCGCCGATGGTCTTGCCGGTAACGGTCTTGCAGGATTTGATGATGAGCCCTTTCTTTGCCAGTTCATGCATAACCGCGCTGATGCCGCCGGCTTCGTTCAGGTCCGTCATATGATGGGGGCCGCCGGGGCTCAGGAAAGTCAGGTAGGGGGTCTTCTTGGAAATTTTATCGAACAGTTCCAGGGGCAGTTTGATGCCGGCCTCGTGGGCAATGGCGGGGAGGTGCAGCGCCGTGTTGGAGCTGCCGCCGATAGCCATGTCTACGGTAATGGCGTTTTTGAAAGAATTCATGGTTACGATATCTCTCGGGAGCACCTGTTCTTTGACCATGCGGACAACGGCTTCGCCGCATTTCTTGGCCAGACGGGCGCGGTCTCCCTGATAAGCGGCGGGAATCGTTCCGTTGCCGGGCATAGCCAGACCCAGTACTTCTGACAGGCAGTTCATGGTGTTGGCGGTAAACAGGCCGGCGCAGCTGCCGCAGCCGGGGCAGGCGGCCTTTTCCACGCAGGTCAGTTCTTCTTTATTGATTTTGCCGGCTTCGAAACGGCCGGCCGCTTCAAACGCGGTGGAAATGCTGATATCTTTCCCGTTCAGGCGTCCGGGAAGCATGGGACCGCCGCTGCATACTACGGAAGGGATATTCAGACGCAGTGCTGCCATCAGCATGCCGGGAACAATCTTGTCGCAGTTGGGGATCAGTACCATGCCGTCAAACGCATGGCCGTTGACTACGGCTTCAATGCTGTCGGCGATCAGTTCGCGGCTGACCAGGGGATATTTCATGCCTACGTGGCCCATGGCGATGCCGTCGCACACGCCGATGGCCGGGACTTCAATCGGAACGCCGCCTGCGGCCAGCACGCCGTATTTTACCATTTTCGCCTGGTCGTCCAGATGTGCGTGTCCCGGAATGATTTCACTCTGGGCATTGACTACCGCAATCAGGGGTTTGCGTAAATCTTCCTCAGAAAAACCCAAAGCATAGAAACAGGAACGGTGGGCTGCACGGGTCGAGCCCTTTTTGACTAAATCGCTTCGCATATGAAAACCTCTTTCCGTATATGAAATAATAATGTAATAAAACTCTCCGTCCTCTTAAACGACGGTATCAATTTATTTTATGCTTATAGAGAAAGATTGTCAATGTATGAACGGATGATGAAATAAGTTTCCCGGCTTTTGGGAACGTAAAATGTTAAAAGCGTTACAGCTTTGTCAGGGTGCGGGAAGTTCTTTTTATTTGATTCGTATGGAACACAAGGCGGTTTTCCAAAAAAGTTTGAAGAGGGTTAAAAGATGCTTGTTAGAGCTAAAAGAATATAATATAATATGTATAAATAATTTGCTGTCTTATATTCGGGAGGATGAAGGCTGATGATTACAATTAAAGACGTTGAAACCTGGCTGGAAGGTAATAATGTTCCCTATGAAGTGATGGTTGATTCTGCCACGGGCAACGATGTGTATATTGTGAAGCATCATTCCGGGGTGGCTGGTATTGACTATCTGGGTGTCATTGCCGTGCCTCCGGGACGGTTTATGATGGTTAAGGTTGTGGGATGCGATTTAAGCAAATACCATCCCCGTAAATGCCTGGCGGTACTGCAGCAGTTTAACGGCCTGATGAACCGGCGCCATACGCCGGACAGCTATAATTATAATGTGGAAGGAAAGAACCTGATCATTATCTTCTGGCCGGAAAATACGACCACGGACAGCATCCAGCACTATCTGGATTTCGGGTTTGACCGCCTTGATTTCATGTACAGGAATCTGGAAAAACTGGAAATCGCGGATTAAAACAGTTTTTCAACTTTTTCTTGACAATCTTTTCCTGTTGTTCTATAATACTCAAGTAACACGTCAAGTGGTCGACTAGCTCAGCTGGCAGAGCAACTGACTCTTAATCAGTGGGTCCGGGGTTCGAGCCCCCGGTCGATCACCATGTGGGCGCTTAGCTCAGCTGGGAGAGCGTCTGCCTTACAAGCAGAATGTCAGCGGTTCGATCCCGTTAGCGCCCACCATTTTTTTATGTGTGGCCCGGTGGTTCAGTTGGTTAGAATGCCGCCCTGTCACGGCGGAGGTCACGAGTTCGAGTCTCGTCCGGGTCGCCACTATGCCTCGGTAGCTCAGTTGGTAGAGCAAGGGACTGAAAATCCCTGTGTCCACAGTTCGATTCTGTGCTGAGGCACCATCCTGAATAATTGTTACCCACGGATAGTATACCGTGGGTAATTTTGTATAAAGAAACCTGTGTAACGTTTGCTGAATAACAGGTTTTTGTTGAAAAGCGTTAATGCAACGTTATCCGTTGAAAAAGAAGGTGTCGTTTATGTTTCCTGGCGGAGAGAGTACTACAACTTCCCTTATTTTTATCTGGGGACTTATATTGATCTGCAGTATCCGCGGCTGTTACCGTAATTTTCAGACGGGTGACAAAGCCTGGGGAACTGCTTTCGGAATCCTGATTCCCGCGTCGGCCTATTTTCTGGCAGACCTGTTGGGGTTGCTGCCTCCCGGTGCGCCTCATGTGTTTATGTGAAGTGATTCCTAAGTTTTTGCAGAGTCTTTGTAAAAATGCTTGACAAAAGGTAAACGATACAGTAAAATACAATTAGTTAGCGAAAGCTAACTAATTTTTGCGTGATGTGTTAGCGAATGCTAACCCTTTTCTGATGATTCCTCTTCTATTTATTTTCTTTGTGGAGTCTGCTTAAATAGCATCTTGCGGATTTACAGTATCCCTTACGGTTAATGTAAATCCGCATGAAAAGATTCCGGTGTTTTTCTTGTGTGCGACTGGTGTCGGCCGGTCGCTTTTTTATTTGGCAACACTGTAAGAATTATATGCGAAACCATTATTTCCTAAAGGTTCCTAAATAAAAAATGCCGGTGCTGCCACCGACATTTTTTATATTTAATTTTACTATCTTAATACAGGTCTAGCGGTACCAGTGTGCGTACACCCTCCGAAGTATATACATCCTCCGCTTTGACACGGAATACTTCTTTAAGCAGGTCTACCGTGATTACATCTGCCGGGTTGCCGCTTGTGACTAAGGTTCCTTTCTTCATAACTACTACATGGTGGGCGAACTGTACTGCCTGGTTTAAATCGTGGAGTACCAGCGCGACTGTGAGCTTTAACTCTCGGTTTAACCGGTCCAGCAGTTTCATTACTTCCAGCTGGTGGCAGATATCCAAGTAGGTGGTCGGTTCATCCAGCAACAATACCTGCGGCTTCTGCGCAAGGGCCATGGCGATCCAGGCGCGCTGCCTTTCGCCGCCGGACAGCGTCTGCAGGATGCGGTGCTGGTAGGGCACCAGGCTGGTTTCCTCCAGCGCCCACTCAATACACTCCTGATCTTCCTTTGTTGCCTTGCCGAAGAGACTGCGGTAGGGGAAACGACCCATGGCAACCAGATCCCGTACTGTCATATCGGCCGGGGCCTGGGGCGACTGGGTCAGGATGGCCAGTTTCTGCGCAAATTCTTTGTAGCCAAAGTCCCACACGTTCCGGTTCAGCAGGGTAATCTGGCCTGCTGAAATGGGATTGATCCGGCAGATGGCTTTCAACGTAGTACTCTTGCCGCAGCCGTTAGGCCCGATGATGGCGGTAATCTTGCCATTGGGAATTTCCGCATTCATGTGCTGTACAATCGTTTTTCCTGACAGTGTGACCTGCAGGTCTCTAACTTCGATCATATTGTCCATCATAATTCCCTCCTTAACAGGAACAGGAAGAATGGCGCGCCGATGAACGCCATGATAATGCCTACGGGCAGTTCAATGGGCGCAAAAGCCACCCGGGCGAACGTATCGCTGAAGGTTATGATGGCTACACCCAGCAGGGCGGCTCCCGGAATCAGGAAACGGTAATCGGATCCCAGAATCAGGCGGGATACATGAGGAATTACCAGGCCGACGAAGCCTAACAGGCCTGCCACACTGACAGCACTGGCTGCCAGAAGCGCTGCAATGGCGGTCAACGCAATGCGTGTAACTTCTACGTTTACACCAAGACCTTTGGCCATCTCATCACCTAATTGCAGGATGTTCAGATAGTGGGCGCTGATGATGGCCAGCACCAGGCCGATTAATGCGTAGGGAACGATAATGGTAACATGGGGCCAGCTGCGTGCGGCCAGTCCGCCGACCATCCACATCAGGGCGCCGTTGACCCGGTCGCTGTAGAAGACTAGCAAGCCGGAGATGCCGGCACTCAAAAATGCCGACACGGCTACGCCAGCCAGAATGATGCGAACCGGTTTGATACCGTTCTTCCAGGCGAGAATGTAAATAGCGATAGCAGCCAGCATGGCTCCGATAAAGGCAACCGGTGTAATCAGGTATTCCAGTGCCGGGAATAAAATCATAATGGTAATGCCTGCGATACCCGCGCCGGAAGAAATGCCGATAATGTGTGGGTCAGCCAGGGGGTTGCGCATGACGGCCTGTAAAATGGCGCCGGAAAGCGACAGATTCAGGCCTACCATGGCGCCCACAATGGTCCTGGGCAGCCGTATATTCCAAATGATCTGGTCCTGGGGCGTCGCCTTGGGATGTAATAATATTTCCGCAACCTGGGAAACTGAAATGTCAGCAGCGCCTAAGGCGATGGACATAAGGCAGCCGGTAACGGCAAGAACCGTGAACAGAATCAGCATGGCGACGCGCCAGACCCTGCGGTCAATACCGTAACGTTCCGCCCGCTCGGACGCGTCAGGCAATTTATCTGCCATATTGTTTTCCTCCGATACTATATAAGATTACTTAAAGTTTTCCGGGAATACATGTTTTGCCATCAGTTCCACTGCGTCCGGATACCGTAAGCCAGGGGGCGTCAGGAATAAATCTTCCGGAAGGATAAACACTTTGTTGTTCTTGACAGCGGTTAGGGCGCTGTAGGCGGGGTTTCCCTGTACATCGGCCTTCAGGCGCTTTTCAATCTTATCCTGGGCGCCCATGGAAGTGATGAAGATGATTTCCGGATCTTTTTCAACCAATGCCTCTATACTGTAAGGCGCTTTCTCCGGTTTGCCCTGAATGGCTGTGGTACCCTGGGCGATGTTGACAAAACCTAACATTTTAGCTGCGTTGCCGGCAATGCTGTTTTCCAGTTCCACAGTTACAGTGGACGGTGTGGCATGCAGAATCACGATTCGCTTTTTATGGTCTTTCGGCATTTTGGCAACGGTGGCAGCGATTTTCTCATCCATTGTCTTGAGCAGTTTTTCTGCTTCGGCAGATTTTCCGTAAACTTTACCGGTGATAACCAGTGCCTCTTTGGTTTCATCATAGGTTTTCGGCTGCAGCGTGATGGCGTTTATGTTGTTGGTTTCCAGCATTTTTATAAATTTCTGATGCTGCGCCGCATTGATAAACACCAAATCCGGCTTCAGTCCCACAACTTTTTCCATGTTGATGTTAAATACATGGCCAACGTCCTCGGCTTTTTCCATGGAGGGGGGAATCACAGACGCTTTGCTGCTGGAAGGACGGCCGATAATTGTCCCGCCCACCGCGTCTACGTAATTCAGAATTGAAGGTACCATGACCACGACCCGTTCCGGTTTTTTGGCCAGAATTACCTTGCGCTTTTCAGAATCGGTAATTTCCGCAAAGACGTTTTGCGAGGCCTGAACTGTTGGTTTACTGCCTGCATTGGTAGCTGCGTTGTCCGGTTTGCAACCGAAAGAGGCAAAGGCCAGCAGGCTTACCATCAGTGAAAAGAAAAGAAATTTTTTCATAAACCACACCACTTTCCTGATTCAATATTTGTGAAGTCATCTGTTGATGAGAGTTAATACAAAATGACAATTTAATTTATATTTTAGTTAATGAGTTCGTTTGTTATATTGCCGGTATCGTAAAAAAGAAAACCAATCTCCGTCGGGAATCAGTTTTTGAGCTTTATAAACGCCTGGCCGCCGATGACAAAGACCACGACCAGATAGATCAGCAGGATTCCCACCGACCACAGGGATACATCCGCCCCGCTTCCGATGCCACGCAACAGGTAACTGGTGTGGGTGAGTGGAAGGCATTCAATGAAGATCCGCAACGCGTCGGGCAGTGCTTTTGTGGAGAAAAAAGTGCCGCATAAAAAGGACATGGGCAGCAGGATATAGGTGTTAACCTGGCCCATCTGTTCATACGTCGAGAGGAACATGGCCGCGGCAAAACCGATTTCAGCGAAAATGGCGCAATTCAGTATCAGCACCAGTAAAAAGAGGGGCGTAATGGTGAAATGCGCGCCGAAAGCATAGGAAAGCGCGATGATGATAGCGGAGGAAATCAACCCCCGCAGAACTGCTGCCAGCACTTTTCCAATTACATAAGCATACGGGCGGATGGGGGCGATGATATATTCTTCAATACTCTTGTGATACACTCGTTCCGCATGGACCGGCGTTACGCTGTTGAAGCTGATGTTCATGGAGTTCAGGGCCAGAATACCCGGAACCAGGAAATCAATATAGGAAGCGCCGTTGGCCGTCTGAATGCTGCGGCCCAGCCCCCAACCAAAGGCTACCAGATACAGGAGTGGCGCTACCATGCGGGATAGGATGAAGGCGGTCATGCGATGCTTCAGTACGACCCAGTCCCGCCAGAAAACAGTCCAGATGTCAGACAGCATCAGAGTCCCTCCTTCCTTCCGGTCAGTTCAATGAATACATCTTCCAGGTTCGATTTGCGGATGGAGGATGCTGCGTCGATGGTGCCGATGAACTGTCGGGCTTCTTCACGGGTATTGAAAAAGCGGAAGTCCCGGTGCACGTCGTCGCGCCATTCCGCTACAAACCGGCCGAAACGGTTGATGAAATTCTGAGGCGTGTCTACATCAATCAGTTTCCCTTTATTCATGATGGCCACCCGGTCGCAAAGTTCTTCCGCTTCTTCAATGTAATGGGTGGTGATCAGAACCGTCGCGCCGTCTTTTGCCAGCCGTCGCACCAGCTCCCAGATACGCCAGCGCACCTGGGGATCCAGGGCTACCGTGGGCTCGTCCAAAAACAGGATTTCAGGCCGGTGAATCAGGGCCCGGGCAATCAGCAGTCTGCGTTTCATGCCGCCGGAAAGCTGCCGCACGCCGTCATTGATTACGTTTTGCAGTTCCACATACTCCAACAGTTCGGCAATACGGGCTTCCCGTTCTTCCCGGTTCATGTGGTAAAGCCTTGCGTGCAGTTCCAGGTTTTCTCCTACGGTCAGGTCCTGATCAAAGTTCAGATTCTGAGGCACGACGCCGATCATCTGCTTGATTTGACGGGCATCGTCCGCATTGCCGATGTGTTTTCCGTCGTACAGGATCTCCCCGGAGGTAGGGCGGGACAGCATGGTTAGCATCCGGATGGTGGTGGTCTTACCGGCGCCGTTTGGTCCCAGCAGACCGAAAATTTCACCGGTGCCGATGGTCAGGGAAAGATTTTCCACAGCTACCTTTTCCGCTTTTTTATTTTGGGTATCTTTATGGGGAAATGTTTTTCGGAGATTTTTTACTTCTATCATACGTTGTGTCCTTCCGCGTCAAAGTCTGGCATTTCCGTACCGGCAACAGACGCTGTAGGTTTTCCGGCTGCCGCCTGTTATGTGCGGCAGCCGATTATATTTTACCTTATCCGCTCATTTTTCGCCATATATGAAGCAAACTGTCTTCCGAAAGTTTATCAATTTTAAAATACGATGCGTCCATTTTGCGGGCCAGTTTTTTGGCGAGACCCAGCTTGATAAACCCGTTTTCGGTATCAATGACCGCAATGGGGATATTCCGCTTGCCGAGGTGTTCCGCTTCAGTCATGGCGTCGTCTACCGCATTGGTGCCGTTTTCCAGGGGCAGTGTGGCATGACCGTCCGTGATCAGGATCAGCACGGGATCCTGCAACGGATCCTGCCGGTACAACATGTCCAGCACATCTTCCGCTTTGGAAAGGCCTTTGGCCAGCGGTGTTTTTCCGCCGGTGGGCATGGCGGCCAGCTTTTTCTGGGCAAAGTCAACGCTCTTGGTGACCGGAAGCAATACTTCCGCCTGGTTTTTCCGGAAAGCGATCATGCCGACCCGGTCACGTTTCTGATAGGCTTCCAGTAAAATTTTCAGGATGACGCCTTTTACGGTTTTCATCCGTTCCCGGGCGCCCATGGAACCGCTGGCGTCTACGGCAAAGAGGAAAATATTGCCGGTGCGTTTCTCGCGGACTTTGGTACGCAGGTCTTCTTCTTTGATGACCAGGGCGCAGCCATTGGATTCCCGCCATTTCTGGTAGGGGGCTGCGGCACGCAGAGTAGCGTCAAAAGCGATATCGGAAGACTTGGAATGAGGAATCTCGGCGCGGACATAACGTCCCTGCCTTTCGTCCGTACGGGTAGCGCTGCGTTTGCCGCTGCCTTTGCGTTTCTGTTTGCCTTTCACCGGTTCAACCCAGACCGGCGGCAGCTTCACCCGCATGTCCGCCGCGTCCACGCGGTCGTTGCTTCCTGCGTTGGGGTTGGTCATGGTTTCATCTTCCTTATGTTCCTCCTGGTTGCCTTCGTGAGATTCTGTATCGGTTTCTTCCGGTTCCGGCGCATCCGGCATGGAGAACAGTTCATCCTGCTCTTCCCGTTGTGGCGGCGGAGTCTGCTGAGCGTCTTCCGGTTCTTTTGTTTCGTTCTGTTGCGGTTCCTGCTGTTGTTCCGGCGGAAGCTCCCGCATCCGGTGGGGCAACACGAATTCCGCGGCCTTTTCCAGATCCTTGGGCAGTACGTATTTGCGTCCGGCCAGAGCGGCTTCGGCCCGGGCGGCTTCCATCAGGTAAATGTCGGCACGGTGCCCGGCTACGTTGGCTTTGATCGTATAAACGGAGGACAGCCGGATCATGGCGTCGGATACTTCCACTTCGGGCAGCAGCGCGCGGGCTTTGGCAATTTTTTCTGCCAGCCTGTCTGTTTCCGCGGCCCAGTTATTCCGGAAAATTTCTCCGTTTTTTTCAAAATCGGTGACCCGGCGTACAATTTCCATCCGGGATTCTTCGTTGGTCTCCGCTTCTACCGAAACAAACAGCCCGAAACGGTCCAAAGCCGCAGAGGAAAGAGTGCCGCTTTCCGGAGCCATGACGGCCAGCACCGTGTATTTCGTGTCCCTGTGTTCGGAGAGGCCGTCCCGTTCCAGCTGATAGCCGCCGGTTTCCT
>JAEEGJ010012026.1_pt1 | contig 21621 bp, 19 predicted proteins | sample 8958761 | NCBI WGS metagenome assembly JAEEGJ01 (sample SAMN16246546, study PRJNA631951) | gut metagenome | biome: gut microbiome; feature: rumen; material: RS-attached | host: Bos | place: Iran: Karaj | collected 2018-10
TGTAAAGCCCCATGAACCGTCATCTTTCGGTTGGATATAGCCATATCTTTCAGACGCATACGCGGGCTCGATCCCCATCAGTACCAGTTTTTTCTTTCCTTTGGTTGCCTCCTTATACAGGTCATTGACACACTGAAAATAGGCTGTATCCACATAAGGATCCACCGGACATACTACTACAACTTCATTCTCCGGCACACCCTTCACATCATGCAGATAAGCTGTTGCCAGCGCGATCGCTGCAAAAGTATCTCTTCTGCATGGCTCCACAGAAATGCCCACATCCCGGTCCAGCTGGTTATGGATTTCGGATACCTGGGATTTGGAAGTAGCGATCGTTACGGTAGCATCCGGATCCGTTGCCTTGATCTGCCCGTAGATACGCTGCACCATGGACTGATATCCGTTTGCCGTCTTAAAAATTCTAATAAACTGTTTAGAACGGATATCATTAGACAACTTTACCGTAAAGCTCTGATGTAGAAGCCTGATAAATACGGCATGTGTCAGCAAGACCACACTGACGAACAGCCTCGAGTACTCTAAGAACACCAGTAGCATCAACGTCAGCTGTGAACTCAGGTGAATCGAAAGATACCTGAACGTGTGACTGAGCTGCGAGGTTGTAGATCTCATCTGGGCGAACCTTACCAACAACGCCAAGGATGCTCATTGAATCGCCAAGATCACCATAATGAAGGTGGAAGTTAGGATGTCCCTCAAGGTGTGCAATTCTCTCTCTGTAGTCTACAGATGATCTACGGATGATACCGTGAACGTCATAACCCTTCTCAAGAAGGAACTCAGCAAGGTAAGATCCATCCTGACCAGTTATACCAGTAATAAGTGCTTTTTTAGCCATATTGTTTTCCTCTCAAAAATAAATAAAGAATAATATTTGCATATTTCCTGCTTATTATATTGTCTAAGTTCTGCTGTGCAAATTCACTTTCTTGATTTTTATTTGCATTATCTTGACGGGGTAATTATACTGTAGATATCATCGTGATTTGCGAGATGTAAATCAATATAACGTTTTTATAAAAATGATAAACAAGCTATTATATGCAGGAGAAATCGACCTATGCAGGAAAAGTTGTTTCAGGGCGAATATGTATCATCAGACAGAATGCTGTATACTCCATCTGAATTCGCCAAGTCTAATCTTATGTATTTGCAGGAAATAGGCGCGCTTAAAGCCAGAAAAACCCACGCCAGTAAGAGGCAGAATCTTGATTCGTTTCTTTTTTTCTATGTAAAAGAGGGAAGTGGCACGCTGGATTATAACGGAAGAGAGTATATGGTTAAAACTGGCGACTGCGTGTTTATTAACTGTAAGAATCCATATCTTCACAGAACCTCAGAAGATTTGTGGGCCCTTGAGTGGATCCATTTCAACGGAGACAGCATGCTTCCAATATATCTGAAATATGTGGAAAGAGGTGGACAGCCGGTTTTTCAGCCGGGTACAAGCCTTGAAGCTCATAGAATATGGGAAGAGATCAACACAATAGCTAGATCTTCTGACTACATCAGAGATATCCGTATCAATGAATACCTGGGTAAGCTCATAACTTTTTTGATGAGCTTTAGCTGGAATCCTGATGCTGCGCCCGTTAACAATAACTCCCAGACGCTCATGAACCTCAAAGATTATCTTGATACCCATTATCAGGAAAAGATAAGTCTGGATATGCTGGCAGATATGTTTCTTATAAATAAGTACACATTGTCCAGAGGATTTAAGGAACAGTACGGAACATCTATTATTAATTATCTTCTGATAACAAGGATAACACATGCCAAGCAGATGCTGAGATTCACAGATGAGACGGTTGAAGAGATCGGGGTAAGGTGCGGAATAACTCCGCTTTACTATTTCTCAAGGATATTCAAGCAGATAGAAGGAATAAGTCCTTTGGAGTACAGACTTCAGTGGAAATAAGCGAAATTACCGAAGTTGCAAACCATTGAAAGAACTGGTGGATAAGTGTAAAATACTTGGTAGGATTGCGCTACTATGCGTTGAATGCGCTATCAATAGAAAATGTATTTGGGAGAATTGTAATGGAACTGTTAAGCGTTATTGTGCCTTGCTATAACGAGCAGGAGAATATTGTAGATTTTTATAATGAGCTTTTTAAATATGAGGGCTTTTTTAAAAACAAGGATGTTGATATTGAGCTTATCTTTGTAAATGATGGATCAAAAGATAACACAGTACCTATTGTAAAAGAGCTTCATGCTAAGGATGAGAGAGTGCATCTCATCAACTTTTCCAGAAATTTTGGTAAGGAAGCTGGTATGTATGCCGGACTTCAGAAGGCCAAGGGTGACTATGTAGTTGTTATGGACTGTGACCTTCAGGATCCACCAGCTCTTTTGCCTGAAATGTTTAAATGTATTGTAGAGGAAGGCTATGACAGTGTGGCTACCAGACGTGTAGACAGAAAGGGAGAGCCTCCTATCAGATCCTTCTTTGCCAGACAGTTTTATAAGATCATCAACAAGATGTCCAAGACTGAGATTGTAGATGGAGCAAGAGATTACAGACTTATGACAAGACAGTTTGTGGATGCTATCCTTTCTCTTGAAGAGTACAACCGTTTCTCCAAGGGAATCTTTGGTTGGGTTGGCTTCAAGACCAAGTGGCTTGAGTTTGAGAATATAGAGAGAAAGAAGGGCGAGACTAAGTGGTCATTCTGGAAGCTGTTCCTCTATGCACTTGATGGAATCGTTGCTTTCTCAACAGCACCACTTGCAATGGCATCAATCTTTGGCGTATTGTTCTGCTTTATAGCGCTTATTTTCATTGTCTTTATCGTAGTAAGACAGATTACTGTCGGTGATCCTAATAATACTGTGGGATGGGCATCAACTGTATGTATCATTTCACTGGTAAGTGGTGTACAGCTCTTTTGCCTGGGAATTGTTGGACAGTATCTCTCCAAGGCATATCTGGAGATTAAAAAACGTCCTATGTACATTGTAAAAGAGGAGTTATAATGGTCAGCATTATTGTTCCTGTTTACAACGCAGCTAAATATATAGAGAAGACCATTACCATGGTAAGTGAGCAGACATACAAGGACTGGGAGCTTATTCTGGTGGATGATGCTTCGACTGACGGAAGTGCCGACCTGATTGAAGAGATTATTGCCAGTCAGGGCAAGCGTATCAGGCTCATCCGGAAAAGTGTTAATGAAGGTGCAGCAGCTGCCAGAAATAGTGGAATTGATGCTTCTGCCGGCAGATATATAGCTTTTTTGGACGCGGATGATGTATGGCGTCCTGAGAAGCTTGAGAGGCAGATTGCTTTTATGGAACGGACAGGAGCAGCTTTTTCTTTTCACTCCTATGAGTTTGGAGATGAAGAGGCTAATCCTACGGGAAGAGTCGTAAGAGCGCCACAGACACTTAAGTTCAGACAGGCGCTTTCACGAACTGTTATATTTACTACTACAGTAATGTTTGACACAGAGAAGATAGACATGGAGATCATCCACATGCCACAGGTGCCAAGTGAGGACACAGCAACCTGGTGGAGGATATTAAAGAGCGGATATGTGGCTTATGGACTGGATGAGAATCTTGCAGTTTACAGAAGGCCGGCTAAATCCTTGTCTTCCAATAAATTTGTTGCCATACAGAGAATATGGTTTTTGTATAGAAATATTGCTGATCTTTCAGTGATACAGTCTATGTTTTATTTCGTCGGATGGGCCGTAAGAGCCACCCTGAGGAGAATTTGATAAGTTTAAAGGGGATTTTGTATGAAAAATGTCGAATCAGCAAAGAGAATCCTTGTTTTATTCCTGGGATTCGTTGGTTTGGGGATGCAAACCGCTGTTTATGCCTTTTTTTGGTTTAGAACATATTATCCTATAGTTGCAGCTACCCGTATAAGCCAGGATGGTTACGTGCTTGGTGGAGGACTTAAGCTGTACTTTAGAGGTCATCTCCTTATACTTGGAATTTATTTCATACTTCTTTTGTTCTTTTCTAATACCTACGGAGGACTTAAGATAGGCTATCTCAAGCCTATGGATGTGTTCTTTTCACAGATTTTTGCCCTCTTCATGGTAAACTTCATTTCATATTTTCAGATTTCACTTCTGAGAAACTGGCTGGTTACAGCAACTCCTATCGTGATGATATTCGTGATCCAGCTGGTCATCTCATTTTTGTGGGCTTATGCTACAAATGCCCTGTATATGAGGATATTTAAGCCAAGAAGACTTCTTCTAATAAGTGGTATTTATCCTGTAGATGATATTACTCAGAAGTTCAGTACCAGAAAAGACAAGTACAACATCGTCAAGTCCATGAATATATCTGAGGGAATCGAAAAGGTATATGAGGAATGTCTTGGAGACTACGACGGAGTTGTTATCTGGGATGTCCCAAGCCAGTACAGAAATGGTCTGGTTAAGTACTGCTATGGCAGAAACATCAGAATCTATGTAATGCCTAAGATAACAGATGTTCTTTTAAAGGGCTCTACACAGCTTCATCTGTTCGATACACCAGTGCTGCTCCTTAGAGAATATGCCATCAAAGTTGAGCAGAGAGCGATTAAGAGACTTATCGATATTGTTCTTTCTCTTTTACTGATAATATTGACATCACCGATAATGCTGATAACTGCGATTATCGTCAAGGCGTATGATGGTGGCCCTGTTCTTTACAAGCAGGTTAGATGCACTGAGAACAGAAGAGAATTTAAGATCATGAAATTCAGAAGTATGCGTGTTGATGCCGAGAAGGATGGCGTGGCGCGACTTGCTTCCAAGAATGATTCCAGAATAACTCCTATTGGTAAGTTCATTCGTAAATGCAGAATTGATGAGCTTCCACAGCTCTTTAACATTCTTGTGGGTGATATGGCATTTATTGGTCCAAGACCTGAGAGACCAGAGATTATTGCTCAGTATCTTGAGGAGATGCCTGAGTTCGCTTTCAGAATGAAGGTTAAGGCCGGTCTTGCAGGCTATGCGCAGGTGTATGGCAAGTACAATACTACACCTTACGACAAGCTCAAGTTGGATCTCACTTATATAGAGAATTATTCCGTATGGCTTGATATCAAGCTTATGCTCTTAACAGTCAAGATTTTGTTCACACCTGACAGTACAGAAGGTGTTGATGATAATCAGGTCACAGCCCAGAAAAAGGCGTGATCCTTAGTTCGGGAGAAGAGTATGAAAAGAGAAAGTAAGGGACATAGAGATGAAACACTTAACCTAAGGTGTTTTTATCTTAAGCTTCTCAGAAAGATATGGATAGTGCCACTGGCAGCAATAATCGGAGCTGCTCTATGCCTTGGAATATACACACTAGCTACAGTGACTTATGGTCCTGCCAGAACCTACAAGGCTGAGGCGAGACTATATGTGAGCTTTGCTTATGATGAGAACAAGGGTACATTGGTTGATCACTACAATGCCTACACCTGGCAGCATATGCTGATGCCAACTGATGACATTTTAATTCCTATTATTGCTGAGCTTATGGCTAATGAGGTCAATGTAGTTGAGGATGGAGGACCTATTGCCAACTATGGCGACCAGAAATCCATTACCAAAGATGAGCTGCTTTCTTCAATAAATGCTGATACGCCTTCAGATGTAAGGCTCATGCTTCTTTCTGCTGAGAATACGGACAAGGATCTGGCTGACATGATCCTTCGCGCAAGTGTTAAGTCGCTTGAGAAGTATGGTAGTACTAATAAAGCTTTCGATTCCATCAAATGCCTTAGCATAGATGAAGCCAAGCTTGTTACTTATTCAGACAGAAGCATGGCAGCAGGCATATTTGGAGCAGTAGCTGCTGCGATAATTGCTATTCTGGCTATGCTTCTTATCTATTCTATTGATGATGCTATCTTTATCCAGGAGGATGCGGAAAAGAGATACTCCGTCAATGTTCTTGGAATTCAGTGTAAAAAGGCAGATGACTTTTTTAAGAACGAGCTTGTTGCTGCATTTGGAAAGGCCACAGAAGGTGCAACACGAGTAGCAGTCATTTCCGTTGACAGCATAGAAGATGACAAAGTTTCAGAAAAAGATACTGAGACTATTAAGGCAATCATTGCGGGTTCTGAGGCTGCAGAGAATGTAAGTCTTGTTCCTATGGCTGTACCTGGAACTGTACTGGATAATTACAGGAAGATTGGTACCTGCGATGGTGTAATCGTATGTGTACCTTTTGGAATCAGAAATGGTGCTATTACTGAGCATATTCTGACTCAGCTCAAAAAGCATGAGTGCCCGGTTCTGGGTATGGTTATCGTCAGAGCTGACAGGATTTTTATGCGCGGCTATTATGGCATTAAATAAATGGTAAAAGATATGGATGAAAAAAGACTACAGATTCTTGTTTCAGCGGTTAATAAGGATGCAGGTAAGCTTCCTGAGACTATGAAATTAGAATCTGATGCTGTTATTGTCAATCAGATCATAGGGGAAGATGCTTCCAGCCAGGAAGATTTGGATGAAGAGCTTTGCTTTGGTGAGCATAAGGCAATCATACTTACCAGACATGAAAAGGGTGTAGGAAGATCTCGAAATCTTGCTTTTGACAATGCTGATCATGAGATTATTCAGTTCGGTGATGATGATATAGTGTACGACAGTGGATATGCAGACAGAATCGTATCAGAATTTGATGCGCATCCTGAAGCAGATGTTCTGCTGTTTAATGTAAAGGCTCAGCCAGGAAGAGAAACCTACTGGAATGAGGACTTTGCTAAGATTTCCTGGAAGAATTACGGCAGATATCCAGCTTATGCAATCTGCGCCAGGAGAAATAAGCTAAGAGATAGTGGTGTCAGGTATTCGCTTTTGTTTGGCGGCGGAGCACCTTATATGAACGGTGAAGACAGCCTCTTTTTACATGACTGTCTGAAGGCAGGACTTGCTGTATACAGGACTGATGTGGCTATCGGCCATGAGCTTGTCAGCGAATCTACCTGGTTTAAAGGTTATACAGAGAAATTCTTTTTTGACAGAGGCGTTTTATACCATTTCCTATATGGTAAAATGGCCGTTTTGTTGGGATTTAGATTTTTATTCAAGAACAGACAATCTATGTGTGCTGATATGGGATTATTTAAGTGCTTTAGGCTACTGGTATCCGGAGTCAGACACGGGAGGACGATTAGAGAATAAATGGCAGTTTATTTATCCCTTACTGTTATAGTGCTGTTACTGGCGCTACTAATTAAACAGACTGACAGAGCAGGAGGAGCTCTCCGCATTTATCAGGGAATGAGCAGGCAGCAGATGGTCAACTGTGTCACCTGCCTTATTATTTTTGTGCTCCTATTTGCTGTTTCTGCCCTTAGACTCAATGTCGGTAATGACTATCTCAAATACGTTGAGTTTATGCATCTGGCCTATAGCAGGGCTTACGTGCCAACTGAGATTGGCTTTAATGCTCTGGCTCGAATAGTGTATTATGTATGCGGGTTTGAGAACTATCTTCTGATATTTGCTATGTTTGCGTTTGCTACCATTTACTTTTTTATGAAGGCTATGTATGAGCAGAGCAAATGGTTTACCCTGAGCATGGTGATGTTCATGCTGCTGGGATACTATTTTCAGTCACTTAGTACTGTCAGGTATTATCTGGCATTATCTGTAGCTCTTTATGCTGTTAAATTTGTTGTAAACAGGGACTGGCCAAGGTTTGTTCTGATAACGCTTATAGGCAGTCTTTTCCATAAATCACTTCTGCTTATCCTGCTATTATATGTGGTGGCACAGCTTAAGTGGAGAAGATGGATGTACGTTGGCCTTGGATTACTCGGAGCTTCATGCCTGGTTCTCAAGGATTTCTATCTTAAGGTAGTAATTCTGTTATATCCATCCTATAAGGATACGGAGTATCTCGAGGGTGGAACGAGTATTGTAAACATAGTCAGATGTATTGTGATCCTTGCATTTTCTTTATGGATGTACAAGGATGTTATACGAGACAGCAGGGCTGACAGGTTCTATTTTATCTGTAATATCATGGCTCTGGTTCTATATGTTTTTGGAGCCTTTATTCCGGTTATTTCAAGAGTCGGCTATTACCTGACAGTTACACATCTTTTATTTATTCCGTCTCTTGTAATGGGAATTAAGGACGAGGATAAAAGAAAAATTGCCACAGCCTGCGTTACGATAGCGTGTGTTATGTATTTTGCTCTTTACATGCGAGGCGCGGGAAATGACGGGATTCGAATCCTTCCTTATCAGACATTTCTTTTTCATGACTTGCCACTAACTCTCTCTGAGAGAGGCTACTATTAAAGGAGAGTAATAACTATGAAGAAAACTTTTTTTACAATTATCATAGTGTCATATAATCCTGGAGAGAAGCTTTTCGAGACTATCAGGAGTGTGGAGAAGCAGTCTTTTACAGACTATAGGATTCTGGTCAAGGATGGTATGTCTACAGACGGATCCATAGATAAGCTGAAAGCTGAATATGATGTTGCTATCGCAGGAACTGACGATGACAAGACGATCACTCTTTTGGAGAGCTGTGATAACGGTATTTATCATGGAATGAACATTGCAACAGCATATCTTAAGGACAGGATCATTGAGAACAGAGCCATAAGAGATGATGTTGATAACACAGAGGATGTTAAACTTTTACGAGCAGGCGAGGTCCCATCATATGTCTTTTTCCTTAATTGTGGAGACAGATTTTATGATGAGAATGTTCTCAAGAAAATGCATGATGCTATAAATAGCAAAACTGCCAAGGAAGGAACAACTCTTCCGGCTATTTATTATGGTGATATTTTTGAGAGGCAGACTGGTCAGAAGGTCGCTTCTAATCCGCAGATAAATGATTACGCTTGTTATAGAAATGTACCATCTCATCAGGCATGTTTCTATGATGAGAGGCTTATCTACAAGAACCCATTTGATCTTAAATACAAAGTCAGGGCTGATTATGAGCAGTTCCTTAGATGCTTTTATAGAGACAAGGCATCTACATATTATGTTCCTATAGTTGTTTCCAGCTATGAGGGCGGAGGATATTCAGATCAGAATAAAAAGCTTTCTGAGGAAGAGAGAAAAGAGATAATCAAACATTACCTGACAGGTGCACAGATCAGAAAATATGATTTTCTCAGGATAGTTACGTTGTCAAAACTAAGGACGGCTTTGGCATCCAATAAAATAACGGCTGGTCTTTATAACTCTGTAAAGACAGCTATTTACGGGATCAAAGGTGGTAAGGAGGAGTGATATTGAAGGTTTTATGGCTATGTAATATTATGCTTCCGGCGTATGCCAGAGCTCATAACCAGGAATTTTCTGTCAGGGAAGGTTGGCTTTCCGGATGTTTTGACAGAATCAATAAGGAACCTCTTGCTGATAGAGAGATTGAGCTGGGAGTATGCTTCCCTGCAACTTCAGAAATAGCTTCTTCCAAGGAAGTTATAGATGGAGTTACTTATTATGGCTTTACTGAGGATCTAAACCACCCTGAAGTATATGATGGCACTATAGAGAATCGTTTCAGAGAGATACTGGATGATTTTAATCCAGACATAGTGCATATTTTTGGAACTGAGTTTCCGCATACTCTGGCTATGCTCAGGTCCTTTGGTACTCCGGACAGGGCTCTTGTAGGTATTCAGGGAGTTTGTACAAGGATTGCTGAGGAGTATATGGCGGGCATCCCTGAGGAAGTCCAGAAATCAGCAACACTACGCGATAGACTTAAAGATGATTCACTTATGCAGCAGCAGGAGAAGTATAGGGTAAGAGCTGAGCATGAGAGAGAAGCAATTCTTTTAACTGGCAATGTTACTGGCAGAACTGCTTTTGATAAAGAGGAAGTTGCCAAGATCAATCCAGAGGCCAGATATTTTGCCATGAATGAGACCATGCGACCTTCTTTCTACCAGGATAAGTGGGAAGAGAAGAATGCACAGCCTCACAGCATCTTTTTGTCGCAGGGTGATTATCCGCTTAAGGGCTTCCATTTTGTGCTGGAAGCAATGCCAGTTATTTTGGAAAAATATCCAGATGCTCATTTATACGTTGCAGGCAATAACATTATTGGAAAAGGCCAGAGCAAATATCCATATTTCCTTAGAGCCAGCGCCTATGGCAAGTATCTGAAGTCAATAATAGCCGCTAATAAGCTCAAGAAAAAGGTTACAATGGTTGGAATGCTGAGCGAAGAGGAGATGAAGCAGAGAATGCTTGATAGCAGCCTCTTTGTGTGCGCGTCAGTTGTGGAGAATTCTCCTAATTCACTGGCAGAAGCAATGCTTCTTGGTATGCCAATCGTAGCGTCCAGAGTAGGCGGTGTTCCCAGTATGATACAGGCCAATAAGGAATGCAGCTTCTTTGAATCTGGAGACGTTCAGAGCCTTGCTGATGCTGTTGTTCAGATGTGGGATGAGCCTGTTATTTCTGGTGTGTACGGAGATAATGCCAGAAAACATGCGCAGTTGTCACATGATCCCGACACTAATTACAAGAGATTAATACAGATTTATAAACAGATCATTGATCAGAAATGACATATCAGGTGGAAGAGGAATGAAAGTTACCTTTGTTTCCAACTACATAAATCATCATCAGCTTCCATTCTGCAAAGCCATGAACAACATGGAGGATGTGGAGTTTCATTTTATTCAGACAGAGCCTATGGAGGAAAAGCGTATTGCTATGGGCTGGGGGATGGATGTTAGTGAACTCCCATTTGTTTCGCTTTTTTACGAGGATGAAGATAAGTGCAAACGGCTTATTCTGGATAGTGATGTGACTATCCTTGGATGGTCCGATGGAATAGTTGCAGATATAGAAAAAGAGAGGCTGTCTTCCGGTAAGTTGACCTTCAGGGTGAGTGAACGCATTTACAGGGAAGGACAGTGGAAGTTCATAAGCCCCAAGGGGCTTATGGCTAAATATAACGAGCATATCAGATATAGAAATAAGCCTGTGTATTTATTGTGCGCAGGCGCTTATGTTGCTTCGGATTTTGATGTGATAAGGAGCTATCCGGGCAAGAAGCTTAAATGGGGATATTTCCCTGAAAAGGCTAATGAGAGCTATATTAAACCAGAGTTGTCTGAGTGTATCAAGCTTTGCTGGGCTGGAAGACTTATAGAGCTCAAGCACAGCGAATATGCCATAGAAACCGCCAGAAGCCTTGCTGAAAAGGGATATAATTTCAGGCTTGATATTGTTGGAGATGGCAACAAGCGAAGCGACCTGGAAGCGCTTATCAGTCAGTATGATCTTCAGGATAAGGTAATAATGCATGGTGGTAAAAGACCTGACGAAGTGCTCACATATATGCAGAAGGCTGATGTATTTCTTTTTACAAGCAATTATCTAGAGGGCTGGGGCGCTGTTGTTAATGAGGCGATGCAGTGCGGATGCGCTGTGGTAGCTTCTAATGAGGCTGGCGCTGTTCCGTTCCTGATACAGGATGGCGTAAATGGACTGAGCTATGATAATGGCAGTTTGGATGCCATGCAGGCCAAAGTCTTGTATTTATTTGAAAATAGAGATAAAATTCGAGAGCTTGGCAAAAGAGCGCAGGAGAGCATTGAGAAGTGGTGGAATGCTGAAAATGCAGCCAGAGAGCTGATAAGATTTGCAAAAGAGTATATGAACGGAAACACTCCAGAGCCAAGCACAGAGGGCCCGATGAGCTTAGCACCTAATCTTCCGCCGGCAGGATTTATTCGTTCATTACAGGAAAAAAACAGATTGGAATAAGAAATGAGAACTATTGATAAGATTTTTGATGTTGAATTTAAGTTTGGGGATGTAAAGATAAAGTGCTTTGACATTCTGGTGGCTATTGTACTGACTACACTGGGAGTGATGTTCAGATTTTCCCTGTATGATATTGAGTCTGGAGATTACGTGAAGGCCTTTGCGGATTGGATGAAAGAGTGTCATGCAGCTGGAGGCTTTGCATACCTTGGAATCAAGCCTGGAGTATCTGATGCCAGTACTTTCGATTATAACTGCATGTTTCAGTATCTGATCGTATTACTGCACTATATTGGCGGTAATGGAGCTATAGCTGATATGTATCTGGTTAAGACCTTGTCAGTAATCTTTGACTTTGTCTGCGCAGTTAACCTTGCAAGGATTGCATACCATGTATCAGGCAGAAATGTGCAGAAGTCTATGCTTGCATATTTCGCAGTGCTGTTTCTTCCAACTGTTGTGCTCAACAGTGCAGCCTGGGCTCAGAATGATTCTATATACACAGCTTTTATTTTGTTATCCCTTTTACATGTGTTAAAAGGGAATGATTTCAGAGTATTTCTGTATCTGGCTATATCCTACAGCTTTAAGCAGCAGGCAATTTTCTTTGTGCCATTCATTATCCTGATGTGGCTTAAGAACAAGATTAAGATCAGATATGCTTTAGTGGTTCCAGTATTCCATGTTGTCTCTATGATTCCTTCAGCAATCGCTGGAAGAGAATGGGCTGACCTTCTGGGAATCTATGGCAACCAGGTTGAAATGTTCACAAGACTTTCAATGAACTATCCAAGTATATATACAATAATAACATCCGATCTTGATAAGAGCGTAAGGCGCCTTATTATCAAAGGTGGAGTATTGGCAACTGTAGTTATCTTTGGTATGATTGCCTACTATATGTACAACAAGAAGTTCGAGATTACCGATAAGTTTATGATAACTCTTGTTATATTTACAGCTGAGCTCTGTTGCTTCTGTCTTCCTGTTATGCATGAGAGATACGGATATATGCCTGAGCTGCTTGCAGTAGTTTATGCTCTTTATAGCTACAAGAGACTTCCTGTATGTGCGTTCCTTCAGGTGATTTCAATGATCACTTATACCAGATATTTATTTGGCTCTACAGTTACATACCTGTGGCCACTTACTGTTGCTATGCTTGTTATTATCCTTACTGTAGGCTATGACCTTTATAAGCAGATGCAGATTCCGGAGGAAGCAAATGCCTGATTTTGACAAAAAGATATCGGTTGTTATTCCTGCATATAATATCGAAGACCTGCTTGGTAAATGCGTTAAATCCGTAGCTTCACAGGATTATCCTTCAGAGCTTTTGGAGATAATTGTTGTGGACGATGGTTCTTCTGATGGCACAGGGAAAGTAGCTGATGAGCTGGCAGACAGATATGAGAATGTGACTGTTTATCACAAGGAAAATGGTGGCTCCAGTAGTGCCAGAAACCTTGGAATAGGGCATGCCACAGGGGACTATATCGGCTTTGTGGATAGCGATGACTTTGTTGATTCTCGTATGTACAGCAGCCTTATGAGCGCTGCTCTCGAGTACGATGCTGATATGGTACAGATTTCCAGGGATGAGATATCAGAGGATGGCACTAAACGCCCTGATGTTGTGATTCCTCCTTCCGAAGTTACAGTTATTGAGCCCAGGGAGCATTTCAGAACTCTTCTGATGCACACGGGCGATGCTTCTTATTGCACCAAGCTTGTTAAAAGAGCTCTTTTTACAGAGGATATGTTGTTCCCTGAGGGCGAACTTAACGAGGATTTCTATTTGATGATCCACATGCTGGGGAAGGTCAATAAAGTGGTTATTCTGCCTCAGCAGTATTATCACGTTTTCTACAGACTTGGCAGTAACAGCCGCAGAAAAGTTGAAGATAGGGACTATTTTCCATCTGTATTTACTGATATTGTGCGTAATGCGGATGTTGTACTTGAGCTTGTTAAAAAAGAGTTTCCAGAGCTGGAGAGCGTAGCTAAAAGATTTGGTGCTGTTCAGAGACTGGATTATCTTTTGCATATCCCTGTGTCCAAGATGACCAGAGATAACACGTTCTACATGGATGTTGTCAGGAATATCAGATCCAATATAGGAGAGATACTTGGCAATGAGTATTTGACTGGTAAACAGAAGGCGTATTTATTTATTCTTGCTCCTGCACCCAGGTTTGTGCGCAGGCTCCACGCCTTTGTAAGAGGTTTGAACTGATGAAGAAATGTGGCATATTACTCATTTTTGTGCTTTCAATAATAGTGAATATATACTTCGGATTCCAGAAGTCCGGATTTCATGAGGATGAGTACTATACCTATTATTCTTCCAATAGAACGGCTGGCCTCTATCAGCCAGACAGAGAGTGGCAGGATAGGCAGACTATACTGGATGAATTCGTAGTAAGACCAGGAGAAGGTTTTAACTATGGGCTTGTTAAGCTCGTTCAGTCCTGGGATGTTCATCCGCCGCTTTATTACATGATCTTTCACACTATCTGTTCATTAGTACCTGGCGTGTTCACCAAATGGACGGGTGTCATAACTAATCTTATTGCATTTGTCTTAGCTTTCTGGGTGATGCATCTTATCATGAAGCGCCTTAAAACACCATGCTGGCTAGAAGCTATAGCTTTGCTGTTCTATGGAGTAAATCCTCAGACTATTTCCAGCAATATGCTCATCAGAATGTATGCATGGCTTTCGCTGTGGGTAGCCCTTTGTGCTTATTTTCATATCAGGCAGATCCAGGATTATTCTCTCTATGGGGATAAGGCCAATACTGGTAAAAGAGATATGAAGTCTGCGCTCAGAGCTTATGCTTCATATATGCTGCCTGTCATGGTTACTTCGTACCTTGGCTTTTTGACACAATATTTCTACATCTTTTTCTTTGTGTCCATTGGAATGGCATTTACTGCTTGGCTAATATTTTGGAAAAAGAATGTCAGATATGGTCTGATATATGTGGCAAGCTGCGCTATATCCCTTGGATTAGCAGTCATAACTTACCCTGCAAGCATTCACCATATGCTAGGCGGATACAGAGGAAATGAGGCAGCTGGAAGCCTGTTTGATATAGGAAATACGATTATGAGGCTATCGTTTTTTGCAGGTCTTCTTAATGACTTCGTATTTGCTGGATTATTTATTCTGGTGCTCGAGGCGATTCTTATTGGACTTGGCATCAGAATTTACCAAAAGAAGACCATAGCATTTACGCCTGACCTTGTGATACTTATCATCGGCACAATCGGATATTTCCTCATTACCTCCAAGACAGCACTTCTCGTGGGTGCTGCTTCTAACAGATATGAGATGCCTTGCTACGGGCTTATTATCTTGATTACTGTGATTCTGTTGCAGAGGATATGGAGATTTGAAGACGCTCAGGGAAAAGAGAATTCTGATAATGGGCCTGAGAGTAAGATAGTACCTATAATTGCTGGTGTTCTAGCTAGTGTTTTTGTATTAGTAATATTGGTAAAAGGAATATGTATTGATAACCGCGTATTGTTCCTCTATCCTGAGGATACAGCTAAGATTCAATACGCTGCTGATAACCACGATCAGGTGGCAGTAGTAATGTTCAACCCAGCCACTCCTCATAACATATGGCGCCTCACAGATGAACTCTTGCAATATGATAAAGTTTTCTATATGGATGTGGAGAATTCCAATAATATCGAAGATTCAAAGATTGTTAATGCTTCAAAGATTATCCTCTATGTAGCTGATGATGATTATCAGGACAAAGCAATCACTGACCTTAAAGAGGCTACGAGGAAAACGCAGATTATGCCACTTTTTACTGAGGATATGTGGAACTCCTATGAATTAGAATAAAAATAATCCGCACGGAATCATATCCGTGCGGATTTTAATATTAAGCGTCTAAATCATAAACATAGATTGTATAAGGACTGCTATCGTCTGTGTAAGTGCCGACAAGTTTGATTCCAAGCTCATCAGTATTTGATAACTCGATTCGTGAGAAAATATATTTACAGTCAAGGCTCTTAAGTTCGTCCATGTTTACCACGAGTCTCTTGTCAGTTACCTCAAGATTTCTCAGAGGAGCATAAGTATTCTCATCTGATCCAGAGTACAAACTTACTCGCGCTCCCCAACCATCGAAATAGGACTTAAGTGAAGGTGAACCTTCAAGAGCTGGCTCGATGATACTGGTCCATTTATCTTTGTACTCCTGAGCATACATTCCAAGATAACCATCCACAGTAGCAATTCCATTGTAGTTCAGAACTGCTGGGTGCATACCGTAAGCAGCAGACCATTCGCCATTATAATCGATATCATCTATTATTTTATTGAACAACTTGGTTGAGTAGAATTCATTGTAGTTAACATAAGTTGTGTCACGATGCTTGATTATCTTAAAGGCCTGATTGTAACAGGTGTAATAGAAGTCGTTATATACCTGAGGAACAAACATTACAACAAGTACTGCCAGAGTAACTATTACATTAGCAAGAAGCTTGAGATTCTTTTTGCTATAGTCATACATTCTGATACAAACAAGCAGTAGCTCAGCGTACCACAGGAAGGTATTAAAGTAAGCAGTTCTTGCAAACTCGAAGCCTGTAAGTGGTGGAACCAGAAGCTCAAACAGATGTCTGAATGGAGCATACTGGTATAATCCAAAAATCAGAACATTGAAGAGAATCCAGAGCATAACCAGATTGATAGGATCCTTCAGGATCTTGTTTGCTTCTTTATTTTTGATATAGATTGCATTAATAATAACAATTGCAATCAATACAACGCCTAGAACTACATAGGTATGAGAATCCTCAGAATGGAAGGAAGCATCAGCAAATTCTGTAAGAGCTGTGAGCATTGCCTGTCCAAAACTGATATCGCCGTGATCCATTGTAGTTCTGATAGTAACAGTATCAGTGAAGAGCATTTCTTTGAACAATCTGTATTCAAAAATAATATATCCAGCTGAGAGAATAACTATTGAAGCAAAAGTGCTCTTAGGAAAATGCTTATCCCTTATCCACAGAATGATTACAGCTACTACCATGTAGGAAAGAATAAAGAATCCGTGGTAGGAGAAATAAGATAACAGTGGATATAAAAAGACTCCAATATAGTACGGAAGTCTCTGTTTAAAGGTATCTGCAAAGTACAGCTTTCTGAGAAGCAGAATAATAAATGGAACAGAAGTAAAGGCGATTCCATAGGTAGGGAATACAGGAATCATTCCATAAGCTGCAGCAATTACAATAATAAGAGGCTTGTACTGCTCGTAGCGATCCTTGTACACATCCTTGGCCAAAAGGATAAAGGATATCATACCAACTGCTATTTTGGCTGCGTAACCGGCAAGGTATGCCCAAACGCCAGGAAGCAGAATGTAGAAGAGATTGTAGATCAGGAATTCGGACCCGAATAAATCTCTTGGAACACCGTGGAGAATAGGAGCATCAGCGCCCTGTTTAAACCACAGCCCTGCTTTTTTGAGCATCTCATAGTGAGCCATAAACAGATCCAGGTTATCGTGAATCTGGAAATAGCTTTCACCTCTAAATATAAGGAACACTGCGGCCTGAATAGCCAGCAGTGTTCCTGTTAAATATACGTACCAATACTTTTTAAGAGTATTTGTCTTTGTCATGACTCGTAATCTTCTCCTACAGTGAACTTAGGTGTCCATTTACCATCAATCTTTTCGAAGAGATCTCTATTTACATACTTATCAACTACTTCCCAGAACTCTTCCTTGGTGATTGATAAGTATTTGCATGTCTGCTCGATGTACTGTTCACCACAGCCACCATCGTACTCATTGACATACCACTTGCCGTCTTCTCTGCTGAAACGGCCTTCTCTGATGTCGTAGCAGATCTCATCTGTTGCATAGCCGAAACCAAACTTGAGATACTTGATCATCTGGTTAGGAATCTGAAGGTCGCAATCAAGTGCTGTATATCTTCTGTAACGGCCAAGATCATGAAGGTTACCACTTCTGCCTGTAAGGCCTCTAGCTACTGCAAAGTCAGCATTTGTAACCTGTGACCATTCTTTTGTGTAGTACTGAAGGAAGATAGCTCTGATTCCCTTAGCCTGCATCTCCTCAACAGTAGGAATCTTGTAAAGGAACAGGTCTTTTTCTGTGATGTTATTAGAAAGATCTACAAAGCTGTCAACGCTTGCGCCACGGATTGTTTCAAGCTGCATTACTGAGAATGCATTACCTGTAGCTTCCTGGTTCTTGGCAGCGCCAAGTGTAAGTGCTGCGTTCTCACCCTGGATAATAAGAGGAATATTGAACTTAACAGCCATGATATATGATGATGCCCACAGACAGTATTCAGAAGCAGCAATAATGTTACCTCTCTCAAAGAATGACTTTCTGGCGAGCTTCTTGGCAACAATAGGATTAGGTCTGATAGAAATGATATCAAAACCAAGATTGTTGAGGTTCTCGATGTTCTTGCGACCAATCTCTGTTATCTCATCTGGCATACAGTTGATGAGAAGAGGATTAAGTCCAAGTCTTTCTTTTGCATAAACAGCCTGGAATGTAGAATCCTTACCGCCTGATACACCGATGATACAATCATAAGTGTTACCACGCTTCTTGGCTTCTTCCTTAGCTTCTTCAGCAAATGATCTGAGCTCAGCTTCACGTGCTGCCCAATCGATAGTTGCCTTAGATTCTTCATAACGGCAGGCAAAACAAATCTGTTCGTCGTCAAAAACAATGCCTGGTCTGGTGTCTGGCTGCAGGCAACGCTTACAATATCGCATTTTCATGTGCGTTTTCTCCTTTATATACGGTAAAAAATAAATCGATTTAGTATACTACTAAATAATAAGGTAAGGCAAGTGGATGACAATGACAGCGTTTGATTATATAATAAAGGGCATGAAAAGGGATAAAACTAACAGGCGAGTATATATTTGCCACACTTATTATCACGTCTATATTTCAGTTGTAAAAGAGCTGATCAGAAGGCGTGAGAGCAACGGAAGTGCTGATATTATTCTCAGCACAATGTCCAATAACTTTGAGAGTCTTGAAGATAGGCTTTCTAAGTCTGGAGTATTTGAGAATATCTATACTTACGATGAACAGGAAGATGTTACCTCAGAGGAAGTGATGAAATATCACAGGGATAGAGGAAACATCGTCCTTAATTTGATGCAGAGAATTAAATATACTAAGCTCCTTGGTAAACTTCAGGAGGATTACATACCAACAGATATTTCAAAATACAGCGATGTATATGTTTTCTGCGATTCTGATCCTATCGGATATTATCTTAACTACAAAAAAATACACTATCATGCCGTAGAAGATGGCCTTAATTCAGGCCTTTTGGATGATCAGGCCAGGAATGCCAACAAGGGTGCATGGCCACTTAAAAAGGCTATGGCCGGTATGGGACTTATTTTCATCGAGAGTGGATACAGCAAGTACTGTCTTGACTATGAAGTAAATGACATAAAGGCCAACCATAGTCTCCCTCCAAATGTTGTAGAGATACCAAGAGAAGGACTGAATAGCCAGCTGACAGTAGATGATCACAGAGTTCTGGTAGAGATATTCCTAACTGATCCTGACAGATTAGTAAGCCAGCTCCTTGATAAGAGTGAAGCTGATGCAAACAAACCAAATGTTATGATATTAACTGAGCCTCTGTGCGAGCTTGATGTCAGAAGGCAGATGTTTGCAGATATAGTTAACGATTACAAGGACAATTACAGGGTTATCATCAAGCCACATCCAAGAGATTTTCTGGATTACGAGAAGGAGTTCCCCGGAGTTGTGGTTGTCAAGGACAGATTCCCGATGGAAGTTTTGGGGGATATTACAGGATTTAAGGTAGATAAGCTTGTATCAGTCATCACACAGGTTGATAATGTGTATTTTGCTGAAGAGATTGTTTACCTGGGACTGGATTTCCTTGATAAGTATGAGGATCCTAGCATTCACAGGAAGACAGAGCTTTTAGACAAGTGAGTATTAAGGAGTAAATATGCAGCTTAGGCGTGCTACGATGGACGATGCTCTCGATGTCCTTGCATGGCGTAATGATGAGACAACAAGGAAGAATTCGTTTACGCAGGAAGAGATATCAGAGGAAAATCATCTGAAATGGTTCAAAAGAAAACTGGATGATAATAACTGTCTCATGTATATCCTTGAGGATGAAACTGGCTCTTTAGGCAGTATCAGGTTGGATATTACAGACAAAATTGCTGAGATTAGCTATATGATAGCGCCTGCAGTCAGGGGAAAGGGACTGGGCAAGGAAATAATAAAGCTCATAGACAATGTTCCTGAATTAGAGACTGCAGTAACTGACAACAGAATTCAGAGTCTTGTGGGTTTTGTGAATGAGGACAATGTAGCATCAGCCAGATGCTTTGAAGAAAACGGATACACCAAGCTGATCGCTGGTGATATCAGATGTTATATTAAGAATTTGTGGAGTGAGTAATGTTTAACGACAAGATCAAGATTGGAAATAAATACGTTGGAAAAGACCAGAAGACCATGATTGTTGCAGAGCTTTCTGGTAACCATAACGGCGATTATAACAGAGCAGTGGAGATCATTCATGCTGCTGCAGAAGCAGGAGCAGATGCTGTTAAGCTGCAGACTTACACCGCTGATACAATAACGATTGATTGTGACAAACCATGGTTTATGACATCAGAGGGAAGTCTTTGGGAGGGCAGAACACTTCATGACCTCTACAAGGAAGCCTATACACCATGGGAGTGGCATGCTGGCCTCATAGAAGAAGCTAATAAGCTTGGCCTTGAATGCTTCTCTTCACCTTTTGATTTCACAGCAGTAGATTATCTGGAAAATCTCAATGTCCCTGCCTACAAGATCGCAAGCTTTGAGATAAATGATATTCCTCTTATCAGGAAGGTAGCCAGTCTCCACAAGCCTATTATTTTTGCAACAGGAATAGCTTATGAAGAAGATATCAGGCTCGCGCTTGATACCTGCAAGGAAGAAGGAAATAATGACATCATTCTCCTTAAGTGTGTAAGTGCATATCCTACACCTTATGATATGGTCAACCTCAGGATGATGGAGGACCTTGCAGAGAAATATGAGTGTATAGTAGGCTTGTCAGACCATACTCCTGGAAGCGTTGTAGCAACAGGAAGCATAGTCCTTGGTGGCAAGATGATCGAGAAGCACCTTACACTTGACCGTTCTGCTGGAGGTGTTGATGATGCATTTTCTATGGAACCAGCTGAATTTGCCAAGATGGTCAAGGATGTGCGCATAATGGAGCAGGCTCTTGGTTCTTATGAATATAGCCTCAGCGACAAGCAGGCATCTGAGAGGAGACTCAGCAGATCACTTTTTGTGGTAAAAGACATAAAGGCAGGCGAAGTGCTGACTCCAGAGAATGTCAGAAGCATCAGACCGGGAAATGGCATGCACACAAAGCATTACGAAGAAGTTCTTGGTATGACGGCTATAAATGACATTGAGAAAGGAACACCCCTTAGCTGGGATCTGGTCAAATAACAGACAGATCAAGAGCTTACTATGATAGGAATCAGAGCTGATGCCAACAGCATAATTGCAACAGGTCACATGATGAGATGCATGACTATAGCGAGGGCGCTTGTTGTGCAGGGACAGGCTGTGACCTTTTTTGTGGCGGATGAAGAGTCAAGAGAACTGGTGGAGCTCTACGCTTCGGGGATTCCTCAGATCGAGACGGTCGTCCTTGGCAGCAACTGGCAGGACATGGAAAAAGAAATCCCGGCGCTGAGGCGTGAGCTTGAAGAGAGGAAGATCACGGCGCTTCTGGTGGATTCCTATCAGGTTACCGCCAGATATTTTGAAGAA
>JAEEGJ010012028.1_pt1 | contig 21616 bp, 16 predicted proteins | sample 8958761 | NCBI WGS metagenome assembly JAEEGJ01 (sample SAMN16246546, study PRJNA631951) | gut metagenome | biome: gut microbiome; feature: rumen; material: RS-attached | host: Bos | place: Iran: Karaj | collected 2018-10
TGAAGTATGCGTTAAAAAATTAAAGGTAATCGATACTTCGGCGACGGTTATCTGCAGGGAAAACAAGATGCCGCTTCTATTGTTCGCACTTAACGAAGAAGATTCCATCATTAATAATGCAACCGGAAAATGTACCGGTACAATAGTTACAACAGATTAAATACGGGAGGGTATTATGGACGAGAGAATTAAGACTTATGAGGAAAAGATGCAGAAGACTATCGAGTTTCTTGATGAAGAGTTTGCTTCGATAAGAGCGGGACGTGCAAATCCCCATCTTCTTGACAAGATAAAGGTTGATTATTACGGAACACCTTCGGGACTGAATTCCGTTGCAAACATCTCCGTACCCGAGGCAAGGATCATCCAGATCCAGCCGTGGGAAGCAAAGATGGTAAAAGAGATCAGCAAGGCAATACTTGCATCGGATCTCGGCATCACTCCTACAGATGACGGACGTGTTATACGTCTGGTATTCCCCGAGCTTACAGAGGACAGACGTAAGGAGCTTGCAAAGGATATCAAGAAAAAAGGCGAGAATGCTAAGGTCGCCATCAGAAATATCCGCCGTGACGCTAACGAAGCTATCAAGAAGCTCGGCAAGTCAGGAGAAATCTCCGAAGATGTTCAGAAGCAGATTGAAGAAGAGATCAACAAGATGACCGAGAAGTTCTGCGACAGTACCGATAAGAAGTCCGAGGAAAAGACTAAGGAGATCATGACCGTCTGATCCCTCCGATTAACGACCGGATCTGCAACAGTACTTGCAATGCTGCAGTATAACAAAACGGATGCGGAGCATCGTTTTGTTACCGAGGAAACGCTAAAGGCGTTTTCGAGGTGACTTTGACATAAACACAGAGGAGGAATACTCTTCTGTGTTTTCGTGTGTAATACAAACATAAAATTTTAAGTTTTTTTTAATAGTTTGATCTTATAACAGGGTTTAAAATATGGCAAAGAAAGATGAAAAAAACAGTATTCCGCAGCATGTCGCCATAATCATGGACGGTAACGGACGCTGGGCTAAGAAAAGATTCCTGCCGAGAGCCATGGGACATTCAGCAGGAGCGAGAAATGTAGAGACAATCTGTGAGGATGCCTGGAATCTCGGTATCAAGTATCTCACGGTATATGCTTTTTCAACGGAAAACTGGACAAGGTCGGATGACGAGGTTTCGGCTCTCATGAAACTGCTTAAGCAGTATATGGAGGGCTGTATTGAAAAAAGCCGGAAGAATAACATGCGTGTCCGTGTAATCGGGGATATTTCGAGACTTTCCAAGGATATGCAGGATGCTATAAGAAGGCTTGAGGATTTTTCAAAGGATTTTGACGGACTTCAGTTCCAGGTTGCCCTTAATTACGGCGGAAGGGATGAAATTGTAAGGGCTGTTAAAGGCATTGCAAGGGATGTGGAATCAAACGGACTTGATCCGGAAAAAATAGATGAGGCTTTTATTTCTTCAAGGCTTGATACATCGGATATCCCGGATCCGGATCTTCTGATCCGGACAAGCGGTGAGCTAAGGATCTCGAATTTCATGCTATGGCAGCTTGCCTACACCGAAATGTATTTTACGGATGTTTACTGGCCTGATTTTGATAAGGAAGAGCTGAAAAAAGCCATAGAATATTATGGAGGCCGTGAAAGACGTTACGGCGGAAGGAAAGCCTGATGGGAAAGGATATTAACAATGACAATTCATTCATGATCCGGTTAAGAAGCTCGATCATACTTATGGCTGTAGCCATAGCTTCGATGATACTCGGAGAATATGTTCTGTTTTCCGTCATAGTGCTTATCACAATGATAGGACTGATGGAGCTTTACAGGGTAGTTAAGGTAAATAAAAGGCTTTTGGGCTTTGCGGGATATCTTTTTGCAGTGCTTTATTTCGGGTATCTGCTGCTTACCGAGCTCATAAAATGCGAATGCAGCTTTATAGACAGGATAGGGCCTGTATTTTTCCCGATGTTCGTGGCTTTGTTTGCGGTCGTACTGCTTGCAATATACGTACTTACATTCCCCGACTACGATTCTGAGCAGATGACGATGACATTCTTCGGCTTTTTCTATGTAGCCGTAACTTTGTCATATATTTTCAAGGTTCGCAACATGGAATGCGGAGCCTACAGCGTATGGCTGATATTCATCGGATCATGGGGAAGCGATACCATGGCTTATGTAGTGGGCCGCAAGCTTGGAAAGCATAAAATAGCGCCGAAGCTCAGCCCCAAGAAATCGCTTGAAGGCCTTATAGGAGGAATAGTAGGTGCGGCTCTTATAGGTGTGATCTTTGCACTTATATTTAAATCAAAGCTTGAACCTACATTTTCAAATCCGATACTGATATTTGCACTGACCGGAGCGATAGGTTCTGTTGTCTCACAGATAGGTGACATGGCAGCATCCGCCATAAAGAGAAACAAGGGTATCAAGGATTACGGGACGCTAATTCCCGGTCACGGCGGGATACTTGACAGATTTGACAGTGTCATATTCATAGCACCGATCGTTTATTATATGCTGTATTTTTCAATCGGGTGAAAATCAATCACTGGGATCTTTCGAATGCAATTAATTAAGGCTTCCCCTTGGGGGGAAGCTGTCAGCGAAGCTGACTGATGAGGGGGTAAACTTTCGATTGCACCTCTGATAAAAAATAGAAAGGAAGAAAAAAATGTACGCTTGTCCCAATTGTTCGGGTAATCTAAAGTTTAACATTGAAAAACAGGCACTGTATTGTGATTTCTGTAATAATGTCGTAGATCCGTATTCTGTTGTCAAGGAAAAGGACGCGGAAGAAGGCGACAAGGTCATAAAGGATAATGCCGGGGAGTTTAAGGTAGAATACTTTAATTTCTGTAAGGCCTGCGGCGGCAAAAGGGAGAATAATGAGACAGTCTGCTCATATTGCGGAGAGAGTCTTGCAAAACCGGTCGAGGATATGATCAAAGAGGCAGGCAAGGATGTTGAGGATTATTACGAGGTTACATCCTTCAGATGCCCTCAGTGCAGTGGTGAGATCATCACAGAAGACAATGAGGCTGCTGCCTTCTGCAGCTTTTGCGGTGCGTCCACAATCCTTGACAGAAGGATTAGCAGGACAAGGAGACCCGAATACATCATTCCTTTTAAGAGGACTAAAAAGGATTGTATTGATAATTACAGTAAATTCATCGGTACGGCATTTTTTGCCCCGAAGGCTCTTAAGAGTTCAAACTGCGTTGATTCCTTCCGCGGCATTTACATGCCTTACTGGACTTATGATACGGAAAAGCACGGCCCGGTTTCGGTAAACGGTTCAAGGACCTATTATCGCGGGGATTATAAATATACGGAAAATCATGAGCTGTCGGCAGATATAAATATGGAATATAAGAACGTTTCATATGATGCATCAAGCAATTTTGCGGACAACTTAAGTGCAGGCATAGCACCCTTTGATCAGAACGAGCAGAAAGATTTTACACCGTCCTTCTTAAGCGGATTTTATGCGGATACGAGCGATGTCAGCGACAGCGTATATCAGTCCGATGCCCAGGATCTTGTGGCAAGGAATGCATATTCAAAATTTAAGGCAATACCGGGATTCGGAAGATACGGATTGAATGATAAGGGAAATATAGCAAAGCTGCGTCCCGACGTAAAGGCAAAGAAGCTTACAATGTTCCCTGTATGGTTCATGTGCCTGCGTTCCAAAACCTCCAGAGGTGAGGAAAGAGTTTCATATACGGTAGTGAACGGTCAGACCGGAAAGGTTGCGGGAGATATACCGATCGCGGTTGAAAAATATATCATTGCTTCGGTTGTCCTTTCGGCAATAATATTTGCCATACTGAATTTCGTCTTCAGGTTTAATCTCAGTCCTACAACGGCACTTTTCGGATCGATGGTAATATCGCTTATCATGGCCGGGATATTCTCAAGTCATGAAACCGCAATCGTAAAGCGCGAGCTCGGCGAAGATGACAAGGGGCTGATCGAGACAAGAAGGAAGAACGAACCGCCTTCGAACAATATTGCAAAGAAACAGAAGGATAAGCAGAAGCTTATGGACGGCATGAAACAGAAGAGCTATTTCTGGATTCCTCTTATTATCGCCGGCCCGATGCTCCTGATAAGTTTCCTCGAGATAGACGGCTTCCTCTATTCGGATACGCCGTATTATATAGGATCTTTCCTTATAATGGCTTATACTGTATGGTGCATAATCCGTATAGTAAGCCGTTATAACATGCTTACAACAAGGAAGCTTCCGCAGTTTAACAGAACAGGAGGTGATGACAGTGCGCAGATTAAATAAGATCATCATTTTTTCACTTCTGTTAACATTTGCAATAATAAATATGTTTTCTTTTAAAAACACTGACGTGCTTGCTAAGGAAAACGGCGAGAGCACTGTAAGCGGTATAAAGACAAAGGAAAACAGTACTACCGGATATGTTTCGGGAGTAAGCGATGCTGCAGGACTGTTCAGGGATTCGGATATAGACTCGCTTCTTGAGGAAGGTCTCAGCATTACGGAACACGGAGACATGTATGTAATAACCGTACAGGAAAATACAAATCCTTACGGTGATTCCGAGAGTGCGACCGAAGAATATTGTGATTATTTTTATAATAATATGACCGACAAGAAGGGTAACTGCGTTATCTTTTCGATAGACATGCATACCGGATATGTGTATGTTTATTCGAAAGGAAGTGCTATTGAAGATAATCTTACAAGCTCAAAGTGCAGGACGATAACCGATAATGTCTATGATTATGCGGCAGACGGTGATTTTTATAAGTGTGCGTATGAAGCGGTTGACCAGATACACAGGGTTCTGGAAAACATGCATATAGCACAGACAATGATGGTATTAAGCAATATTTTCATTGCGGCAGTAAGCGGATTTGTTATCATGTATATGGTTGCACTTTCAAAATCAAAGGCGTCCAAGCCTTCCGATGATGAGATGCTTAAATATGCCATGGTAAGATTTGATGCGCAGAATCCGAAGGATATCGTAACGGGTACCACCAAGACATACTGTCCGAGAAGCAGCGGAAGCAGCAGCGGAGGCGGTCACCGCAGTGGCGGAGGCGGTCACAGTTTTGGCGGCGGACATAGCGGAGGAGGTCACAGATTCCGATGAAAAAGCTGTGTTTACTTGGTTCCACAGGTTCCATAGGAAAGCAGACACTTGATATCATAGGACGCCACGGCGGATATAAAGTAGGTTCTCTTGCCGCCAAGAAAAACATAGAAGCTCTTGAAGAACAGATAGATGCATGGAAGCCCGCAAAGGTCTGTGTATATGACGAAGAAAAAGCAGGTATTCTTGCACAAAGGCTTAAAAGCAGTTCGGTAGAGATCCTTTCGGGGATGGATGGTCTCATGGAGCTGGCGGGAGACAGCAGCAACGATCTGACGGTTACGGCGCTTGTTGGAATGATCGGTATACAGCCGACGCTTGCAGCCATAGATGCAGGAAACGATGTTGCCCTGGCTAATAAGGAAACGCTGGTAACCGCAGGACATCTGATAATGCCCAGGCTGAGAGAAAAGAAGGTAAAGCTTCTTCCGATAGACAGTGAGCATTCGGCTATTTTCCAGTGCCTTCAGGGAAAATACGGTCCGGACGGAGATTATTCCTTATGGAACGGAAACCCTATGGTTGAGAAGATACTGCTAACCTGCTCGGGCGGGCCCTTCAGAGGCAAAAGCTATGAGGAGCTGAAAAAAATGACTGCTGCGGATGCACTAAAGCATCCAAACTGGCTCATGGGTCCGAAGATCACCATTGATTCTTCGACGCTTGTGAACAAGGCTCTTGAGGTAATGGAAGCAAAATGGCTTTTCAATACCGATGTTGACAGGATACAGGTAGTCATTCAGCCGAAGAGCATCATTCATTCGGCAGTACAGTTCATCGACGGTTCGATCATCGCCCAGATGGGAGTTCCGGATATGAGGCTTCCAATCCAGTATGCGCTTTATTTCCCGGAAAGGCTGCCGCTCGACTGTGGAAGGCTCGATCTCTTTGAAATCGGAAAGATTGAGTTTGCGCAGCCGGAATATGATGTTTTTAAGGGACTTAAGATGGGTATCGAGGCGGCAAAGACCGGCGGCAGCATATGCACGGTTTTCAATGCGGCAAATGAATATGCCGTGGGCAGGTTCCTTAAAAACGAGATCGGTTTTACAGATATATACGATATCATCGAATATTGTATGTCCTGCCATAAGAATATCAAAGATCCGAGCCTTGATCAGATACTTTCTGCCGAGCAGGAAGCTGTGATGAATTCGGAAAAGTTTTTAAAATGAACGGAAACGGTTTTATAGGTAAGTAATTATGGATACTGTTATAACAATTTTAGTCGGCGTGCTTCTTTTCAGCGTCATAATAGTTTTTCACGAATTGGGACACCTTATAGTCGCAAAGAAAAACGGTATACGTGTTGATGAATTCATGGTCGGTTTCGGACCTAAGATATTCAGCTTCAAAAAAGGAGAGACCGTGTATGCTTTCAGGCTTTTCCTGATCGGCGGAGCCTGTCAGATGCTTGGAGAAAACGAGGAAAGCAACGATGAGAGAGCTTTCTGCAACAAGGGTATATGGGCAAGGTTCTCAACCGTGTTTGCAGGTCCTTTCTTCAATTTCCTTCTTGCGTTCCTGTTTTCCGCAATAATAATAGGCATAATAGGATATGACGAGACTGCTGTTACGCGTGTTGAGAAGGATTCACCCGCAGATACGACGGTTTTTGTTAACGTGGACGATCCCAATGATACCGTTACAGGCATGAAGGCCGGAGACATTATAATAAAATATGAAGGCAAGTCCTATCCGGTAGCAAGGGAACTGACATATCATTTCCTTCTTGACAGGATGGAAGGAACTCCCATAGAAGTTGTATTTGAACGTGACGGAAAGGAGTATTCGGGTACTATCGTACCGAAGCTTTTCAGAAAATATCAGTTCGGCTTTGTATATACGGCAACTGTAGATGAAGATGGCGGCTGTAAGATAAACGAAGTGTCCGAGGACGGTGTATTTGAGGCTGCCGGTATAAAGAACGGCGATCTCATAAAGAAGATAAACGATACCGAGATCGGATCGGGCAAGGATCTTTCGGAGTATCTTGAGGCAAATCCTTTGGACGGCAGTCCGGTAACGCTTTTGGTAGACCATAAGGGTACCGAAAAGGAATACACGCTTACACCTTCTTATACCGAAAGCTATATTTCTCCCAAATATATGGCTAACAGCGTAGGCATCTATATAGACCACAACGAATCGAGAGTATCCGCCAATCCTTTTGAGGTGCTTAAGTATTCATTATACGAAGTTAAGCTGCAGATACAGACCGTGTTCAAGGCATTGGGTAAGCTCGTCACCGGTCAGCTAAGCCTGAAAAACAATGTCGGAGGTCCCGTAAGAGTTGTTTCTGAGCTCGGAAATACAATAGAAGAATCAAAGAAGGACGGATTCCTCTACATAATGCTTAATCTGCTAAATTATGCCGTACTCTTAAGCGCAAACCTCGGAGTCATGAACCTTCTTCCACTTCCCGCACTTGACGGCGGAAGGCTTATATTCATAATTGTAGAGCTTATAAGAAGAAAACCGGTACCAAAGGAAAAGGAAGGCCTGGTACACGCAATAGGTATGGTATTTTTCCTTGTACTGATGGTAATAGTATTGTTTAATGATATAAGGTATGTTTTCTTTTAACGAAGGAGGGGCCCATTGCGTAGATACTCTATGCGAAGCATTGAGTTAGCAATGGGAGGTTGCCTTGTTAACCGGAAAATTGAGGATGAAAATAATAACGAAGGAGGGGAACATGATCCGTCGTAAATCCCGCGAAGTAAAGATAGGTAACGTTTTAATAGGTGCAGATAATCCGATAGCCATTCAGTCGATGTGCAATACAAAGACAGAGGATGTCACCGCGACGATAGCACAGATAAACGAACTTACCGCTGAAGGCTGTGATATAATAAGATGTGCGGTGCCCCATATGGAGGCCGCAAAGGCTTTTCGTGAGATAAAAAAAGGAATAACCATCCCTTTGGTTGCAGATATCCACTTTGACTACAGGCTTGCCATAGAAGCGATAAAGAACGGTGCAGATAAGGTACGTATCAATCCGGGAAATATCGGTTCGCCGGAAAAGGTAAGAGAAGTTGTCGCTGCGGCAAAGGAATACAATATTCCGATCAGAGTCGGTGTAAACGGCGGTTCACTTGAAAAAGAGCTTCTTGAGAAATATAACGGAGTAACTGCAAAGGGGCTTGTTGAGTCAGCCTTAAAGCAGGTGGATGCTCTTGAAAGATTCGATTTTGACAACATAGTCATAAGTATTAAATCATCAAACGTGCTTATGTCGATCGAAGCACATGAGCTGATCTCAAAAGAAAACGATTATCCGCTTCATGTGGGCATAACCGAGACAGGTCTTGTTGCGGGCGGAAGCATTAAGTCAGCGGTAGGCATTGGTGTAATATTATATGAAGGTATCGGAGATACGATCAGGGTGTCCCTTACCGGAGATCCTAGATATGAAGTGAGTGCCGCAAAATCCATACTTAAAAGCCTTAATTTAAGAAAAGGCGGCATAAATCTTGTTTCATGCCCTACATGCGGAAGGACAAATATCGACTTGATAGGTCTTGCGGGTAAGGTACAGGAGCTTATAGACGGATACTCAACAGATAAGGACTTAAAGGTAGCCGTCATGGGCTGTGTGGTAAACGGTCCCGGAGAGGCAAGGGAAGCCGATCTCGGCATAGCCGGCGGAAAAGAGGAAGGCCTGATCTTTAAAAAGGGCGAGATAATAAAGAAGGTACGTGAAAACGAACTTTTAAGCGAGTTTAAGAAAGAACTCGATCTGCTTGTGGAAGGATAAAACGACTTTGTTTTTTGGTTTTACAGAAAAGAGGTTTTAATTTGAAGTTTTTTGAAGTATTTGAGGGCTTAAGCGTTGAAAAAAGGCTTAAGTCACTTTTTGAAGATACATCCGTAAAAGATATCTTAAGCAGTGAATCACTTGCGAGAATGGATGTTTATATAGAATCGGGCAGGTTCATCAAAACCGATGACAGAAGAAGCATGGAAAAGGAGCTCTTCGATCAGTTTTTTGAACCCGAGAACAAAAATGTTGTACTGCATATAAAATACATAGACAGCGATGTCACGGGCTTTAAGAACATCTGGGACAAATACGGCATTTACATAGGTGATGAATGCTCCAAAGAATCCGGTCTTCTTGAAACCATATACAGAAATGCAGGTATTTCCGTAAAGGAAAATGAGCTGGACATAGAGCTGGACGACAATTTCATAAATCATGAGATAGAAAAAAGGCTGCGTGAGATAATCACGTCCTTTTTGGGTGACTATTTCGGGATTGATGTTGCTTTAAAGTTTTCTTATGTATCAAAGGAAGAAGATGTCGATACGGAAAAAGAGCATGAAGAGTATCTTGACAATCTTGAGAGATATGTTTTAACTACCAGAAGGATTGCCGAAGAAGCTTCGGCTGAAAATGTTCCGAGTCCGGAAGCAGGTACGGCAGGTGATGCGGAAACAAAGCAGAATAGCGTTGTAAATAAGGATAAGGCAAATACAAAGGTTGAGGATAAACGTAAGGGTACCTTTGATAAATCGAAGTTTGTAAGAAGAAAGCCCGAGGTTACCGATCCCGACATCATCTACGGATCGTCTGTCGAAGGTGATATTACGGATATTTCCGATATCATCGACAATATGGGCGATGTGACAATAAGAGGAATGGTGCTCAAGGTTCACGACAGTATCACGACAAAGAGCGGTCTTGTAATGTTCAAGTTCAGCTTTACCGATTTTAAGGATACGATTCTTTGTAAGCTTTTCTTAAGAAGCGAGGAAGATCAGAAGGATATCCCCGAGAAAATAAAGGAAGGAAAATTTTTCCTTATAAGAGGTATCGCCGAGACCGACAATTTCGAAAAATCAAATGAGACCACGATCCAGAAAATCCGCGGGATCAAGCCGATAAAGGATTTCAGGGAAAAAAGGCTGGATAATGCACCCGTTAAAAGGGTCGAGCTTCATGCACATACGCAGATGAGTGATATGGACGGAGTTATCCCGCCCGATGTTCTGGTTAAGAAGGCATTCGAATGGGGGCACAGGGGAATCGCGATCACAGATCACGGAGTGGTTCAGGCCTTCCCTGTTGCAAACCATGCGATAAACTTTGACAAGATAAAGGATGAGGCTGAGCTTAAGCGTGCCAAGGAGTTTAAGATCATATACGGCTGTGAGGGGTACCTGATAGATGACGAGCCCGACAGCGTAACCGATTCAAAGGGTCATGTATTTACCAAGCGTGAAGACGGTACTTACAGCGATGAAGATATAAAAAGGATGCCATATTATCATATCATCCTGCTTTGCAAGAATGATACCGGAAGGATAAATCTCTATAAGCTTGTTTCGGATTCGCATATCAGGTATTTTTCCAAACGTCCGAGAATCCCCAAGAGCCTGCTCAAACAATTCCGTGAGGGCATAATCATAGGATCGGCGTGTGAAGCCGGAGAGCTTTTCAGGGCGGTAGTGCATGAAAAACCGAAGGAAGAGATTGCACGTGTGGCTGCCTTCTATGATTATTACGAGATACAGCAGATCGGGAATAACGCATATATGATCGAAAGCGAGGAATTTCCCGAGGTACAGAACGAAAATGACTTAAGAAGAGTCAATAAAAGGATTGCCGAGCTTGCCGAAGAGGACGGAAAACTCTGCGTTGCTACCTGCGACGTTCATTTCCTTAATCCCGAGGATGAGGTTTACAGAAGGATAATCATGAGCTCAAAAGGCTTTAAGGATGCCGATAAGCAGGCACCTCTGTATCTTCATACAACCGAGGAGATGCTTGAAGAGTGTGACTATCTCGGTAAGGACAGGGCCTACAGGGTGGTTGTAGAGAACCCGAATAAGATTTTCGATATGTGCGAAAGGATATCGCCCGTAAGACCGGATAAGGCGCCGCCCGTCATCCCCGACAGTGATAAGACACTTCGTGAGATATGCGAGACAAGAGCACACCAGATCTACGGACCTGAGCTGCCCAAACAGGTAAGCGGACGTCTTGAGCACGAGCTGGAATCAATCATAAAGAACGGATTCGCGGTTATGTACATCATAGCCCAGAAGCTTGTATGGAAATCAAATGAGGACGGATACCTTGTCGGTTCACGTGGATCCGTCGGTTCCTCGTTTGTTGCGACAATGTCGGGTATCACCGAGATAAATCCGCTGCCTCCGCATTATTATTGTCCGGAGTGCCACTATTCGGATTTTGATTCGGATACCTGTAAGGAATACGTACAGAAATCCGGATGCGACATGCCGGATAAGGATTGCCCGGTATGTGGGCATAAGCTTGTAAAGGAAGGCCACAACATACCTTTTGAGACATTCCTCGGATTCTACGGAGACAAGGAGCCGGATATAGACCTTAACTTCTCCGGGGAATATCAGAGCAAGGCACACGACTATACCGAGGTTATTTTCGGTCACGGACAGACCTTCAGGGCAGGTACCATAGGCTCGCTTGCCGATAAGACCGCATTCGGCCTGGTTTCAAAATATTGCGAAGAACACGGCATGGTAATGCGTGATTCCGAGAAGGAAAGGATTGCCGCAGGCTGTGTGGGCATAAGAAGGACTACGGGACAACATCCCGGCGGTATCGTAGTCCTGCCGCTGGGCGAAAACATATATTCGTTTACACCGATCCAGCATCCGGCAAACGATATGACCACGCCTACGATCACGACACATTTTGAATACCATTCGATAGACCATAACCTGTTAAAGCTGGATATACTCGGACATGATGATCCTACCATGATAAGGATGCTCGAGGATCTGACGGGAATTGATGCAAAGAGCCTTCCGATGGACGATCCAAAGGTTATTTCGCTCTTTGAATCAACGGAAGCACTCGGCGTAAAGCCCGAACAGATAGACGGAGTAGAGCTTGGAAGCCTCGGACTTCCCGAACTCGGAACAAACTTCGTTATCCAGATGCTTAAGGATACGAAACCGAAATGTTTCTCGGACATGGTAAAGATTGCAGGACTGTCCCACGGTACCGATGTATGGCTTAACAATGCGCAGTATTTCATCGAAAGAGGCGATTGTACGCTTGCCACCGCCATCTGTACACGTGACGATATCATGATCTACCTGATAAATCAGGGGCTTGAATCCGGACTTGCGTTCAAGATCATGGAGAGCGTTCGTAAGGGTAAGGGACTTAAGCCCGAGATGGAAGAGGAAATGGTCAAGAATAATGTTCCGGCATGGTATATAGAGTCATGTAAGAGGATCAAGTACATGTTCCCCAAGGCACATGCCTGTGCATATATGATGATGGCATTCCGTATCGCATACTTTAAGGTTTATCAACCGCTGGCATATTACTGCGCTTATTTCAGTATCAGGGCTGCGGATTTTGACTACGAGAAGATGTGCCAGGGTAAGAATCATCTTAAGGACTGCATGAAGAAACTTAATGACAAATCCAAAACGGAGAAGCTGACAGCCAAGGAGCAGGGCGAATATGACGATATGCGTTCAGTTCTTGAGTTCTATGAACGCGGATTTGAGTTCATGCCGCTTGATATCTACTGCGCAAAGGCAAGGCATTTCCAGATAATAGACGGAAAGATCATGCCTTCCTTCGGCTCGCTTTCGGGACTCGGTGAAAAGGCTGCGGAGCAGATTTACGATGCGGCTTCAAAATACCGTTTCGTTTCAAAGGATGATTTTAAATCCAAGGCGAAGATAGGAGATTCCACCATAGAACTTATGTCAAAGCTAGGTATACTCGACGAGCTTCCCCAGAGCGATCAGATGTCATTTGAAGATTTTTTTGGAAAATTTTAAAAAAGTACTTGCATTTTGATATTTTCTGTGGTAATATATCACTGTTGCGTAAGTGACAGTGAATTGGCGAATTGGTCAAGCGGCTAAGACGCCGCCCTCTCACGGCGGAAACAAGGGTTCGATTCCCTTATTCGTCATACCCCGATATATTATCGGGGTTTTTTTATTTGAAATATTGAAATTTAACATTTTAATTTTATTATCCTGAGTGTTATGATTGTCATCCTGAGCGTTAGCGAAGGATCTTATTTAAGGCTTAAAGATTCTTTGCTTCGCTCAGAATGACATACATGAATGAGATATGCAAGATTTACGAGATTTATAAAAAATTATAAATAATGCTTGACAATTATAGTGAATGATAATAGAATTATATAGTTGTATGACCGTGTTAAGATTTTTTTATCTTCTATACATGTATGTACAAAACAATTTAATATTGGAGGTGCTCCTGTGGAATACGTGATAGGAGCGGTAATCGGCGGTATTATTTGTTCTGTCATAGTATTTTTGATCACCAGCAAGATGGTATCCAAGTCCGTAAACGCAAAAAGGGACAAAGCGGATGCCGAAAGTCTGGACAACGCAAAAGCTAAAGCTAAGGAAATACTTGACAAAGCAAAAACTGAAGCCGAATCCGCTAAACGTGAGGCACTGGTTGAAGTCAAGGAGGAATCTCTTCGCTCGAAAAAGGAACTGGAAAAAGAAACCAGGGACAGGAAGAACGAATTGCAGCATTACGAGAATCGTGTGCTGAAAAAGGAAGAGAACCTTGACAGAAAGACCGAAGCCTTAGAACGCAAGGAAGCAAAGATCACTCTGAAAGAAGTTGAACTCGACAAATTAAAGGCAGAGCTCGAAGAAGCTCATGCAAAAGAGATTCAGGAATTGGAGAAGATCTCGGGACTTACCTCCGACCAGGCTAAGGAATATCTGCTTAAAACTGTTGAAGATGAAGTGAAACATGAAACTGCCGTACTTATCAAGGACCTCGAGGCAAAAGCAAAAGAGGAAGCTGATAAGAAAGCTAAAGATCTGATAATTACAGCCATTCAGAAGACTGCGGCAGACCACGTTGCGGAAGCAACCATTTCGGTTGTTCAGCTTCCGAGCGATGAGATGAAAGGAAGGATCATCGGTAGAGAGGGACGTAATATCAGGACTCTCGAGACGTTGACGGGTGTAGACCTGATCATTGACGATACACCCGAGGCTGTAGTTTTATCCTGTTTCGATCCCGTAAGAAGGGAAGTTGCAAGGCTTGCGCTTGAGAGACTTATTTTTGACGGCCGTATTCATCCCGCAAGGATTGAAGAGATGGTTGAAAAGGCTCAGAAAGAAGTTGAACAGATCATCCGTGATACCGGTGAAGCCGCAATGCTTGAGGCCGGTGTACACAATCTGCATCCCGAGCTTGTAAGGCTCCTCGGAAGGATGAAGTTCAGAACAAGCTATGGTCAGAATGCATTAAGGCACTCTGTAGAGGTGGCAATCCTTTCCGGTCATCTGGCCGGAGAACTCGGCTGCGATGTCAGACTTGCAAAGCGTGCGGGTCTGCTTCATGACATCGGTAAGTCAGTCGATCAGGAGATGGAAGGTACCCATGTTCAGATTGGTGTTGACATTTGTAAGAAATACAAGGAATCCGCAATTGTTATCAATGCCGTTGAGGCTCACCACGGAGATGTTGAATTCCAGTCACTCATTGCCTGCATAGTACAGGCCGCAGATGCCATTTCGGCAGCACGTCCCGGTGCAAGACGTGAAACAGTTGAAACTTACACCACCAGACTTAAACAGTTAGAAGATATTACCTCCGGCTTCAAGGGAGTGGAAAAGTCCTTTGCTATCCAGGCAGGAAGAGAAGTAAGAGTAATGGTTATCCCTGAACAGATCAGCGATGACGACATGGTACTCCTTGCACGTGAGATCTCCAAAAAGATCGAAAACGAGCTTGAATACCCCGGTCAGATCAAGGTTAATGTCATCAGGGAGTCAAGAACCACAGATTATGCAAAGTAAGATCGGATTATCCCTCTGCAGTTATGCAGAGGGATTTTTATTTGTAAAAATTTTGTAAAATTTAACTTGATTTTTAATTAAAATCGGTATATTATATTTAGTGATTTTTGTATAAATGGGGTGGATTATATGAAAGCATTAGAAGAAAGGATTCTTTCCGAGGGAAAGATTCTTCCGGGACCGGTGCTGAAGGTGTCTTCGTTTCTGAATCATCAGATGGATCCGGATCTTATCATGGAGATAGGTGCGGAGATCGGCGAACGTTTTAAGGATGAAGAAGTTACAAAGATACTTACGATTGAATCTTCCGGAATAGCGATAGCTCTGGCTGTCGGTGCCGCACTTCATGTTCCTGTTATCTTTGCGAAAAAGCACCGCACAAGCAATGTATCCGGTGAGGTTTATCAGACCATGGTGCATTCATATACCCATAATGTGGATTATACTGTTGTCGTGGAAAGCGAGTTCTTAAAGCCCGATGATAATGTTCTGCTGGTAGACGATTTCCTTGCAAACGGAAAAGCACTGGAAGGGCTAATGGAGCTTGTGGCACAGTCGGGCGGCAGGATCGCAGGGGCAGGTATTGCAATAGAAAAGGGTTTTCAGGATGGCGGTTCGAATCTTAAGGCGAAAGGTCTTCGTATAGAATCAATGGCTGTCATCGACAAGATGGATGAAAACGGAATAATCTTCCGTTAATATTTTCATACAAAGGAGTAAAACCAATGAAAAAACTTATTTCACGTCTTACTACTATTTTATTAGTAGCAACACTTGTCCTTGGCTGTATGACCGGATGCGGCAATTCTAACGACAGCAAGACCGGCAACAATTCAGGTTCGGGCGAAACCAAGACGTCATCGGACATCAAGATCGGACTTATCTGTCTGCATGATGAAAATTCAACTTATGACCTTAACTTCATTAATTCCGTTCAGGAAGTAAAGAAAAAGCTCGGTCTTTCCGACGATCAGGTTATCATCAAGAAGAACATCCCCGAGAGCAATGAGTGCAGGGAAGCGGCTTTTGACCTTGCAGACCGCGGATGTAACGTTATCTTTGCAGATTCCTTCGGACATGAGCCCTACATCTTAGAGGCTGCAGCAAAGTATCCCGACGTTCAGTTCTGCCATTCAACAGGTACTCTTGCTCATACCGAGAAGAAGTCGAATTTCCATGATGCATTCTCATCAATCTATGAGGGACGTTACCTTGCAGGTATTGCAGCAGGCATGAAGCTTAACGAGATGATCCAGAGCGGCAAGATCACAGCTGAGCAGGCTGTTATCGGTTATGTCGGAGCATATACTTATGCAGAGGTTATCTCGGGTTATACATCTTTCTATCTCGGAGCTAAATCAGTATGTCCTACAGTAACCATGAAGGTTCAGTTTACAGGTTCATGGTATGATGAGACAGCAGAGAAGGAAGCAGCTACAAAGCTTATTTCCGACGGCTGCGTACTTATTTCTCAGCATGCTGATTCAATGGGCGCTCCTACCGCATGTGAAAATGCAGGTGTTCCCAATATCTCATACAACGGCTCTACAGTTGACGCATGTCCCAATACCTTCATTGTAAGCTCACGAATCGACTGGGCTCCTTACTATGAATATGTTATCAAGTCTGTTATGGAAGGCAAAGAATTGGCATATGACTGGGTAGGAACTCTTGCCGATGGTTCTGTTAAGCTTACAGCTGTTAACACAAAGGCTGCAGCAGCAGGTACTCAGGAAGCAATCGATAAGGCAGCTGAAGATCTGAAGGCCGGAAAGATACATGTATTTGATACAAATAATTTTACGGTTGGCGGAAAGAAGCTTGATTCTTATATGGCTGACGTTGATACCGATGACAAGTATACACCGGATACCGAAGTTATCAAGGATGGTTATTTCCATGAGTCTGAATACCGCTCAGCTCCGTATTTCGATCTCAGGATCGATGGTATTACTACATTGAATGAAATGTTCTAATACGTAAAAGTTCTTTAGACAGTGCTCAGGCTGACATTCACAAAAAAAGCGGATGCCAGCCTTTGTATTTTTCAACGAAAGGAATAGCTTAATGCAAGCATCTCAGAATAACGAAGTTTACGCCATAAGGCTTGAAGGTATTTCAAAGCGTTTCGGAAACAAAATCGCAAACGACAATGTCGACCTTAATGTAAAACATGGACAGATACTGGCAATCCTCGGCGAAAACGGCAGCGGAAAAACTACTCTTATGAACGTAATTGCGGGAATATACTTCCCGGATCACGGCAAAATTTTCGTAGACGGAAAAGAAGTGGTAATGAAGTCGCCCAAGGAAGCAATCAAATACGGTATCGGAATGATACATCAGCATTTTAAACTCGTGGATGTTTTCTCCGCGGCCGAAAACATAATGCTTGGTCTTGAAGAAAAAGAAAAATACAGTATCAAACGGTGTGAAAAGAGAGTAAGCGAGATCGCAAACCAGTACGGCTTCGAGATAGATCCTTCGCGTAAGATATATGAGATGTCGGTTTCCGAGAAACAGACGGTTGAGATAATCAAGGTTCTCTACAGAAACGCGAATATACTTATACTTGATGAACCGACCGCAGTGCTTGCACCGCAGGAAACGGAAAAGCTTTTTGATGTTTTAAGGAAAATGCGTGATGACGGAAAAGCCATCATCATCATAACACATAAGCTTCATGAGGTGCTTTCACTTTCGGATCAGGTGGCTGTTCTTTGTAAGGGAAAATATATAGGAACCGTAAATACCGCCGAAACAAATGAGGCGAAGCTTACCGAGATGATGGTCGGTAAAAAGGTAACTCTGAACATAGACAGACCTGAGCCCATAAACCGCAAACCGAGACTTGAACTTTCGCATGTAAGCTGTGTTAACCGTGAAGGAACCAAGATCTTAAACGACGTTTCATTTACGGCATATTCCGGAGAAATACTCGGTATTGCAGGTATAGCCGGCAGCGGACAGCGTGAGCTTCTCGAAAGTATCGCAGGACTGCAGAAGCCCGAGGGAGAGATCCTGTATATAGACCCCGAGACGGGTAAAACCGAGGATCTGCGTTCAAAAACACCTATGCAGATACGTGAGAAAGGTATCAGCCTTTCATTTATCCCCGAAGACCGACTCGGCATGGGTCTTGTCGGGAATATGGATATAGTTGATAACGTAATGCTTAGGAGCTACAGAAAGGGCCGTCCGTTTTTGCTTGACAGGAACAATCCGAAAAAGCTTGCGGAGAAGATAATAGAAGACCTTGAGGTCGTTACTCCCGGAGTATCGACTCCCATCAGAAGCCTTTCGGGCGGAAATGTCCAGAAGGTACTGGTAGGACGTGAGATTGCATCCGCACCGACCGTTCTTATGTCGGCTTATCCGGTTCGAGGACTTGATATAAATTCTTCATATATGATATATCATCTGCTGAATAAGCAGAAGGAAAACGGCTGCGCCGTCATATATGTCGGTGAAGATCTTGATGTTCTCCTTGCTCTTGCCGACAGGATACTTGTTATCTGTGCAGGCTCAGTATCGGGCATCTTTGATGCGAGGACAACTACAAAAGAGGAAATCGGTCTTAAGATGATCCAGAATAAACATCAGAGAGGAAGTGATGCAAATGGCTGACACCGGGAAGAAAATAAAAGAACCCCTTTTCCATATTGTGAGAAGGGACAATATAGTCTGGTGGAAAGCATGGATCATAAGATTACTTGCAATCCTTGCCGCTCTTGTTTTCTGCGGGATCGTTTCTTTCCTGCTTACAAAGGAAAACCCTTTACGTATATACTCTGTTATGTTTGACGGTGCATTCGGTACAAAACGCCGCGTATGGAGCCTTGCGCAGAATGTTGCAATGCTTCTGTGCGTTTCCGTTGCCGTAGCTCCCGCATTTAAGATGAGGTTCTGGAACGTAGGCGGTGAAGGACAGGTATTGGCAGGCGGACTTGCTTCTGCTGCATGTATGATCCTTTTCGGTGACTCACTTCCGAGCGCCGTGCTTCTTATAGTAATGCTTATCGCAAGTATCCTTGCCGGAGCAATCTGGGCAGTGATACCTGCAATATTCAGGGCTCGCTGGAACACAAACGAGACGCTTTTTACCCTGATGATGAACTATATAGCTATCCAGCTTGTATCCTTCTTTGCTTACAAGTGGTCGGTTCCCAAGGGTTCGGGTCAGGTCGGCATCATCAACCGTACATCTCACGCCGGCTGGCTTCCCGTCATCGGTGATATGGAATACCTTTTGAATATTATCATTGTTCTTGTACTGACCGTTATCATGTACGTTTACTTAAAGTACAGCAAGCAGGGATACGAGATCGCAGTTGTCGGTGAGAGTGAGAAGACTGCAAAGTACATTGGTATTTCCGTACGTAAGGTAATTCTCAGGACCATGATCATATCCGGCGCTATCTGCGGACTTGCAGGTCTGCTGCTTGTAGCGGGCACCGATCATACGATTTCAAGAGAGACTGCTGCCGGTCGAGGCTTTACGGCCATCATGGTCACATGGATGGCAAAATTCAATCCCTTCTTCATGGTGCTTACTTCACTGCTTATAGTATTTCTTGAGAAGGGCGCAACAGAGATATCGACTGCATTCGAGCTGAATGAATCATTTTCCGAGATAATTACCGGTATCATCATATTCTTTATAATAGGATGTGAGTTCTTTATTCAGTACAGAGTAGTATTCAGGGAAAAGGAGGCGGCTTAATATGTGGGCAGAATTCATTCGTCGTGCCATTATGCAGGGCATACCGCTGCTGTTTGGCTCAACAGGTGAGATAATCACAGAAAAATCCGGAAACCTTAACCTGGGTATCCCCGGCATAATGTATGTCGGAGGTATCGGCGGAGTTATAGGAGCATTTCTTTACGAACAGAATACTACGGAGCTTAATCCTTTCCTGGCAGTATTCATTCCTTTATTATGCTCGATACTGTGTTCGCTGATAATGGGACTGATATATTGTTTCCTTACGGTTTCACTCCGTGCAAATCAGAATGTTACCGGACTTGCAATGACCACCTTCGGTGTCGGCATAGGAAATTTCTTCGGCGGTTCACTTGTAAAGCTTGCCGGAAGTGATGTCCCGTCCATAAATCTGACGGCTACCAGCAGTTATTTCAGAACCTCGCTTCCTTTTGCGGAGGATCTCGGATGGTTCGGGCAGATTTTCCTTTCACACAGTTTTCTGGCATATCTGGCGATAATAACAGCAATAGTTGCCTCGTTTGTACTTACAAAGACACGTACAGGTCTTAACCTGCGCGCTGTCGGTGAAAATCCGGCGACAGCCGATGCCGCCGGCATACGTGTCGAAAAGTATAAATATCTGGCAACCTGTATAGGCAGTATCATAGCCGGTCTTGGCGGACTTTATTACGTTATGGATTATGCTAACGGCGTATGGTCGAACGACGGCTTTGGAGACAGAGGATGGCTGGCAATTGCACTTGTAATATTTGCAATATGGCGTCCGAACTTGAGCATACTCGGTTCCATACTGTTCGGAGGCCTGTATATCGTTCATAATTATATCCCCAATCTGGATGTAAGCGGACAGGAACTCTTCAAAATGCTTCCCTATGTTGTAACTATTCTTTTCCTTGTTATAACCAGCATAGGAAAGAAGAGAAACGCACAGCCGCCCGCTTCACTCGGACTTCCGTATTTCAGGGAAGATCGATGAGCTTAAAAAATTGATAAAATTCATCTTTACAAAAAACGATGTATGTGAGATAATAAAGTTTGGGTTTAGAACTACTCAAAGTATTAATATAATGAAAGGAGTTTTACAAACATGACTTACACTCATGAAGTACAAACTATGTGTCCCGTTGCTAAGGGCGCAAAGCATGATCCGGCTCCTATTCCTCAGGAAGGACAGTGGACCAAGGTTAAGAAAGTTGAAGAAATCAACGGATTTACACACGGTATCGGCTGGTGTGCTCCTCAGCAGGGTGCATGTAAGCTTACCCTCAATGTAAAGAACGGCGTTATCCAGGAAGCTCTTGTTGAGACTATCGGATGCTCAGGAATGACTCACTCGGCAGCTATGGCAGCTGAGATCCTTCCCGGCAAGACCGTTTTAGAGGCTATGAACTCTGACCTTGTTTGTGATGCTATCAACACCGCTATGAGAGAGCTTGCTCTTCAGATCATCTACGGTCGTACACAGTCTGCATTCTCGGATGACGGACTTGCTATCGGCGCAGGTCTTGAGGATCTTGGTAAGGGTCTGAGAAGCCAGGTTGGTACTATGTACGGAACCTTAGAGAAGGGACCTCGTTACTTAGAGATGGCAGAAGGCTATGTTACCGGTATCGCTCTTGACGAGAATGATGAGATCATCGGATACCAGTTTGTTTCATTAGGAAAGATGACAGACTTCATCAAGAAGGGTGATGACCCTACAACAGCTTGGGAAAAGGCTAAGGGCCAGTACGGACGTGTTGATGATGCAGTTAAGATCATCGATCCCAGAAAAGAATGATAGAAGGAGGAGATAAAAATGGCATTATTTGAATCATATGAGAGAAGAATTGACCAGATCAACAAGGTCATTTCACAGTATGGCATCTCCTCTGTAGAGGAATGCGAGAAAATCTGCAAGGATGCAGGTCTTGATGTTTATGC
>JAEEGJ010012029.1_pt1 | contig 21616 bp, 17 predicted proteins | sample 8958761 | NCBI WGS metagenome assembly JAEEGJ01 (sample SAMN16246546, study PRJNA631951) | gut metagenome | biome: gut microbiome; feature: rumen; material: RS-attached | host: Bos | place: Iran: Karaj | collected 2018-10
TCGTCTCGTGTCCACCTTATACCTTAATATAAGGTCAGACACACGCTATCTCTATCTTCTCATCCGTTTCAATGTTCTTTCGTTTAAACCGTCTCGTTAGGCGGAAAACGGCTGCAAAGATACAACCGTTTTACAAACTGACAAAATATTTTTTTAGAAAAGGGGTGGTAAAAATCTCTACAGATTGTAAAACAATAATATACGGATAAAACTTTTTTTTCAAAACTGCAAAAAAAACGTCTAAAAATGACCCAAAAGAGGGGTTTTATGGGGCAAAAAGAAGGCCCAACAATCAAAAAATCCAAAAATAACCTAAATAATCGTGTATAATATTGACAATGAAAACTTAATGCAAAACAGCAGATGCTTTGGCACATACACTAGAGTCACCGAAAAAGGGTATCTTTCAACATGGATTTTGAGAATATTTTTAACAATTACATAATAAAATGCGTTTGAGGACGTTTAGATAGGAGTTTGAAGAAAGCAGGCAAGATAGCAGGACGCGTAGCCGTAGGACTGGCGCTGACGCTTTATATAGCGGTGGCACTGGTCAATTACTCTGTCGTTCAGTCATATATCGGGACGGCAGTGGGTCACCGTCTCTCGCGCGAATGGGGCGGAACCGTCCGCATCGGTTCGCTCCACGCCATGCCGTGGGACCACCTGATAGCCAACGAAATTCTTCTGGTAGCACCCGACGGCGACACCATTCTCGATGCCGAACAGCTCCGCCTGCGTTTCAAACGCTTCCCCTACCGAAAGGGCGATGACCCGGAGGTGAGCGATACTCTCGGACGCTTGGTGTTCGACCGCGTGTACCTCAAGAATGCCTACTACCACTTCGAGCGGTATGACAACGCCGACACTGCCGGCGGACGCCTGAACAACCTCAGCTTCATCGTCAACCACTACAAGAAGGACAAAAAGAAGCCGAAGAGCGGGCGTGTGTTCCTGGTCGAGGTGGGAACCCTGTCGCTCAACCATGTACACTACCGCATGGACCTTCCCGACCGCAGGCACCATGTGTACGAGGAGGGTGTCGAGATACCGCACATGGAGTTCTACGACATCTGCGGAAAGCTGCAGGGAATCCGTGTAGCCAACGACGACATCACTGCGCGCATCGTTCGGTTGAGCACCGAGGAGCGTAGCGGATTCATTGTAAAGAACATCAGCGGCGACGTGCATGTGTGCCGCTCCAGCATCACCGCGCACAATCTGCATATCGAGACCCCCAAGACCCTCATTGTGGCCGATGCCGAAATGCACTACGGTCACTGGAAGCGCATGAAACACTATGTGCACACGGTGGAGCATCGCCTGTGGCTCGACGAGAAGACAACGGTGGCGATGAGCGACGTAGCCTACTGGGCGCCGGCGCTGTGGGGCATCGACCTGCAGCTGACGGCCGATGGATCGGCCTACGGCACCATAGACAGCCTGGTCACCGAAGGGCTCACCATCGGCTACGGCGATGGCATGAGGGCGACGGTGGCGGGCAGCGTACAGGGATTGCCCAGCATCAAGAAGACCACCTTCGACATCGAACACCTGCTAGTGAGGAGCGACGAACGGGACCTGCGGCATTTTGCGGAAGGCTGGCCCAATCTGCTTCCCCCCGCCCTGACGGAACGACTGCTGCAAGCCGGCTATATCGACATGCGAGCCGAAGCACACGGCGGCCTGCAGGGTGCAGCTACCATCAATATGGATATCGCCAGCGGATTGGGCGACCTGCGTGCCGACGCCACCACGATGACCACAGCGCACGGGCGGCATGTGAACCTCGAAGCCGGCAGCACAGGACTCGACCTGTCGATGCTGGGGACACGATGGCTCACGCATGGCGGATTGGCCATAAGCGTAAATGCCGACCTTCCGAACGATATCAAAGACTACCGCAAACTTACCGCCGAGGCCGACGTAGAACTGACGCACAGTGTGGTGCAGGGGCAGCGGCTGACCCCCGTGGACCTGCACGCCAAGATGGCCGACGGCACGGTGCGCTTCGACGCACATTGCAGCGACACTTTGGCGCGCTTCGATGCCGAGGGCTCATTGCGACTGGGCGACAGCGTGCGGGGCTACCACATAGACCTCGACGTAGACCACTTCCAGGCAGACGCCTTCGGGTTGACGGACAAGAAATGGGGAGAGATGAGCACCCACGCCGTAGCCAATTTCAAAGGAAACAACATAGACGAGATGCAGGGTGCTGTGGCGCTCTACCGCATCCATGCGGGTCCCGCGCGGATGCGCGAACTCACTATGCAGAGCACCGGCAGCGGAAGGCGCAAGGCGCTGCGCCTGGATTGCGACGCGATGAATGCCTCGATGCAGGGGAACTTCGACTACCGTGACCTGCCGCTGATGGTGCAGCATACCCTGACGGAGATGCTGCCCGCCGAACTGCATCTGGCGAAACCCATAGACAGCGCGGCGCTGGCCACCCTCGACGGCAAACGCATGGACTTCACCCTACAATGGGACGACAACGGAAGCCTGCTGCATGCTGTCAACGAGCGCCTGACCGTAGCGAAGGGCACGCGCCTGAGCGGCAGCTACAACAGTGGCGAACTGCTGAAGCTAGTGCTGCGCAGCGACTCCGTACGCATGGGCGGCGTGGCCATCGAGAGTTTGGGTGTGAGCGGTCGCCGCAACGGCGACACCTACCGACTCGAGGCCGAAGCCCCCGAGATGCACATCGGCAAGATGGACTTGCTGAGGGATGTCAACGTCACCCTGACCGGCAACTCGCGCCGCGCAACGGTGGGAGCCTTGTGGGGCAACAGCGAATCAGCTACGCGGGGCGACCTGCTGCTGAAATTGGAGGATGGCTTGGTGCAGGTGGAACGGCCCAATCTGCAAATCGGGGAGACCGAGTGGATACTGGATATCGACAGCCTGGCTTTATCGAACGAAGGCCGTTTCAGACTGGCCGGCAAGGGCATCAGTCTCAGCAGCGACCAGCAGCGCATCGACGCGCGCATAGCACTGAAGGGCAAACGCAACGACTGTGTGGAGCTGGACTTCGAGCAATTCGGCCTGGAGGAGCTTTGCAATGTGCTGCTACAGGGAAGCAACATCAATGTGGGGGGCAACGTGGACGGCCGATTCAGCATGTACGGTTTCGGAGAAACGCCCTACTTCAACGCCAACCTGGAGGTGGACAGCTGTGTGGTGAACCGTCAGAGCCTAGGCGATGTCAAAGTGCGAAGCAACTGGAACGCCGAATTGAACATACTGAACCTCCAGCTGGCGAGCGACCAACTCGACGCCCATGGCTGGATGGGACTCGGCAAGAAAGAGCCCGACCTGAACTTCGCCGTCGATTTCGACAGTTTCGAGTTGGCGCTGGCGGCACCCTTCATGTCTTCGTTCAGCAGCCGCTTCGAGGGACAGCTGCACGGCACCTTCGACATCAGCGGCACCACCGCCAAACCCATCATCATAGGCGAGGCACTAGTTGAAAATGGAGCATTGAAGGTGGATGTTACGGGCGTCACCTATCGCTTCAACGACAGTATACGTTTCAGCAACAACACCGTCACCCTTGACCGCTTCAAGGTGCTCGATCCGCGCGGCAACATCGCCTTTGCCAACGGCACAATACGCTATCAGGACATGAAGACAATCGGGCTGGACCTGAATGTGGAGACCGACAACCTGCTGGTGCTTGACCAGCCGCGTGGGGAGCAATTCTACGGTACCCTGGTGGCGGCGGCGCACGGCACGCTGAAAGGGCCCATCGACGACCTGCGTATTGTTTGCTCGGCACGCACGCGGCCGGGATGCACCCTGACGGTGCCTGTGAGCAGCCAGAAGCAGGTGAAAGCGCAGAACTACATCACCTTCGTCAGCGACATACCCGAGACAGAGGAGACTCAAGCCACCGCGCAGAAGCGCAAAAGCCGACTGGAGCTGGAATTCGACCTGTCGATAACGCCCGACGTGCAGCTCAACCTGCCAATGAATTTCTCGGAAGTGACCGTCGATGTCGGCGCCACCGGCAACGGCGACCTGCACCTGAGCCTCACCGGCGGCCAGACGCCCTCGGTGATAGGAAACTATGAGATTACAGCGGGAACCATGAAACTCGGCATGCTGTCGCTATTCGAGAAGAACTTCACCATCGAGAACGGCAGCAACCTCGGCTTCCAGGGATCGCTGCCCGACGCACGCTTCGACCTGAGAGCTGTCTACTCACAGCGCGTCAACCTCTCCACACTGACCGGCAGCCTCTCGGCCATCGACAACACACAGAAATATCTGCAGGTTGAGAACGTCATTGCCATTGCCGGAACCCTCCAAGACCCCACAATAGGATTCGACCTGAGGCTGCCCAATGCCGATGCCAGTGTCGAGGAGGAGGTGTTTGCCTATATAGACCGCAACAGTGAACGCGACATGATAAACCAGACCATGTCACTCTTGCTCATGGGGCAATTTTACAACACAACGGGCGCCGACAACGGCAGCACCGTCAACAACAGTCTCTCGGGAGGCTACTCGATGGTGGCTTCGTCGGTGAGCAGCATCGTGAGCGACATGGTGCAGTTCGTCGATGTCGACGTCAACTACAAAGCGGGGAACGACATCACCAGAGATCAGGTCGACGTCAATATCAGCAAAGATTGGGGCCAATGGTATCTGGAGAGCACACTTGGCTACGGCGGCGAAAACCGCGAGCTCGACCCCGGCACCACCAACGGAACCGTGCTGGACGCACTCATCGGCTACCGCCTCAGCCCCCTGGTGCACCTCTTTGCCTACAACCGCACCAACACCAACGACTACACCCGTATGGACCTTCCTTACAAGCAGGGTGTCGGTCTGAAACTCACCAAGGACTTCGACCGCTGGAGCGACCTGTTCAACGGAAAAAAAGAAAAACGAAAGGGCAAGCGGAAATGAGAGCCAGCATCTGTCTTTTCTTCTCTTTCCTTATTCCCCTGTTATCCTCGCTGCAAGCCCAGGTCAACTACAGTGCAGACTCATTGCGTGTAGTGCGTGCCGAGTGGCGCACCGACTCACTCGACGGTTTCGTTTTTAAAGGCTATCATTTCGACGAAGGAGCCCTCTTCTGCTCGGCACAACACCTGTTCCTAATCGAGATACCCCCGCAGTCGGAACGCCGTCTCGCCTTTGTGTGCGACACACAACTGACCACCGTGAACGAATTTGCGCGCAGGGCAAGCGCCCATGCCGCCGTCAATGGATCCTTCTTCGACATGGAAAAAGGCAATCCCGTCTGCTACCTGCGCATTGCCGGGCGACAATGGGGTGAGAACACGCCCTCGGCCACCGACTCCGTCAACCGCAAATACTATCAATACGCCTCACTCACCCTCCAAGACGGGCACCCAAGCCTACGGATGCCTGACAGCAATCGTCTATGGGAAGAAACACTGGCGGACAGCAACATCATGACCGCTGGTCCGATGCTGCTCCGTGACGGACGGCCGGTGCCGCAACGCGACGACCGCACCTTTGTCACCCATCGCCACAACCGCACCGCCCTCGGTCTCCGTCCCGACGGCACCACGGTGATACTCGTCGTCGACGGTCGTTTCAAAGACCGTGCGGAGGGGCTTTCGCTACCCGAGCTGGAACGTGTCATGCGATGGCTTGGATGTACGGATGCCATCAACCTCGACGGCGGAGGTAGTTCCACCATGTATATACAGGGAAAACCTCACGACGGAGTGGTCAACTACCCTTCCGACAACAAGCGCCACGACCACGAGGGCCTACGCCCGGTCTCCAACGCGCTGCTTATTCTTTGACGGCCTTCTTGTACTCCTCGGCGATGCCGCCATGCATACGCTCGTTGGCTTCCACACATCCGCGGCGGCCCGAGCTGTAGGCGTTGCACGCCACATCGGGGTTCACATACAAGGTCTCCTCCCGTCCATTGTCGTAGCAATAGCACAGCTTGCTGTCGCACGAGGCCAGGCTCATGGCGGCAACCACGACCGCCACAACAATCAGTATCTTTTTCATCGTTATAATATTATTATTTCATCCGCAAAAACCCAGGCCTGCTCGCCAGCGCTGATGTGCCAGTCGGGCAGCGGGCCATAATTCTCGACAGTGAGCTTGAAGTATTTGGCACGGACACCCTTCATCACCGCGAAGAGCTGCGTGGTGCACTCCTCCTGCCGTTGCTGGGCACTTTTTTCTCCAGGCGCATCCACCAACTCCGGCACCGTGCCGTAGGGCTGCCAGTTCTCACCGTCAGTGCTATATTCTATTTTCACACTTTTGGGATAGAATATCCATGAGCGCATATTCTGCAGGCAATTCACCCCCACCATCTTGACGGACTTTTCCTTGTCCAGCTCCACAACAGCCACCATATCCTCCTGCCAGCCCTGCCAGCCACCGATGCGGTAGTTGGTGGTGCCGTGGATATTGTCCACCATCCCCTCAGGACCATTTTCTGTGTACTGCGGAGCGGGCTGGGTGAGGTAGGTCACGTGCTTGTCGGTCTGCACCTTCACCTCAATATGGCGCACCGTCTGCGAGGGCAACAGGCCCTCCCAATGCGCCGAGGTGTCGGTCACCTTGTCGCGACTGCTCTGCTGACGCCAGTCAGCGAAGGCGGGACACGGTGTGATGCGGAGCGAGTCGGGGCAGGCAAATGATGAGTGATGAGTGATGAATGATGAATGGGAGGTTGTAAAGACAGGCTTAGTCTCAACCCACTGTCCGCTACCGGTACAGACCTCATAGCAACCCAGCGAGGCCAGCACATACCAGGCACTCATCTGTCCGCAGTCCTCGTTGCCGCAGAGGCCGTCGGGCTGGCTAGTATAGAGTTCATCGAGTATCTTGTGCACATACTTTTCCGTTTTCTCAGGCTGACCGAGAATGGAATAGAGCCATGCGGCATGGTGCGACGGCTCATTGCCGTGGGCATACATGCCTATGAGGCCGGTGACATCGACCTGGTCGCGACCGCTCATGGCATTGTGCCCCTCAAAGAGGCTGTCGAGGAACTCGATAGCTTTCTCCTTACCGCCCAGATGCCTGACCCATGCGTCAATGTCGTGCGGCACATAGGTGCTGTACTGCCAACTGTTTGCTTCGGTGAAGTGGTTGTTGACCTCGGTGGGGTCGAAGGGCGTCACCCATCCGCCGTTGCGCTTGGGATGGGCGAAACCGTTGCTGTCGAGGACATTCTGCCAGCTCTGGCTGCGTATCCAGTAGGTACGTGCCGTAGCAGTGTCGCCGGCAATCTCAGCCATCTGGGCAATGCACCAGTCATCGTAGGCATATTCGAGGGTCTTGCTCACGCTTTCGTTGTCCAACTCCGACGAGAGGTAGCCCTGCGCGGCGTAGGCGCGGTGGGCCTCGGTGCGGTTGCTGGTGGCCACCATGGCGTCGAGCAGTTGCTTCGGCGTGTAGCCCGCCAGTGTGCCGTCCTCCTCATGCAGGCAATTATAGGCCTCAAGCATCATGGGCACGGCGTGGTAGCCTATCATGCAGTGCGTCTCGTGGCCCGCCAGCTCCCACATGGGCAGTTCACCACCCTGTTCGAAATTCTTCATGGCGGTGTAGACGAAGTCCACCGTGCGCTCGGGCTCTATCTGCGTCAGCAGCGGATGCAGCGCGCGGTAGGTGTCCCACAGCGAGAAGACTGTGTACACTTCCCTACCCTCGTCGGCCACGTGTATCTGGCCGTCGGTGCCGCGGTAGCGCCCGTCCTCGTCGCTCCACAGGTATGGCGAGGTCATGCAGTGATACAGCGCCGTATAGAAGCAACGCTTCTGCTCTTTGCTGCCGCCATCCACCTTTAGTTTGCCGAGCGCTGCCTCCCATGTCTGATCAGCACCCACACGGGCACTCTCAAAGTCTTTATGCTTGGCGGTGATGAGATTGCCTATGGCACCGTTGATATCCACGCCGCTGATGGCCACCTGCACCTCCACCTGCTTGGCGGTGGGCAGTTGCACCCACGCCTGCGTCGAGTCGTCGCTCACCACCACCCGCTCAATCGGCACATCGGTCTTGAGGGCGAAGAAGAGGTGCTGGTCGGGGTTCCAGGCCGAGCTGTGGCGATGTCCCACCACCATGCCGTCATCAGTCAACCTGATGCTGCCGTCAAGCAGCACGTCGCGGTGGCGCAGGTCAATGACAAAGCCGTTGCCCTGGTCCTGCACATAGGTGTAGCGGTGGTAGGCCACACGGCGGTCGGCCGTCAGTTCTATGATGGTGCTCGGCAGACCGTTCTCGTCGAGCATCACCTTGTAGTATCCCGCCTTGGCGGTCTCGTTCCTGTGTTGGAAATGGCATTTGTAGCCTTCTCGCATCTCGGGGCCGAACTGCACCTGCTGCATCTGCAGCTGGTCGATGGGCATTAGCAGCACATCGCCGTAGTCTTCGCAGCCGGTGCCGCTGAGATGGGTGTGGCTGAAGCCGTAGATGGTGTCGTCCGAGTAATGGTAGCCGCTACAGCCGTCCCAGCCCTCGAGGCGCGTGTCGGGTCCCGGCTGTATTTGGCCGAAGGGCACGATGGCGCCAGGGAAAGTATGCCCATGGCCGTCTGTGCCCACCATGGGGTTGACATACGAAGTCAGAGGCTTCTCGCCGCAAGCGGCAAAAAGAACGACGGCCATCAAAAGGAGAAATATTCTTTTCATGTTAGTTTATTTCGGCATCTTGATTAGTGCGGCGGCGCCAAGGATGGCCACCTCGTTGGCCTTCAACTCGCTCATGCGTATCTGGCAACTGCCCTGGTAGATGTTGAGCAGGTACTTTTCAAAGGCTTCGCGCAAGGGCTTCAGCAGCGGCTCGCCCACCTGGGCAGGGCCTCCCATGAGAAAGATGGCTTCAGGGGCCGAGAAGGTGACACTATTGGCCATAGCCAAGCCCAGCTGGTCGGCCACGGTGGCCCAGGTCTGCAGCGCCACGCGGTCGCCCTGGTGCGCCAGTTCGCCGATGCGCTTGCTGGTGATTTCGGGCGACGGCTCGCAATGGGCCAGCTCGCAGTAGGTCTGCACGATGCCGCGGGCCGAGGTGTAGGTCTCCAGACACCCTTCGCGTCCGCACGAGCACTTGCGGCCGTGAGGAATGAGGATATTGTGGCCCAGCTCGCCGGCACCGCCGGTCGAGCCGTGCACCAACTTGCCGTCGACCACGATGCCGCTGCCCACGCCGGTGCCGAGGGTGAACATGATGAAGTGCTTCATACCCTTGGCGCCGCCGTAGACATACTCGCCGTAGGCCGCCGCATTGGCGTCGTTGCTCAGCACCACCGGCACAGGAAGGTACTTGTGTATTTCCTTGCCGAAATCGAGCACCCCCTTGATGGTGAGGTTGGGCGCATTGTCCACGCATCCCGTGTAGAAATTACCGTTTGGCGCACCGATGCCGATGCCCTCGAGTTGCACAGCGACGCCGTCGATGGCCGTCTGTTCCTTCACCATAGCCTCAATCTCGCGCATCATGTCGCGCACATAGGGCTCGAGCTCCGTATAGGCGTTGGTCGGGATGTTCCGGCGCTGGATGATGTTGCCGTTCTCGGTCACCAAGCCCATGTCGGTGTTGGTGCCACCCATATCTACTCCAATAGAATACTTCATATTATTGTATATTTCTGATTACTTGTCTCTAAATATTTGAAATTGCAAAAATACGCACTTTTTCGGACATGGCCAAATAAAAAAAAGCAAGGCCGCAGCGCATCCGCGCTGCGGCCTCTGCGGCCTCTGCTGTCTCTATGTTCTATATTTTAGAGCATATAGCGGATACCGAGGGCAAAGTCACCCCAGTGGAACTTGTCGTCCACGTCGGGGATGAGGTAGATGCAAGGACGGATGTCGAGGCTCAGCTGGATAGGAGCAGCGCTGAACTTGTAGTCGATACCGACTTGACCTGCCAAAGCCAGGGCAACATCGTCATCTTTAAGGCCATAAGCGTTCCATCTCCAGTAGGACACGCGGGCGCCGAGACCGGCAAACCAGCCGAAGCCGCTGCCAAGCTCACCCGTCCACTGGTAAATACCAGTCAGCGTGAAGTCATCGTGGTATTTATGGCTACCCCAGCCCAGATCGACCTCCAAACGATTGCCGACGCTCCACAGGGTGGAAAGCTCTGCGTTGTAACCCTGACCACCGCCGAGGCGGACACCGATACCGGAAAACTGTGCATTGGCCGCAGTGCTCATGGCAAAAACGGCAACGATTGCAATGATAATCTTTTTCATTTCTTTTGTGTTTTAGTTTATTGTAAATTGTTCAGTGTTAATTCCGAGTGCAAAAACACTCAAATTTTCTCTCTTCTAAAAAAAAGTTGCCTCCGAAACCGAAGGCAACTTTGTGACTGAATGCTCTACAGATTAGAGCATATCGATAAGAGCCTGCGGGTAGGAACCCTCGTCGACGAGCCAGATGATGCCCTCGATGAAGCCGATGAGGCCGGGGATACCAGTCCAGAAGAACACCAGATGCCAGATACCGTGCGAGGTGTCACCAGTGTAGAAGTGGTGGATACCAAAGTCGCCAAGGAAGATGGCGAGGATGGCGCCGATGATACGGTTGTCGCCTTGAGCCTTGTCAAGCACGAGAGCGGAGAAGTCCTCGTTCTCGGTAGCGAAGGAGAAGTCCTTCAGGTCGGAGAGGTCGAAATCCTCCAGGTCGGCCACGGCGGAGCTGAAATCAGCCTCGCTCACGGTGGCGAAAGCGTTGTTGTCGAGGTTCATTTCGACAGTTTCCTGTGCAATGGCCATGGTGCCAAAGGCGAAAACGGCCACAAGAGCTACTAAAACTTTCTTCATTTTTTGTTGTTTTTTAGGTTGTTATGAATTGCTAACTGTTGTTTCCATTCGGAATTTCAAGTGCAAAGATAATCTATTTTCCTGAAACCACCAAGAAAAAAATCAATTTTAACATTTCGGTCTCCCTCTGGCACAAAATGTCCATCTGCCGCAAAACAGCCATAACGTTATAAAAATCAGTAAGTTATATAACGTACTCAAAATCAATACTCTGTAAACTACCGGTCCGGATCCCCTCCGGACCCGCTCCGGTCCCCCTCCGCTCCCCCTCCTACCACCTCCCCACCCCAGGCGCCGGAGATGGGGAGGGGATGGAGTGAGGATGGGAAGAGGATACCCCCTAACGAGCTACAGTACAACCCGTTCGCGTATATTTTATACCGCGTGTGCGTGCATTTCATTTTTTTTGCGTAAATTTGCATCCGATTATGACTACGATTTTAGCTATTGAATCGAGCTGCGACGACACATCGGCAGCGGTGCTGCGCGACGGCGTGGTGCTGTCGAATGTCATTGCCAGTCAGAAGGTTCACGAACAATACGGCGGCGTGGTGCCCGAGTTGGCCTCGCGTGCGCACCAGCAGAATATCATCCCCGTGGTGGACGGGGCCATACGTCAGGCCGGCATCGACAAAAGCGAAATTGACGCCGTGGGCTTCACCCGCGGCCCGGGCTTGCTGGGCTCGCTGCTGGTGGGCGTGAGCTTCGCCAAGAGCTTCGCCACGGCACTGGGAAAGCCCCTCATCGAGGTCAACCACCTGCAAGCACATGTGCTGAGCCACTTTATCGAACGCGGGGAGCCGAAACCCCAGTTCCCGTTCATCTGCCTCCTCGTTTCGGGCGGACACACGCAGATACTGCTGCTGAAGGACTACTTCGACATCGAGTGCCTGGGCACCACCATCGATGACGCCGCGGGCGAGGCCATCGACAAGGCGGCCAAAATCATGGACCTGGGCTACCCCGGCGGGCCCGTCATCGACCGGCTGGCCAAGGAGGGCAATGCCGACGCCTTCAAGTTCGCCACACCCCATATCGAGGGCTACAACTACTCATTCAGCGGCATCAAGACCTCGTTCCTCTACTTCCTGCGCGACAGGTTGAAGGAAGACCCCGACTTCATCGAGCGCCACAAGGCCGACCTCTGCGCCAGCATCCAAAAGACCATTGTAGGCTTTCTGCTGAAGAAGGTAGAGCGCGCCGCACTGGACCGCCGCGTGCGGCAGGTAGCCATCGCCGGAGGTGTAAGCGCCAACAGCTACCTGCGCAGCGAGTTGCAGCGTATCTGCGACAAGCACCACTGGCAGGCATTCATCCCACCGTTCCAGTTTTGCACCGACAACGCAGCCATGGTGGGCATCGCAGCCCACTTCAAGTACCTCAAGGGCGAATACGCCGACATCAGTTTACCACCGTATACGAGAAGTTGAAAAGTGACACGGAATGATGATATTAAACGAGATTCCTTACGGAAAATATGCCGTAGGTGTTTTCTATTACTTATCATCATCATTCATCATTTATCATTCATCACTCCCGTTCAGGCCCAGGACCAGCACTTCTCCATGCTCGACCTCGACCCGCTGCTGTTCAACCCCGCTTACAGCGGCTTCTTCGACGGCAAAGGGCGCTTCGGCGTCATCTACCGCAACCAGTGGGCCACGGTGAGCACCCCCTTCCAGACCCTCAGCGCCACCGCCGAGCTGGCCATCCTGCGCAACTCGCGCAGCCAGAGCGGACTCAGCGCCGGCCTATGGCTTACCGCCGACCGTGCCGGCACCCTCAGCTACGGCACCACCGCAGCTTCGGCCATCGTCAGCTGGTTCCAAGGGCTGGGCAACGGAAACAACATCGTGTCGGTGGCCGCCGAAGCCGGCATCGGGCAGGTAGGATTCAACCCCGAAAACGCAGAGATGGCCGACGGTACCGAAGACTTCAGCCGCACACATGTGGCGGTTCCCACCTTCGGCGCCGGCGCAGCATGGTTCTGCCAGCTGAGCGACGAGATATACACCAAGCTCGGCACTTCGGTGCGCAACATCAACGAGCCCGACATCAGCCACCTGGGCCTCAGGAACGACGCACGCCTGAGCCGCCGCTTCAACGTCTACGGCCGCGCCGAGTGGCGCTTCACCAATGGGTGGGGCTTACTGCCGGTGGCAGGTTACCAGCGGCAGCGGGGCTTCAACGAGCTGGTCTACGGCTGCGACGTGCGGTGGTATGTGCGCGAGAACCCGCGCGACTACATGGCCTTCGGCGCCAGCATTCTGGGCCGCCACGGCGATGCCGCCGCCATCAACCTGGCCCTGCTGTGGCACGAATGGACCTTCGGCTTCAGCTACGACGCCAACCTGTCGCGCCTGGCCGCCGCCAGCCACACCCTGGGCGCCTTCGAGATTGGTGTAATCTACATGATAGCCAACGAGCGCCCCAAAGGCAACCCCATGGCCTGCCCGATATTCTGAAAATTGAAAAATGATAGTTGAAAGTTGAAACTACTGAAGCACATACACACCAAGATTATGCTCGCCATCTGCGCAAGCATAGTCTTCCATTTGCAATTTTCATCTTTCAATTGCGCCATGGCGCAATACACAGTCACCCATCTGGAAAAGCCCTACAACACGCCCGGCAGCGAGACCGGTGCCCTGCGGGTGGGCGACACCATACTGGCCTATAGCTCCATGCAGCCCTCCAAGGGGCGCAACAACCAGTTCCACTTCGACAATTCCCAGATGCAGGTTTGGCAGGCGCGCATCGCCCGCAACGGCAAAGTGGCCCGGCCGCGCCTCAGCCGCTGGGGCATCAACGCCAAACGTGAGCACACGGGCAATCTGGCCCTCGACCCGCTGACCAACGACCTCTACTTCACCCGCGCCAAGGTGGGCGACCCTGACCTACGTTGCGAAATATGGTGGGCTAAGAAGCTGAAACGCGGATGGGCAAAGCCGCAACGGCTGCGCGGCACGGTGAACCTCAAAGACTGCACCGCCACGCACCCCTCCGTCGGGCGCCTCAAGGACAGCACACTAATACTTTATTTCGCCAGCAACCGTCCGGGCGGCATGGGTGGCATGGACCTGTGGTACAGTCTCGTCAAGGACGGCACCGCCGGCGAGGTGGTCAACCTCGGTCCGCAGGTCAACAGCGCGGCCGACGAGATCACGCCCTACTACGACCAACCCAACGGCGTGCTCTACTTCAGCAGCAACCGCACAGGCGGCAAAGGGGGCCACGATATCTACTGCTCCGGCGGTTCACGCAACACCTGGCAGCCCGCCGCGCCCGTCTGCGGATGTCTCAACAGCGAGCAGAACGACATCTACTTCATCATCACCGAGCGTGACTCGGCCACCAGCTTCCCCCTCGGCGGCTACCTTAGCAGCAACCGCCCCGACAGCTACTTCTGGGCCGACTCCATGTGCTGCAACGACCTGTATCAATGGGGCATCGACAGCGTTCAACGTTTAGCGGCTAGTGAGCAGTTGGATACCGTCCAAGAAGAGCTGAACACTGAACACATAACGCCGAACACTAAACGCTTCATCTTTCCCCTCCACCTCTACTTCCACAACGACGAGCCCGACCCGCGCAGCCGCGACAGCGTGACCACGGCCAACTATGCCGACTGCCAGCGCCGTTACGCCGCATTGCGCAGCGAGTATCTGGCCCACCAGTCCACAGCCATCGACTCGGCCATGATGCAGCTCTTTTTCGACACCTGCGTCGAGGGCAACTACCGGCGCGTGGAAGAGTTGTTCGACTACATAGAGGAGCAGCTCGACGAGGGACGCAATGTCACCATCACCATTGCCGGCTACGCATCGCCGGTGTTCAAGGACGAGTACAACCAGACCCTCTCGCAGCGGCGCATCGCCTCGTTTATAAATATGATACGCGCATGGCGCAGCGGTCTCTTCGCCGACGCCCTCGACGACCACCGCCTCACCATCGTGCAGAAAGCCCACGGCGCCGTGGAACCCACCACAGGAAATCTGTCCAAAGACCCCGTCTACGGTCTCCCCGCCGTTATCGCCCGTCGCATCGAGATACTCTCCTGCGAGATTACGGACAAGTAAAGCCAAACAAAAGGCCCTTCCGATTGGAAGGGCCTTATATTATGCTCAAAAGATTGGCCAAAGTTATTGGGCGCCGAAGTGGGCTTTCAGCTGGTCAAGCTTGCGCTGCTTCTTGCGGTCCCAGATCTCGGTGACGAGCTTTTTGGTGGAGAGCGGGAAGTCGGACTTTATCATCCAGTCGTAGTACGACGGCTCCTGCTCAAAGACCTGCTCCACAGACTCGCCTTTATGTTTGCCGAAGTTGAACACCTCACGGTGCTTGGCGTCGTAGCCTATATGTCCCACAAGGTCGGCCCACTGCTTGTTGGCGGTGAAATCGCTGAGGGCGGCCACATCGTTCACCACAGGCTGGTAGACCCTGCCACTACGGTCTTTGTAGTCGACACCCTGGTAGCGGTCGAGCTGCGCCTTGAGCACCTCATAGGTGGCCACCGTGTCGGCGGCAGCGCTATGGGCGTTCTCGAGGTCCTTGTCGCAGTAGAAGCGGTAGGCAGCCACAAGGGTGCGTTGCTCCATCTGGTGGAAGATGTTCTGCACATCCACCAGGCGGCGGCAGCGGAGGTCGAAGTCGATGCCGGCACGCAGGAACTCCTCGACCAGCAGCGGCACGTCGAACTTGTTGCTGTTGTAGCCCGCCAGGTCAGCGTCACCGATATATTCCAGCAGGCTGGGAGCCAGCTCGCGGAAGGTGGACTTGTCGGCCACGTCGGCGTCGGTAATGCCTTGCACCGCCGTGGTCACTTCAGGAATATGGATGGTCTTGCCCTCGGCGTCGGCGGGGCGCACACGCTCCACGCGCGTATCGGTGGTGCCGTCGGGCATCACCTTGTGAAGGCATATCTCCACAATATGGTCGTGCCCCACCTGCACACCGGTGGTCTCGAGGTCAAAGAATATGAGCGGTTTGGTAAGTTTCAGTTCCATCAATAACTCATCTCGTCATTTGCATAGGGGTCGCTGTCGACATCGCCGTCCTCGTCGGAGCGCACCTGACGACGCTCCGCGGAGCGCTGCAGACTGATGATGAGGGCACCCAGCATACGGGTGAGCTCCATCAGGTACTCACGCGACTGGTTCTTCTGCGTCTCGTCCATCAAGCCCACATTGGCGGCCACTTCGGTATACACCACACACTCGCGGATGGCCGTCTTGGCAATCTTCAGGTAGTGGTCGAACTGGCTCTTGCTGCGGCTCGATCCCTCGGCGATATTGAGGGCGATGTCGTAGGCCGAATGGCAGAATGAACCGACGAGCGACTTGAATTTCTCATTGCCCGATACGATACCCGTCACCCAGGTGGCATAGTCGGTGGCTTTGGCGTAGACGCGCAGGTCCTCAAATCTGAAGAAGCTGACTACTCTTTCTTCTTGTTGTTCCATAAATGATGCTATAAAGTTTATCAATATTTATTTGGCTGTCCGTTGTCACACAATCTCGGCGAAGTACTTCATGAACTGCGTACGCATGGCCACCGACGCCTTGTCGGCGGGAGGCACCGCCAGCTTGCCGCGGAACTTCGCGATGCTGTCGTAGCCTTTCTGCTCCATCCAGCGGCGCAGGCCCTCGTTCATCTCACGCAGGGTATCGATGCCGTTCTTATAGAGGCAGCTGACCACCTGCACCGAGTCGGCACCGGCCAGCAGCATCTTCACCACGTCGTCCGAGGTAAACACACCCGTCGACGCGGAGATGTCGCAGCGCATCTTCTTGCTCAGTATCGCCACCCACCGCAGCGTGTTGTACATCTGCTCGTGAGTTGACAGGTAGGAGGCGTTCTTCAGCGTCTCGTGCTCGATGTCGATATCCACCTCGACGCTCTTGTTGAACATCGTCACACCCTGTATGCCCATCCAGCTCAACTGCTGCATCGACTTGGCCATATCGGTGAAATAGGTGCCCACCTTGATGCTGATGGGGATACTCACCGACTTGCGCAGCGTGTTGATGACCTGCGAGTAGGTACGCTCTACGTCGTCCGACGACAGGCTGGTTTCATACGGCAGGATGGCCATATTCAACTCTATCGCGTCGCACCCTGCCTCTTGGAACTTAACGGCATAGGTCAGCCAGTTCTCATACGAGAAGCAGTTGATGCTCCCTATCACGGGTATGGTCAGGCGGCGCTTGGCCTCGCGAATCATGTTGAAATGCTTCTCCAGCGAGTCATCGGCCACATGCATGGCTATATATTCGTAACTGTCGCCGTAGTTGTCCGTCGGTGCCACAACGTGCGTGTTACGCTTGATGTCGTGGATAATCTGTTCCTCGAAAACCGACTTCAGCACCACCGCTCCGGCTCCGGCCTGCTCCATCTGCACCATCTTGTCCACATCCGACGTCAGGCCGCAACTTCCCACGATGATCGGGCTCTTCAGCTCAAGCCCTAAATATTGGGTTTTTGTATCCATATTTTTCAGTTTTTATTGCCGTCAATAATCTTTGCAAAGATATGTAAAATATATTTACAAAAAAAATATTTCTGCACACATTTAACTTTTCATCCTCACAACCAACTGTAAACCAACCACAATCACCCCGCAACTTTTTTAACCCAAACACCGTCGTTTCCACTTTTTTCCACAATCCGATTTCCATTTTACAAATTTTTTGTATCTTTGCACCTCGAAATTTCACACAGAAACAAAAAGAAAACAACGATAATGGAAAACAAACTTGAAGAAAGAAACACCGAGATGGGCAGCGTCATCTCCCGCTCGGAAGCGTTTATCGAAAAGAACCAGAAAACCCTCATCATCATCGTGGCCATCATCGTTCTGGCCGTGCTCGCCGTCTTCGGTCTCCGCAAGTGGTACTTCCAGCCCCGCGAAGCCCGCGCCGCCGAGGAGATGTTCGCCGCCGAACAGTGGTTCTACCAAGGCGACTACGAGACTGCCCTCAACGGTGACGACACCTTCCGCGGCTTCCTCAGCGTCATCGACAACTACGGCGGCACCAAGGCTGCCAACCTGGCCAAATACTACGCCGGCGCCTCCTACCTCCGTCTCAAGGACTACGACCAGGCCTCCCACTGGCTCAAGAAGTACAAAGGCAAAGACACCTTCACCCGTCCGCTGGCCGAGATGATGCTTGGCGATGCCGCCATCGAGCAGGGCGACGCCAAGACCGCTGCCAACCACTACGCCAAGGCCGCTGCCATGGACGACAACTATATCACCGCCCCCACGGCTCTCTTCAAGGCCGGCATAGCCTACCTCTCCCTTGGTGAAAAGGCCAAAGCCGCCGACTGCTTCAAGCAGGTCAAGACCAAATACCCCCAGGCCACCGAATACCGCGAGATGGACAAATACATCGCCCTCGCCGAGGCTGCTGAATAATGCCTCCAGCGTCACCGATACAAAAGAAAGGCCCTGCATTCCGCAGGGCCTTTCTTTTTTGTAACTATTTCGTAACAATATCTTAACAAAAACTTAACCATTTCGTAACCATTTTGTAACAATCCGTCTGTACTTTTGCGATGTCAATACAGCAATACAAACAGACATGAACATCCCTGTAATTCTATTGATTATCATCAATTTCACTGGTGCTTTAGCAGTATTTCTTTTCGCCATGAAAATGATGAGCGAGGGCCTGCAAAAGGTGGCAGGCAGCAAAATGCGCGCCGTGCTGGGTAAAATGACGGGGCGCCCGTTGAGTGGTATCCTGACAGGCACGGCAGTGACTGCAGCCATACAGTCGTCGAGCGCAACCACTGTGATGGTGGTGAGCTTCGTCAATGCTGGCCTTCTCTCGCTCGGCGGCGCCATCGCGGTCATCATGGGAGCCAACATAGGCACTACCGTAACCGCTTGGATTATCACCCTGCTGGGACTTGGCGGTAGTTCGGGCTATTTCGACCTACCACTTTTAATTGCCGCAGCCAGCCTGGCGTTCTTCTTCATGAAGCGCGACAAGATGCATTCCATCGGTCAGACCATCATCGGTCTTGCGTTGCTGCTAGTGGGTATGCGCTGTCTTCAAAATGCGATGCCGGACCTCGGTAATTATCCATCTCTGCTTCAGGGAATTGCTTCGCTGAGCGGATATGGGTTCTGGTCGGTGATTCTTTTTGTCGCCATCGGCGCCGTATTGACCTGCATGGTACAAGCCTCGGCGGCGACAATGGCCATCACGCTGCTGATGCTCCACAACGGATGGATCGGCCTCGATGTAGCCATTGCACTGGTGATGGGTGAGAATATCGGCACAACTATCACAGCCAACATTGCAGCCCTTGTGGCAGGTGTCGCGGGCAAGCGTGCTGCAAGGGCGCATCTGGTGTTCAACATCATCGGTGTCACCCTGACACTCATCCTCTTCCACCCCATCCTCGCAGTGGTGAAGGCGGTCTTTCCAGACAATGCACCGATGGCACTCTCCCTCTTCCACACGATGTTCAATGTATTGAATGTCGGTGTGCAGTCGTGGTTCATTCCACAGATTGAATGGATTGTCACGCACTTGGTGCCTGAAAAAAAGGTGGAGAAGGAGTCTGACCACTATCGCCTCACCTATATCAGCCGCGGTCCCGTGGACACCGCCGAACTCAACTTGCAGAGTGCCAAGAAGGAGCTGCAGCTCTTCTCGAAGCAAGTGCTGCGCATGTATGCCCTGCTGCCCGAGCTACGGACGGTGAAAAATGCCAAGGAGATGGATGCAGTGGTAAAACGGATTGCACAATATGAGCAACTCACCGACCGCATGGATATGGAGATTAACAAGTTCCTCGTCGCTGTCGGGGGAGGCAGCATCAGCGGCCACGGATCGGAGCGCATCAGTACCATGCTACGCATCAGCGACAACCTGGAAAGCATCGGCGACAGCATCTATCAAATCGCGTTGACACGCAAAATCAAATACTCCGACGCCGTACATTTCAATGAAAGTCAAAATACCAATCTTGCCGAAATGAGCGCTCTCGTGGAGAATGCTTTACTGGTGATGGACGGCAACCTGGTCGACTACGACCACGCCGACCTGCGTGCCGCCGAGGATGCCGAGCACGAAGTCAACGCTTGCCGCGACCGGCTGCGCGAAGAGCATCTCGACGCCCTGCGACACAACCGCTACGGCTACGAGATAGGCAACGCCTACAGCAGCCTCTATGCACAATATGAAAAACTCGCCGACTTTGCAATCAACGTCAGCGAGTCTATCAATCTGTCATTCCACAAAAGCTAGCCCAGCATCTCGGCCAGGGCGGCGACCATATTTTCGCCACCGGCGAAGATCTCGCTGATGCGCGTGGCAGCCATATAGGCTGGTGTGGTAATAACCTTGTGCTCTGGGTCGACGCACACCTCCGTGGGGCCGCAGGCCTCCACATGGCAACCAAAACCCTTGGCAACCTGCGACGCCTGATTGTCGGCGGGGCCCAGAGTCAGGTGCACCTCGTAGCGACCCAGCACCTTGGCAACCACCATGGGGGCTATGCACATAGCCACCACAGGCTTCTCGGCGCGGTAGGTCTCGAGGATGGCGTCTTGCACAGCGTCGATAACCTCCATCCGCGGGCCGTCGAAGGCGAAAGTCGAGAGGTTACGTGCCGCACCCATACCGCCAGGCAATGCCAAAGCGTCGTAGTCGGCAGCGCGGTACTGCTCCAATGGTAGTATATTGCCGCGAGCTATACGGGCACTCTCGACGAAGATGTCGCGCTGCTCCATATCGAGCACCGTACCCTCTTCCTCGTCGTCCTGCACGTCCACGTGCGGCACCACCTCGAACAGTCCCTCGGGTGCGAAACACTGGTACTGCCAGCCGCGGCGGTCGATGGCAAGCAGCAGGCTCAACGACTCCTGCAACTCGCTGCCGTCGCGGTTACCGCAACCAGAAAGAATAACAGCTATCTTTTTCATATCACCTATTTCGTTAGATTGGAGAAAAATGACAGCACCCAGAGCAGCAGCACTGCGCCGATAACAGAGGTGACGAGAACGCCAAGCAGCGTGTGACCAAAGCCTATACCAAGCCACCCCAACACTCTACCACCAATAAAACTGCCTATCACACCAACAATCAGGTTGGCAAAGAAACCGAAACCAGCACCCTTCATGATACGTCCGGCGATATAACCCGCCAATACACCGACGAGAATACTAATTATGAGATTCATTAACGACATATTGTTTTGCTTTTAATGGATATATGATTTTATAACAAGAAACAGCGACTTGCATATAATAGTCGGCAAGTCGCTGTTTCAAAAAGATGCTTCTTACTTGTTGAAAGCGTCGACGCTCTCCTTAATCAGCTGGAATGTAGCCTCGATGTCGTTGTCGAGACCCATCGAGAAGCGGATAAGGCCTTCGCTCATGCCCATCTCCTTCTGGATTTCCTCGGGCACCTCACTGGAGGTCGACTTACCGCTGTTGCTGAAGAGGGTCTTGAAGTAGCCAAGGCTGACGGCGAGGTAGCCGACACCCTTCTGCTGCATGAGCTCCATGATCTTGCTGGCGCGGTCGGCAGTACCCATGTCAATGCTGATCATGCCGCCGAAGCCGTAGCCCTCATTCATCATCGAGCAGAACAGCTCGTAGTCGGGATGCTCGGGCAGACCGGGGTAGTTGTATTTGAAGCCCACCTCTTTGAAGCGTTTGGCCAGATACATGGCGTTCTCGCCATGCTTCTTCATGCGGATGTGCAGGGTGTGCAGGTTCTTGTTGATGGAAGCGCTGCGCATGGGGTCGAGCACGGGGCCGAGGAGCATGCAGGGACCGTTGTTGACATCAATCAGACTGTTGATATACTCGGC
>JAEEGJ010012033.1_pt1 | contig 21613 bp, 16 predicted proteins | sample 8958761 | NCBI WGS metagenome assembly JAEEGJ01 (sample SAMN16246546, study PRJNA631951) | gut metagenome | biome: gut microbiome; feature: rumen; material: RS-attached | host: Bos | place: Iran: Karaj | collected 2018-10
CGGAACCGTCCAGGACTGAAATGTTGGATATTCCGCCGATGTTTACAATGAATCTCAGAATGCTGTCCTTTCTGAAAACCGAATTATGAAAGGCAGGTACCAGCGGAGCACCCTGGCCTCCGCAGGCAAGATCCATGGCACGGAAATCACCGACGGTGTCTATTCCCGTCAGTGCCGCAAGCAGTGCATTGTTACCGATTTGAACAGAAAAGTGTTTTTCCGGCCGATGTCTTATCGTCTGGCCGTGATTGCCGATTGCTATGATTTTTGATTTGTCGATCCCGTTCTTTTTCAGCAGATCATTTACTGCACAGGCATAGGCTGCGGCCAGCTCGTTTGCAATTTCACCGATCTGTTCAACTTCATCCGCACCAGAATGGCATAAAGGATGAAGTCTGGCTTCCAGTCCTTCCGGCCAGTCGTATTCCCCTGTTGCAATCACTGCAGGGATGGAGGAACTGTTGAAATCCATTATTGAAATATCGATGCCGTCCATGCTGGTTCCCGACATGATCCCGATATAGTATCTGCAATCTGTATCCATTTTGAACTATCTGCCCATATAAATTTTAAACTTATCTTTTTGTTGTGCTATAATAATGCACAATTTTTGATTGTAAAACAATTTATATTTACTGGAGATTTTTTCACCGATGACTTCCTTTGATGAAGCTTTAGCAGAGATTAAACGTGGCGCAGAAGAGATTTTGGTTGAAGAGGAACTTGTAGAAAAACTGAAATCAGGACGTCCTTTGAAGATTAAGCTTGGAATGGATCCTACCGCTCCTGATATCCATCTCGGACATACTGTAATACTGAATAAATTGCGTACATTCCAGAATCTTGGACATGAGGTTTATCTTCTGATTGGTGATTTTACAGCCCAGGTTGGTGACCCTACGGGAAAGAATGCAACCAGACCTCCGCTGTCGGCTGAAAAAATCAAAGAGAACGCCAAAACTTATGCAGATCAGGCATTCAAGATCCTTGATCCTGCCAAGACTCATATCGTGTACAACTCTGAATGGCTTGAAAAACTCGGAGCAAGCGGAATGATCAAACTGGCAGCAAAACAGACTGTTGCCAGAATGCTTGAACGAGATGATTTCAAGAAACGTTATGCAAACGGTACTCCGATTGCGATCCATGAATTTATCTATCCTCTGTTGCAGGCATATGATTCAGTAGCTCTTAACATCGATGTTGAACTGGGTGGCTCCGACCAGAAGTTCAATCTGCTGATGGGAAGAGAACTTCAGAAAGAAATGGGCCAGAAACCGCAGTGTACTCTGACAATGCCTCTGCTGGTAGGACTGGACGGCGTTAAGAAAATGTCCAAGTCGGCCGGAAACTACATCGGAATTCACGAATCTCCGGATGAGATGTTCGGTAAGATTATGTCTATAAGTGATGATATGATGTGGAATTACTATGAACTGCTGTCTTCCCGTTCTCTTAAGGAAATTGCCCAGTTTAAGTCTGATGTTGCATCTAACAGTGTAAATCCGCGAGATATAAAAATTTTATTGGCAAAAGAAATCATTACAAGGTATCATACTGCTGCTGATGCAGATCTTGCCGAACAGAATTTTATTAACCGCTTCTCCAAGAATGCTATTCCTGAAGATTTACCTGAGGTTACTGTTTCTCTGGATGGTGCTGAGTCTATTCAGGTCGGAACCATGCTTAAAAATGCTGGTTTGACTGAAACTTCGTCAGAAGCTATTCGCATGATTAAGCAAAATGCGGTAAAATGTGACGGTGAGCTTGTTAATAATACAAAACTTGAGATTGCCAAGGGTTCTACAGGAGTTTGGCAGATCGGCAAACGCAGATTTGCAAAAATTTCTGTGAAATAGTAGTTTGTGTGTCCCCGTAGCTCAGTTGGATAGAGCGTTTGCCTCCTAAGCGAAAGGTCGACGGTTCAATTCCGCCCGGGGACGCCACTCCGTCAGTGAGTATAAAGTAGTGTTGAAACGGTCTGTTTCCGCGATTATGTCCGGTTTGTAAACCGGAGAGTGTAGAGAATTCAAACCTGCCGCTGTTTAAGACAACTGCAGGTTTTCTTTTTTTGCATTGACTGTCTTAAATTCAAACTCTTAAGAACGGTCTTCAAAATATTACCACTATATATCCCAGTGTCACTTCGAAACTGTTAAGCAAAGTTCAAACTCTTTGATTGTGTGATTTTTCAGCTGGTCGATCTATAATTAGAACAAACAGCCCAATATTACCTTATTGGAGGTTTAATGTATCTCAGAGATTTGCTTATATATGATGAATTACTGGTTCAGTGTCACAATCTACCTGATGCAGATTCAATAGCAGCGGCTTTTGCTGTTTATTCATATTATAGGGCTCACGGAAAAAAGGTAGGCCTGGTATACAGCGGTGACGTCAAAATATCCCGCAGTAATATCAGACTGATGATTGAAAAACTCAATATTCCCCTGGAATATGTTGATGCAGGATTTAAATTTCCAGGACTGCTTATAACTGTAGGATGTATGTTTGGTGCCGGCAATGTTGATAAGATCGACGCTGCTGATGTTGCTGTAATTGATAATCACAGCGGTTATCCTCCGCAGCTTGTAAGTCACAGTCATATTAAAAGTTCATTTGCAAGCTGTTCGTCCCTGATCTATCAGATGCTTCTGTCAGAACTTTCTACAAATCAGCGAGCTTTGGTTCAGTCAGTTATTTCGGATCCAATGGTTGCAACCGCACTCTTTTATGGAGTGTATATGGCCACCAATGAGTTTTCTGATATTGTGAATTCTGCCGACAGTGATATCAGAGATGAACTGGATTACGATCGGGATTTATTTACAAGTCTGCAGTATTCAACTTTATCTGTTGAAGAGCTTAAGATTGTCGGCGAGGCATTATCTGATTACCGTTATGACGGTAAGACCGGTTTCGCAGTTGTGTCCGTAAAAACCAGTGATCCATCCGTTCTCGGATTTGTTGCCGATTTGATGAGCAGGGTAAACGCGGTGGACTGCTGTGTTGTATATGCCGATTTGGGTATTTTTTACAAGTTATCGATAAGATCTACAACCCGTGAAATAAAACCGTCCGAACTGATCGAATTTTTAACTGTCGATATCGGGGAGGGGGGAGGAAAGGATCGGAAGGCCGGCGGTACGATCTATAAGGAACCGTATCTCAGCAGATATTCAGAACTGGAGATCCAAAGCTATTTTCTGCAGAAATTTTCCGAATTTAAACTTTCATGTGACTGCATTGATGCACAGGATTATGATTTTGATAAACATAGGAATGAGTTTTCACGATATGTTAAAAAGTCATTGATTCTTGGTTTTGTAAAAACTGAGGATTTAATTGAGGGGGATGCTGAACTGATCTTAAGAACATACGAAGGTAATGTAAAGGTGCAGGCATCCGCTGATATTTACATAATGATCGGTGTGAACGGGGAGGTTTACCCGATTACGAAGGATACGTTCGATGTCAGTTATAAGGAATGCAACTCTGAAAATGATTTTTCATATGACTATGAACCCAGAGTCTATAATGCTGCTACCGGTCAGAGAAAAATGCTTAAACCATATATAAGATCCTGCAGAACTATGTCCAGACTTGCAATCTGGGCCCGTGAACTGACCAAGCCTACTAAACTGTTTCCCAAGATCTGGGATTATGAAAATTATATGTTCGGTCTTGCCGGAGACATGCTGGTGGCACGCTCTGATGATCGTAAAGATTTATATATTGTAAAGAGAAGTATTTTCGATATAACGTACGAACACTGCAGGGAACTGGATATCACATCAATTCTTAGGCAGGTACACCCTGATCCTGAACGGGACACCATTCCGAAATCCTGAAATTCATCCGGAACGTGACAAGGCTCCTTTCTGAGTTATAAATCCGGATTTGACGGCTCAGTATGGGGATGAAATCTTCGAAAGATGGTCATTGTATGACATCGCCGGCAATCAGCCCCTGCTGTTTGTGAATGAAAGCAGGAACTGGATACGTCTGATGGTTATATATACAGATGACAGACTGACGCTGATTAGTTGAATTCAACCCATTCGTCGTTTTGCAGCATTGAACTGAATACGGACTGCGGTATATTGTCTTTAGTAATTAAAATATGACTGTCGCCTGCAATTTTATAGTATTTGACGATGATATCGTAGTCATTGGTTTCATAGCTAACGAGATATTCGAATTTCGGATTGGAATATAATTTTGCAGGTACGTCTTTCTTGGCAAAAAGACTCCAAATATATGATAATTTCATAATGTCAGTGGCGGTAATATCCCGGATATGCCCGAGAAGGTACACCACATCCTCCCTTTATAAATTCACAAAATATTTCCCGCGCTGATAATTACTAAAACAACGGGATCCCTTTTTACAATAAACAAGTGTCCATATCAAGGTAAGGACTGAGCACACCGAAGGTAGGTTGATGTACCATTGCCAGTGTTAACAGGAGACTTAAAGTTGCAATAATGCAGATACTGTCACATGAACAGGATTTGCATTAGACCTTCAGTTCTGCGAACCGAGAACGGTGTTCGCGATATTTTGAAATTCTCCTTTAACGCTTAACATTCAACAGCAAGAGCCTAGCTTCTCTTTAATTATATCCGCTATGTTGTAAAGGTGTATTGATATTATATATAAATACATAAAAATTTTAAAAAATATCGCATTATTATATATAATATAGTGTTATAACAAATATGAAAGATAAAAACAAAGAAATACACGCACGTAAAATACAAGTAAAAAAGAGGAAGTCAAGTAGAAAAAGAACTTGACTACAATATGTTTTTATCTAAAAATTTATCAAACACATGTATCTATACTCAACGAGAGAGTCAACGACTTTTTGTGTAAACTCCTTTAATTATTTAAAATACTTGGTTGCAACTTCTTTCGTAAGTGGATGCATGATCATTTGATTTCTGACTATTGACCAGTTTCTAACTGGGGTTTTATCCCACTTTTCTTTAAGCTTGCATACCCTCAAATACAGAGCTTTAAACACAGCGTTTTGGTTCTCTAAACTCTTCAATGTGTTATGATCGATAACAACCGATATAATATTTTGCATATCTGCGTTGTCAGTTCTGAATGTTTATAAATCTTTTGCAGGTAATTGTCAAGCTTGTGAATAATTTGTAAAATTCTAGTCAATCCGGTCAAAAGCCAGACATGATGTTTCTAAGACGGTATTATAAAGCAGGAAATATTAATGGATAATAAAAATGCTCTTGTTGATTTGCACGTACATACAGTGGCAAGTTCACACGCGTACAGTACCATTTACGAGTATATTATGGAGGCTGGAAGAAAGGGACTGAAAATGATCGGGATATCCGATCATGGAACGGAACTTGTTGACGGTGCCTACCATAAGTGGCACTTTGACAATCTTGACTGTGTTCCGTCCTATCGCGACGGCGTTATAATTTTGAAAGGTATTGAAGCAAATATTAAGGATGATGGTTCGACAGACTGTAAACAGAGCTACCTTGAGCATCTTGACTATATAACTGCCGGTTTTCATGGACCTCTTTACTCTGCAGGCGGTGATAAGGCTAAAAATACGAATATTCTTATCAAAGTTATATCCAGTGGTACTGTTGACATAATTACCCACCCTGCCAACTGCCGTTATCCTTTAGATTTGGAACGTATTATTGAGGTTGCAGCGGCAAACAATGTAGCACTGGAAATAAATTCCAGCAAATACTCCCGTCGAGGTGAAGAAAATGAACAGATGGCTGTTGAGCTTATTAAGTGTGCCGTTGCGCATCATGCTCCTCTTATTATCGGTTCTGATGCACATATATGTTTCAATTTAGGGGATTTTTCCCTCGCATACAGACTTTTCGAGCGAGCAGAATGTCCGGTTGATTATGCGTTGAATTCAACTCCGGGGAAAGTGATTGAATTCCTTGTTTCCCGCAGTCACAAACAATTGCATGATTTGATGAAGTACTGCTGAGTTTTGCGATGCTTTTTCTGACTGTTCAAAAAACTTCGGTGGTAAACGGGATCAGGATACTCTTTTTAGAATGTAATCCGCTATGTTGAGCAGATCCTGTTTGAATTCACAGTCTTCAAAAATAGAAAGACTGGCTTTCGCTGCTTCAATTTCTTTCTTTGCCTGCTCTCTGCAGAATTCAAAACAGTTGTATTCGTTCAGAACTTCCTTTACCTTTTCAAAATTTTCTTTTCTAACGGCATTGCTACTGTTCTGATTATCATCGAGCAACTTTTTAACAAAATCTGATTTATCCTTAGATGCAACCGAGAAGAATCTGATTAGAGGCAGTGTGATTTTTCCTTCTGAGAAATCGTCACCGGCCTGTTTCCCCATTGTCTTGCTGCTGGAGGTATAGTCTATTACATCATCAATAATCTGAAATGCATTGCCCAAATGATAGCCATAGGATTTGCAGGCAACTGTAACCGGATGATTTTGGGAATATTTCACCATCGGAGCCAGAATACATGCAAGTTCGATGAGCTTTGTGGTTTTGGCATATATGATCTGGTAGTAAACCTCTTCTGAAAGATCGGTGCTGTGACTTTCCATCAGCTGTTTGATCTCGCCTTCCGACATCACATTGATTGTATCTACAAAATTGTCTACAAGAGACAGGGTCAGACGGTCTGAAGAGTCCTTAAGCAGAATTTTGATTGCTTTAGTGAACAGATAATCACCGAAGAGTACACTGGTTGAATTCCCGTAGGTTGCATTGATTGTTGGACTTCCACGGCGCAGGGATGATTCATCAACCACATCATCATGGGCAAGTGTGGCATTGTGGATTAATTCGATAGCACAGGCGTATTGCATATGCCTCGGCTCATATCCAATGATCTTTGCCAGAGTTAACAGGAGCAACGGTCTCAATCTTTTTCCCGGTTTCTGGAATTGATATTCGAATATTTCGTTAACAGCTACCGTATCAGAACGATCTAAATCATTTAATGCTTTTTCAAACTGATTAAGAAGGTTTTGTATGGTTGGACTCAAGAAAGAAAACATTTGTAAATTCCGGTGGAAACGTGAGATTATGCAAATCGATACATTATTCAACAAATGCTAGTATTATATGACTTTTAGGGAAAAAAATAAATTTATTCAGCCTTTTGATTTCCGAAGTGTGTTTTTTTTAACATCGGCTAGTATAACATTTGTGTCTGAAAAGATGCGCAGACGAGTTTTGGTAAATGAAAAAACGGGATTTATCCGATAATAAATCCCGTTGGTATGCCTATATGTCAGACTGCGATCTTAAAGCCATTTGTACTTCTTATCTTCATAAGCCTTGATTGCATCTTCATGCTGCAGGGTAAGACCGATGTTGTCGAGCCCGTTCATGATGCAGTAGCGTCTGAATTCATCAAGTTCAAATTTGAAGCAGAGATCGTTGACTCTGACTTCAAGATTTTCTAAATCAACGGTGACGGTCTGACCTTCATTGGCTTCTACAATTTTGAAGATTTGATCAACCTGGTCATCAGTGAGTTTAACCAGCAGTAAACCGTTGTTCAGAGAGTTGTTATAGAAAATATCTGCAAAGCTAGGGGCAATAATTGCTCTGAAACCGTAGTCGGCCAGTGCCCATGGTGCATGTTCACGGCTTGAACCGTTACCGAAATTTTCGCGGGCCAGCAGAATGGATGCTCCTTTGTAACGAGGAAAGTTTAAAACAAAGTCAGGGTTTTCCTTTGTTCCTTCCTCATCCAGATATCTCCAGTCGTTGAACGCGTGTTTTCCGAAACCGATTTTGGAAACAGCTTTCAAAAACTGTTTTGGAATTATCTGATCGGTATCAACATTAGCCGCATTCAACGGAACAGCAATTCCTGTATGTTGTTTAAATTCCTTCATGACTAATTCCTTATAACAGAGTTCTGACATCAACAAAGTGACCGCAGACAGCAGCGGCTGCCGCCATCGCCGGACTTACCAGGTGGGTGCGGGAATCCCTTCCCTGTCTTCCTTCAAAGTTACGGTTTGAAGTTGAGGCGCATCTTTTTCCTGGAGGAAGCTTGTCATCATTCATGGCAAGGCACATTGAGCAGCCAGGTAATCTCCATTCGAAACCGGCTTCGATGAAAATCTTGTCCAGACCTTCCTTTTCAGCCTGCTCTTTAACCTGTTGTGAACCGGGAACTGCCATGGCTCGTTCGATATTTGCTGCGATATGTTTCCCTTTCAGTACTTCAGCTGCTGCACGAAGATCTTCAATGCGTCCGTTGGTGCATGAACCGATAAATACCTGGTCAACTTTAACATCAGTCAGACTGGAGTGTGCAGTAAGATTCTGATATTTAAGAGCTTTTTCACAGGAGAGTTTTTCAACCGGATCAGTGAAATCCTCAGGAGCTGGGATAGGCTGTAAAACTGAACCGCCCTGACCAGGATTGGTTCCCCAGGTAACCTGCGGTTCTATGCTTGAACCGTCGATGGTAACAACTTTATCCCATACAGCGTCATCATCGGAATACAGAGTCTTCCAGTATTCCATAGCTTCATCCCAGTCTTTTCCAGCAGGTGCGTAAGGTCTTCCTTTCACGTAATCAAAGGTTGTCTGATCCGGAGCTACAATGCCTACCTTGGCACCGACTTCGATTGCCATATTGCAAACTGTCATTCTGCCTTCCATTGACATGTCTTTGAACACCTGACCGCAGAATTCAGCAGCATAGCCAGTGCCGCCGGCAGTACCGAGTCTGGCTGCTATTGCAAGAATTACATCCTTGGCATAAACACCTTTCTGCAGTTTACCGGTAACTTCAATCTTCAGATTTTTCAGTCTGGCCTGTTTGATTGTCTGGGTTGCAAGTACATGTTCAACCTCAGATGTTCCGATCCCGAATGCAAGTGCGCCGAAGGCACCGTGGGTTGCAGTATGTGAGTCACCACATACGAGAGTAACGCCCGGGATGGTTGCTCCGATTTCAGGTCCGATAGTGTGAATTATACCCTGCCATTTGTGCCCGAGACCGAATAAAGGAACTCCGAACTTTTCGCAGTTTTCCTTCAATGTCTGCATCTGAATTTTTCCCATTTCATTGCAGGCATTGATATCACTTGATTGTGTTGATACGTTATGATCCATTGTCGCCCAGGTACGTTCCGGGTGTCTTACCTTGCGGTTGTTCTGGGTCAGACCGTCAAACGCCTGAGGGCTTGTTACCTCATGCATAAGATGACGATCGATGTATATAATAGGCAGCTCCCCCTGAGCTTCGAGTACTATATGAGAATCATAGAGTTTTTGATAAAGAGTCTTTCCCATAATTAAGCCTCAAGAATATTTTTAACAATTACGTCGCCCATCTGGTCGGTAGCCAGCGGCTTTTTATCTGAAGTATTGCCGAGCAGCAGATCTCCGGTAAGATTTCCTTCCTTCAGGGCTTTTCCTACTGCCTGTTCAATGGCCTGGGCCGCTTTTTCTTCCTTGAATGAGTAACGCAGCATCAGAGCGGCTGACAGGATTTGTGCAATAGGGTTTGCTATGTTTTTACCTGCAATGTCAGGAGCGGATCCGCCTGCCGGTTCATACAGACCGAATCCCTGTTCATTCAGACTTGCAGAAGGAAGCATTCCCATAGAGCCGGTAATCATAGCGCATTCGTCAGAAAGAATATCTCCGAACATGTTTGAGCACAGCAGAATATCGAACTGTGCAGGGTTCTTCACCAGCTGCATTGTTGCATTATCGATGTAGAGATTTTCCAGAGTTACATCAGGATAGTCCTTGGCCACTTCCGCTACTACTTCTCTCCAGAGAATTGAGCTCTGCAGAACATTCGCCTTATCGATAGATGTAACCTTCTTTTTACGGATCCTTGCAGATTCGAAGGCAATTTTGGCAATTCTTTCAATTTCGAATCTGTGGTAGATTTCAGTATCGTATGCTTTTTCATCACTGCCTGAACCTTCACGGCCCTTTGGCTCACCAAAGTAGATCCCGCCGGTAAGTTCTCTTACAACAACCATATCGAAACCTGCCTTGGAAATATCCGCACGCAGAGGAGATAAATCATTGAGACCTGAATGGATCTGAGCAGGACGAAGATTGCAGAACAGTTTGAAGTGGGAACGAAGCGGCAGTAAGGCACCTCTTTCAGGACGCTCTTTCGGAGGAAGATGATCCCATTTTGGACCGCCGACAGAACCGAAAAGAATTGCATCTGATTCCTCGCATGCCTTCAGGGTTGACTCAGGTAACGGTGTACCGTGATTATCGATGGCAATACCGCCTACATCATGAGTTGAAAAATTGAAAGTAATATCAAATTTTTGACCTACTGTTTTTAATACCTTTAGTGCTTCATTCATTACTTCCGGTCCGATACCGTCGCCTGGAAGTACTGCTATTTTATAATTAGCGGTCATGTTGTATTTCTCCAATAATTTAGGTTGGTTATTATTTGTTGCTAATCTTTGCTTTTTCCTGCTGAATCAAATCAGAACAGTATACAGCATTCAATGCGTGCACGAGAGCTCTTGCACCGGCTTCAATAATGTCGGTTGCCAGACCCATGCCGTGGAACTTGCGCTGGTTGTGATCAATAACGATATCCACCTGTCCCAGAGCATCCATTCCCTCGCCCTTGCTCTTGATATCGAATTTTGAAATCTTTACTTTGTATCCGGTCATTCGCTCAATACATTTGTAGGCGGCATCGATAGGTCCGTTTCCGGTGGCTGCATCCGAGTATACCTTTCCGTCTATATTGAGTTTAACGCTGGCGGTGGCAAGCACAGAGGCGCCGCTTAGTGCACTTACGTATTCCAGAGTGAAATGTTCCTGTTCACTGTGAATATTGGAAAAGAAGAGCAGTGCCTCAAGATCGTAATCGAAAATCTGCCCCTTTTTATCAGCCAGTTCAAGGAATCTCTTGTACACGTCGTCAAGATTGTACTGGTTCTCTTTGTATCCCAGCATTTCAAGACGGTGTTTGATTACATGACGTCCGGAGCGGGCGGTCATGTTCAGATTGTTGCTGCTGAAACCCACGCTTTCCGGAGTGATGATTTCATAGGTGTCCTTGTTTTTGAGCACTCCGTCCTGATGGATCCCTGAACTGTGCGAAAATGCGTTTGAACCGACAATCGCTTTGTTAGGTGGAACTGGCATGTTGCACAGCTGACTTACCAACTGACTGGTTTTGGCTATTGCAGTGGTGTTCAGTCCGGTGTTGAGGTTGAGAAGATTTGCTCTGGTTTTGATAATCATCGCAATTTCTTCCAAAGCACAGTTACCGGCTCTTTCTCCAAGTCCGTTGATGGTTCCTTCGACCTGTCTTGCTCCGTTCTGAAGCGCGGTAATACTGTTGGCTGTTGCCAAACCGAGATCGTTATGGCAGTGAACAGAAATTACAGCCTTGTCAATATTAGGTACGCGGTTGAACAGCGTTTTGATGATATCGCCGAATTCATAAGGAACGGTATAGCCCACGGTGTCAGGAATATTAACTGTTGTTGCTCCGGCATCGATGGCGGTTTCAACCATGCGGCACAGATGATCGATCGGTGTTCTACCTGCATCCTCGCATGAAAATTCAACATCATCAGTGAACTTTCTGGCGTAGGATACCGCATTCCGAGCCATTTCAACAATCTGATCAAAGTTTCTGTGCAGCTTTGAACTGACGTGAATGTCAGATGTTGCCAGGAAAGTATGGATTCGGTACTGTTCTGCTACTTTGAGAGCTTCATAGGCAGCATCAATATCTTTGGTCAGAGCGCGGGCCAGCGCACAAACCTTGCTGTTTTTAATTTTTCCGGCAATTGTATTTACTGACTCAAAATCGCCCTGTGATGAAATAGGAAAACCAACTTCCATTATATCGATGCCGAGGTGTTCGAGGGCGAGAGCAATCTGCAGTTTTTCCTTTACGCTCAAACTGGCCTGAAGAGCCTGTTCACCGTCACGAAGCGTTGTATCAAACAAAAATACGCGATCAGACATTTTTTTCTCCTGTTTTACGGTAACTTACCTGCTGTGAGCGGATTAGTTACCATAATAAAAAACCCGCGTCACGCGCGGGTCATTGCAAAAATCATTACTTAGAAAAAGAAAGCAGCCGTACCCGCACCAGATTTATCGTTGCGTAAGGGTAAAAGGGTAAGGAGCAGTTCTTTTTTCATTAATTAGATTCCTTAATTTTTAGCTTATTTTAGCCTATTTTTGCTCTATTTTACAACTGTTTTGAGGAATAAGGTACAAAAGATAACAAGCTGGGAACTAAACAGTTCAGTGAGTGATTTTAATATTCGGTGATGCATAAAGGCCTGCAATCCAGATGACTGCAGGCCTCTAAAAACCAATAAAAGTACCAGTTAAAAATTAGAAGTTGTAGATCAGACCGATAGTTGCCAAATCTTCTTTCTCTTTCTTCAGTACTGATTTGTAACGGTGTTCAAAATCGGTGTAGATATTGAATTTAGGAGTTACACGGTAAAGAATTTCACCGGTCCATGCTGATTTGAGAACGGACAGATCGCTGCGGCTTAACTTTTCGTCACCATTGTGAGCATACTGATAGTTTGCAGTGAAGGTCCAGTCTGTACCTGGGGTGGTGTATGACAGTGCAGCTTCAACACCGTTGGACTTGTAGGTGCGAGCGAGTTTACCGTAGTTGTAAACAGCTGCAGCATAAAGACCAGGAGCACCGAAATCACCGTAGAAAATAGAAACTGCAGCTTCGTTCTTGTCTGCACCATAGAAAAGGCCGTTGCTATGGTAACCAGAATCAGGCTGGTTGGTTAATCCGTCATAATGGTTGTAACCTGCTAAAATACCGATTGATTTGTCGCCTATTTCGCCTGTATATCCTGCAGAGAACCCGGTTCCGTAGTTAATGTATTTGTTTGACTGTTTGAACTGATAGGATGCAGCGAATTGTAAACCGTTGTATTTAACCTGGTATTTTACCTGCCCGTCTTTACGGCCGCCGAAATCATTCTTTGTTAAGCCCCAGTAGGTAACACCATTGTACTTACCCCAGTCAACGAATAAATCAGTAACTTTGGTAACCAGATAGAAAGCATCAGTATAACGGCCGAAAGAAACCTTACCGAACTCGTTGAAATCAAATCCAACCCATGCTTCCCTGATTTTCAGACGGTCTGCAACATTTTCAGTTTCCTGAGCTGCCAAATCATAGATGATGTAGCCGAATACGCCGAAAGCATCGTTAACTTTTGTTTTGCCGTCAAGACCGAGACGTGCGGTTCCGCTTTCACGATGAACTGAATCTGCATCGTTGTTGTTGATATTGACTTTTACACGTCCAATCACATCGAGTTTGGAATTATCATCTTTGTAAACATTTGCAGCGTTTGCACTCAGTGAGGTTGTCAGTGCTACTGCTGAAATAACAATAGTAGAGAGTAATTTCTGTTTCATAGTAATTTCCCTTATAAACTTTATGTTTTATTTTAATTTGTTTTATAAGTGTCAGCGTGTTGTATATTATTTCTGCCGACATTCACATACTATACAGATTCCTTTGTGAAGTCAATCAAATAATTGTCTTGTGCTGATTATAAATAGTGCAAAATATACTCATTTTAGATAAAAAATAAGCAAATATGCACAATATGATGATGTGGTTACGATTTGGGAGCTTTTTAGAAGCAATTGATAGCAAAAGCTGATTTTTGCCATAGTTTGCGGCTATGTACAAGAATGAATAATAATTATTATCGCTGGTAACATAATAATGATAAAATGGCACTTATTTGAAAGAATTTATGTGATTGTGCAAGGTGCCAGTATGAGTGAAGAGAAAAAAGTAGGTTGGTCATTCGAGGTGTTTCCTCCTAAAAGGACGGCAAACATATCTTCTATCTATATGACATTGGCTGAACTCAAAAAATTAAATCCTGATTTTATCAGTGTTACCTACGGAGCCGGAGGAAGTGAAAACTGCCAGGCAACCGTCGAAATCGCCAATGCTGTTCAGAACAACTACCAGATGAATGCAGTTGCACATCTTCCTTGTATCGGTTTAACCAGACAGGATGTGCTTGAGCAACTCAACCGATTCAGAGAAATCGGTGTTAACCGTATTCTTGCCCTTCGTGGTGATAAACCTATGTCCGGTGAATTTAAGCAGGGTGATTTTGAACATGCTAGTGATCTGATCTCATTCATCAGAGCTCAGAATTATGACCTTCAGATTTATGCTGCCTGTTATCCTGAGAAACATTATGAGGCAAAAACTGCTGAAGAAGATCTTGATAATCTGAAAATCAAGGTTGATTCCGGCGTTGACGGGCTCGTTTCTCAGCTGTTCTTTTCCAATACCTATTTTTATGATTTTATAGAGAAGGTTCGGGCAAAGAATATCAATGTTCCGGTAGAGGCTGGTATTATGCCTGTAATTAACTGCAAACAGATCGAGAGAATGGTTTCCCTGTGCAATGTAAAACTTCCAAAGAAATTTACCGATGTGATGAGTAGATTCAGTGATAATAAAGAGGCTATGCTTGAAATCGGTATAGCATATGCGATCGATCAGATAATCGATCTGATTGCGAACGGTGTAGACGGAATTCATCTGTATACCATGAATAATCCGAATGTGGCTAATCGCATATATGAAGCTATCAAGCATGTGATTGGACGAGTTTAATCGTTTGCATAGTATCAAATGAAATAAAACACCCCCGGATCTGGATGTTGATCTCGGGGGTGTTTTATTTCGGTAATACTTCTCAACAGCTGTTAGTTCAGACCGATTTTTTTAAGCATCCGTCTGAATTTAAACCAAAATCTTGCTGTTTTATAATTTTGTTTAATTGCTGATTTGAAAATAATTCTTTTAATTCCGGAAAGCCTGCTGTACTTAGGTATGTCTTTTATTTCCGGGTAGCATGCTTCAAATTCCGGAAAATCTGGTTCCGGCAGTGCAAAAAGATAGTTGGTCTTCAATTCGAATTTTCTATATTTTAAAAACTCGTCATAGTCTTTTTCCAGCTTTCTTTCCTTGATCATTCCTTCAAAGAAGTTTATTACTTTTATATCGTCTTGGATCTGTGTTTTATTCTTCTTTCTGGTTATTGATTTATAATTGTTCCGGTAGTTGTATAACATATCGGTGATGAAAATAATTTTAGGATTATTAAGTAGAACCTGATATACGAAATATACATCTTCACCGATAATCAGAGACGGATCAAAATTGAAATTGTATTTTCTTATAAATGATAATTTAAACAGCTTGTTCCAAAGCACACTCATATACCGCACGTTGTGGTTGAGCATATCGATGGTGTTGTCATATAAATGTAACGGATATTCTTTCACTCCTCTGTCACTGTAAGTTCTGAAGTTGCATACTACAACATCGGCATCATCAGCAGCAGCTTTGGAAACCAATTTTTCAATATAGTCTGGTTCAACCCAGTCGTCCCCGTCGACATATATCAGGTACTCACCTGATGCAACAGACAGTGCCTGACTGCGGGATTTTGCGATTGACTGGAAATTTGTCTGATGCAATTTGAAAACGTCAGGGTTTAATTTAATGTACTTTTGAATAATGGTATAAGAGAAATCTGTCGACTCCGTGTATATTAAATCAACTTCAATGTTCTGATATGTCTGTTTTGCTATGCTTCCGAGACAACGATCAAGATAAAGGCCGCTGTTATAGATTAAGACAGCTATACTTACTTTAGGATTAGGGTTAGTCATTTTTTATTTACTTATTATACTTCTGTACCTGATATGGCCTAAATTTGATTTCAGTGAAAATACGGAATCAAACTCAAATATATTGAATATAACCTTGCAATAATTGTATGGAAAATAGTAGGTAAAGTCAAAAAGCAAATTACTGATTATTCGATTTTAAAATTTTTTAGCAGTACCTCTTTTAGGTGTGATTGTTACTAAAAATGAATGTGCATGGCAGTGCACCTTTTCGAAAGTGTATGAAATGCAATATTCACTTACACTGTCTAATTACCGTCAAGCTTTAACCTTTGCTCCTAAAGTAAACTGGAGATTATCTTCTAAGCCAGTCTTGGCTTTGTTGTTTAGGTCGCCAGATATCCATGAAGTCAATACACCACGGATTGATGGACGTGCCTAGAAGTGTAAACCAGGAGTCTACTAGTCTGCCGCTGAGCAAGATTGATTTAGTTGCTCTCCGAATATCTGCAATTTCATAAACTGCTCAGAAATTAGTACTCATATACCTTAAATCCAAGGAACCGATAAACTTTCTTATTTTTTCGTTAGTCATTTTAGAAAATGAGATAAAGGAATTGTTGAATAAGTAAGATGTAAAAAAGGGCGAGTCAAATAAACCCGCCCTTGGGATTGTTATGAAGTAATGATTAGATACTTATACTATTACCACCAAGCTTCAACCTGAGCACCTACTGTAACCTGGTGATTATCCTCTAAATGAGTGTATGCTTTATTAACTAAATCCCCAGATAACCATGAAGCGAACACGCGGATTGAAGGACGTGCCCAGAACTGAGAACCAGGAGTCCACTGTTGAGCTAATGTTAACTTGGTTGCTTTAACACGACTTTTCAAAGTACCGTCTCTGTACTTATTATTCCAACCGTTCCAGCCGGTGTTAGTCTGATTGGTATAACCGAATTCTAACACTGTAGAAGTGAAATCTGACCACTTGTAAGAAGGGCGAAGAACTACAGCGTAGTCATTACCAGTTGGATGAGACCAGTTTGCACCACACGCATTATTAGTACATCTATTTCCGAAATATGTTTCATCAAAAGAGTTCTTATGAGCAGCCATGAACACATATCCCAAGTTCCAAGATTGCTGTTCAATAACACCCCAATTGATTAATCTGTAACCGTTTCCTTTATCGCCCTTGTATACAGCAGATCCAAGATCTTCTTTCCAACCATATGGATTTACTGTTGCACCAGCATGGTTACCGCCATTTAAAGTACCCACACCGTTAAAGCCATCATGACCATACTGGAACACTAACTTATTGAAACCACCAAAGAAGTTACTCTGAGTCCACTCTAAATGAGCAAGGAAACCGTTGTTCATTCGGTTTTCGTTATCTTTTTGAGCTTGCGACAAATTAGCCCACGCATAAATAAAAGCAACATCCAAAGAACCGTCTGTCCATAGAGGAATATTATTCCATCGTGCATCTAAATGCCATGTATTTACATCACGATCTGCGTTTGTTAATTCAACACCAGCAGTTCCTTTTTGTGTTGCAAGAGTCTGCCCCTTGATAACAGCAAGAGAAACAGAGCCTAAATTACCTACAGCAATATTTTCAAGACCGATACCAGTACCAGAGTTGTTCAGGTAGTAGAAATCCATAAGGTGGATATCTTTACGCTGATAGTATCTCTTACCAGCCCAAAGTTGAATTCCTGATGGCATTTCATAACCTGCCCAAGCTTCACGGAGTGATAAACGCTGACCGTCCCATGCAGAACCCTCACCACGGCTTTCACGCTGCATAGAATTACCCTGGTAGTCATATTGAGGATCTTTAGCATCAGAGTCGTTTGTACCATATGCAACTAAGGTATTAACGGTGAACTTATTGTTGCCTTTATTGAAAACTTCCTGTGATAAAGCTAATTCTGCATAAGTATCACATTCATCTGCTAAACGTCCAAGCAAGTGACCTTTGGTACCGTTACCAAAGCAGTATGCATCACCCCCCTGGGTAGCATAGTTTAAACCTGATCTGAAATAACCGTGAAAATCAACTGCAGAAGCAGAAACTGAGCCTAAAGCTAATGCATTATCGGTATCTGTATTTATTGACGATGCTACGATGATTACTATTAGTTATTTTTAATATTGGTTAAATAGTATTATGTTATATCGTTGGTAATGTAACACCAATAAAACACCATTTTTACCGTAACAAAACTGTCATGTTAGTTAAATTTTAAGGAATTATTGTCATGATTTTAATATAAAATTACGAAAGATCAATGTGTTAAAACAATAATCGAATATTATAAAAAAACACCAAAATGGCACCATATTTTCAAAACCACAAATGAATTACAGCCATTTGCGTGTATCATATTGTTTTTCAACTTAAAGTGTGTTGTAATTCGGAACGCTTTAATCAATAAGATGTAATGCAAAATAGACACATGATGCAACTAACTATAACCAATTATCTAAACATTCTCAGGTGTTTTGATGATGAGGCATTCTTTAGTTCGTAACGGGACAGTAATACTATGGTAGATCAGAATAAATTAAGCTTATACTTGGAACAGTTGAGGGATGAACTTATAGCAGAGACTCTTTGGCTTGAAGAAGAACTGGATGAGAATAAATACAACTCTACAGCACCGTTCTGTTGCGATACTATGGCGTTCCATGAGTGGTTGCAGTTTGTGTTTTTACCGAAAATGCAGTACATGATTGATAACAATCTTGAACTGCCGTCGAGCCTTGCGATCGCTCCAATGGGCGAGGTAGAGTATCGCGCTGAATTAAAAGAAAGAGAAAATCTGATTAAAATTTTAAACAAAATTGATTCTCTATTCGTATGACAGTACGCGCTAGCCTATTTTATCGGCTACTGTCGAATCAGTCTGTCAAATGGTGCATTCTCTTCGAAATTGCTTCTGAAAGGGTTGATATCAATTCCTCCTCGGCGGGTATATCTAGCGTATACCGTCAATTTCTGTGGTTTACAGAACTTCATTAGATCACAGAAAACTCTTTCTACACACATCTCGTGAAATTCGTTGTGATTTCGGTATGAGACTATGTATTTTAATAAATTTTCGTGTGCGATTTTGTTTCCTGTATATTTTATATAAATTGTTCCCCAATCAGGTTGTCCGGTAACAAGGCAGTTCGATTTCATAAGGTTGGAGTAGAGTTCTTCAGTAATGCTAGTACCAGATGTACTATCAATTAATAAATTCGGATTGTAATCAAAATCTGATACAGAAATATCTATACCATCAATACATGTGCCATTAGGATGGTGAATATCAAACATTTTAATATTCTGCTGTTCCAAAAGTCCAAACAGTTCTACTTTTATATCAGTATGCAAAAGGGAAGACAGATCCTGTTTAATAGTTGATGCGACTTCATCTATTGAATCAAAGCAGGTGAAATTTATACTGTTAAGATACAGCTTTAGTGATTTTGATTCAACAATGAAAGGGGAACTGTGCGGAACGGTAAAATAACCAACAGCAACCTGTGGCTTGTGTTTACTGTTCAAATAAGAGATTTCATAAAGATTCCACAAATCATAACCGCTAAATGGCAACGTAGAATCAGTCAATCCAAGTTTGTCCCTATTAAGGGAACGAGGAATAGCCTGCAGCAAATCAGGAGAATAAGAGCGTTTGTATTCAGTCCTCTTGCCGAGAACCAAATCTTTAATAATGTATTGATCGGACGTATTCATATGTTTATTAATTTAGGGTAAAGAATCTTGGGGACGAATGATATTAGTTTGTGAGACTATAATTGAAGCAACATTTTACCTAGAGCTCGAGAGTAAGATTATCAGTTTGTTAATAAGTTCCCTAAATTTATTTGAATGTGTTTAAAATTGTGATGAAGATCACATATTTGAATGAATTATCGACACAAATGGTTAAAAAAATTAATTTTTGTACTATCATGCAAGAAAATTTAGTGTGAACACTGAATTTGGTAAGAGTGAATTGAATGGTAAAAAATTGATTTTACAGCTTTTTACAATCATTCACAATGACTTCTTAAGAAAACTTAAGAATGTTTCCAATTTCTAACATTAACCCAAAAAGAGGGATATAAAATTATGAAAGCAAAATGGCTTCCAATTTCTGCAGCTGTTGCATTAGCATTAGGTTCAGTTTCTGCTTCAGCAGTTGATTTTCACGGATATGCAAGATCTGGTTTAAACTACGCATCTGATGGCGGCAATGCATATTGTTCAGGTACAGGTACATCAGGATATCTAGTAGGTCGTTTAGGTAATGAATGCAATACTTATGTTGAATTAGGTCTTTCACAAGAAGTATTCAATAAAGCTAACAATAAATTTACTGTTAATACTTTAACTGTATGGCGTACTTATGAAGATAATATTGATTATCAAGGAAACTCATGGCAAGCAATCGGAGGCAGTGGCGGCGGTTGGGGTGGCCAACAAGCTTCCTTAAGAGAAATTTGGTCTGGTTATGAAATGCCATCAGGAATGCAGATATGGGCTGGTAAAAGATACTATCAGAGAAAAGATATCCACATTATGGATTACTATTATCTCAACAATGGTGGTACTGGTTTTGGTGTAGAAAATATAGCTGTTGGTAATTTAGGAAGTGTTTCCGTTGCCCTTATCAAGAATCAAGGAGATGGAAGTACATTTGCTGTTGGTGATGGTGTAATTGGGCAGTCAAAGAATGTGAATTCTTGGAAATTAGATGCTCGTTGGAATGGTATTCCTTTATGGTCTGATGCATCTTTAGATGTTGCAATGATTTACGGATGGCAGAATGTAGACGATGCTAATAAACAAGAGGGAAAAAAAGCTAACAATGCATTCTTAGGTCACATTGAATTGACTCAAGGTAACTTCTTTGGAGGATTCAACAAGGTTGTATTCCAATATGGTCATGATGGCTTTATGGATTTAGGTTCATTAAATGGTGGAAATCATTCAGGAGATAACATTGTTCCTTCTGCAAAAGGTAGTGGTTTTAGACTGATTGATTGGGGTGTTATAGAACAACCTAAATGGAACTTAGGCTATGCAGTGATGGCATCACATCTTAATGTGTATGATGAAGATGAAGATGAAGGTGGTAAAGGTTGGTCTCACAACACTGGTAATGATTATGCATTCGTAATTCGCCCAGCTTATAAGTGGTCTGATTTTACTTCCACAGTTTTGGAATTTGGTTACACAAATTTAACAAACCATTATAGAGAAAATTCTTATAATGAAGTTAATGGTAAAACACCAATGGATAAAGATCGCGTTAAGATGACTAAATTAACTCTTGCTCAACAATGGACTCCAGGCTCACACTTCTGGGCTCGTCCGTCAATTAGAGTATTTGGTTCATGGCAATCTGGTGATCTTATGAACTATAAGAGAGCACATGTTGGAATGTCAAAGAACTCTGATGGAACATGGACTGGTAAAAATCACCAATTCGTACTTGGAGCTCAGGTTGAAGCTTGGTGGTAATATAAGTATCTAATCATTACTTCATAACATTCTCAAGGGCGGGTTCATTTGACTCGCCCTTTTTTAAATATTATTAGGAATTGTGCACAAATTACTATGAAAAATTCTATCAACATCTGTTTGTCTTTTGATGAAAAATATGCACAACATGCGGCAGTGACGATGGTGTCATTGATGAAAAACTGTTCGCAAAATATTCATTTCTACATCATCGATTCTGAACCATCAGGCATAACAGAATCCCGTTCCAAAATAGTAAAGTTAGTTGAGATGTATGGTGCAAAAATTTCTTTTCGTACAATAGATCTTTCTGTTTTTAAAGGATTTCCTATATGGCAGCCAATGCAAGATGCCCCCAACAAATATGTGCCGTACTACCGACTTTGCCTAGCTGATCTTCTT
>JAEEGJ010012039.1_pt1 | contig 21601 bp, 17 predicted proteins | sample 8958761 | NCBI WGS metagenome assembly JAEEGJ01 (sample SAMN16246546, study PRJNA631951) | gut metagenome | biome: gut microbiome; feature: rumen; material: RS-attached | host: Bos | place: Iran: Karaj | collected 2018-10
CGGTGTCCCAGTCAGAGATGGTAGCGCTGAAGTTGATGGCGTTAGCACCGATGGTAATATAGAAAGTATAGTGCTTTCCAGCATCCCAGGAACCAATCTTTGTGCCGTTCTGTTTATCATCATTTGTGATATCAAAATCAGCGAGGTAAAGCACTTTATCAGTATAAGTTACTTCTTCACCATTGCTGGAGATCTTGTAGCTAAGGGTTATCTTCTGAGGATTGGCTTCGCTGGAAGCGACAAAGGTCTGGGGCTTTACTACGAGACTGTTGATAACAAACGTAGAAGCTGTCTCGCCCGGGGTGGTAGGATTTGCAGGGTCGAAAGTAGTGTCTTCAGCAATAGCAATGGGGCTGGCGATGCTAACGGGAGTTACACCATTGGCGGGACCATAGGAGCCAGTTCCAGCATTAGACCAATTGGCTGCCGGGGTGGTAGAGTAAGAGTTAACGGTAAGCACACCTTCATTTTCAATGTTGGAGAGTTGGAATGCCGTAATGGAAACGGTGGCATCGTGCCATGCGGGTGCTTTCTTGACTTTGATGTCTACCAGGGAAGCAACGTGGTGGAAATCCATCTCAACGGTACCATACCCGTTGAAATATTGGGCACCGTCAGTCTTGTTCACTACATGCTCGTTGGCAACCAGGATGTCGTTGTCATTGCCGGCAAAGGTGATAGCGGCGCTGGTGATTTCGCCGGATTGGGGGTTAACCGTGCCAGAAGTGCCTACAGAAGCGGGAGAGACGGCGTAGAAGACATACTTATCGTAGCCAAAATCCCAGAAACGAGGATTGGTGTAGGTCCAAGTGGTGCCGTCGGTGGTGCTAACAACGTCGTCGTCAAATACGGTAACTTTGCTGGAAGACTTTTCTTTGTAGCCATACACGGCAAAGTCGTCGCCAGCGACGAAGGTGTTGGTGCCCTGAGTGCGGGCTTTGGTAAGGTTGTTGGCCCAGGTGTCGAAGCCAATCTTGGGCTGGGCGGTTTCCTGGAGTTCGTAGGTTTTTGCGCAGGCGACGAGGGTGAGGGCCGCTGCGGCCAGGATTACTACTTTTTTCATACTCATAAAGATTTAGTGATTAATAATTTATTTAGGTTTAACATTAAAAAATAATCGTTGTTTCTCCGTGCTCTTCGTCCCAGTCGTTGATGAGGGCGTCAAAGCCGCCACCGCCGCCGGTGGATCCGTCTTCCGGAGGGAAGTCGTTCACGTCCAGCGTGATATCTATCAAGCCTCCCAGGGGCAGTGCCCGTAAAGCCTTGGTAACATCTATGCGGATATTCTTCCAGTTGCCGTTGGCGTAGCTGATGTTGATGACCAGGAAATTTTTTCCTTCTGGAGCCTGCTCCACGCTCTCGTGGCTGTACGGATTGCATCCGGGAATGCCATAGCTCATAAAGCGGGCGGCCATCAGCTCCTTGGTTTTGTCGTAATATACATCTGTAGGTATGCCCACGGGCGTGCGCGCGGATACGCGCGTATCCAGATTAACGCCGGCAGCCACTCCGGTGAGCACGCCGCCGCCGTTGCTGCCCACTACACGGCCTTCGTTGTTGGCCAGATGCAACTGGAACAGGTGGATGTAGGTGGCGGGATTCATAATGCCCTGGATGCGGAGGATGTACTTTCCGTCAATGTATTCGTAATCTTCCAGGTTTCCGCTGATGGTCTCTCCCTGGTCATACAGGACAAAGAGGCCGTCGGGCATCAGGGCAATGGGATCCTGGATGAGGGACTCATCGGCCTTGGTGTCTCCGTCAAACTTCTGCATAGCGGTAAGAACGGGGCTGGATTCCTTGAGGCCGCTGGAAATGATGCGGGTGTTGCAGTAAATGGTTCCCAGCTCGTCCTCGGCGCTGAAAAGCAGCGTCTCGGAGTCGTTGTTGTGGAAAAGGAGGTCGTAATCTCCTACGGTTATGGGCATATTGGCCGTGGTACCGTGGAAATTCTTAGTATAGTGAGACCTGTGATTACCATTTTGGTCCAGGGAATACACGTGAGCGCTGATGCTGGCGGGTTCCTTGTAGCCCAGAGGGCCCAGGACGTTGGCGTTCCAGGGGAATTCCCACTCGGTTTCCCACTCCACCTGCCACATCAGATTGAGGTTTACCTCGGTTTCCAGGACAATCTGGGCTTGCATAGGCTCGCGCAGGTGCAATTCGGGACGGATGCTGCAGCCGCTGGCCTGGGCACACAGGACCAGAAGAACGAGGATATGCTTAAACTTCTGCATTACTTCGTCTTCCTCCTGTCTTTTTTCCAGAAATCAAAGCCGAATGACAGCCAGACGCGGGTAGGACCAGCCCAGAAGAGCCTCTGGTTGCGTCTGACAAATTCGGAAGGATCTCCATTGTAGTCGTAATAATACCGCTGCGTGCCGTCATTGCCCCATACATAGGGATCGTAGGCGCTGTAGAAAGCGCCGGCGGCCAGACCCATATCCAGGAAGCAGTAGCGGCCCAGGGGAACGCGGTAACCAAAGCCCAGGGAGGCACCCAAGCCTTCACCTTCCCAACCCTTGTTGGCGTTGAAGCCAATGCCGTAGCGGGCGGCATTCACGTTACCCATCAGATACCAGCCTCTGCGGCGAGGTTCGGACGGAGAACGGAAGTAACGGCGCGTCCAGAGGGTAATGTTGTTGACTTGGAAGTATCTGTGGCTTTCGGGATGCTGCCACATAGGCCACTCTACGTCTGCTCCCAGCGTCCAGCGGCTGTTCCTGGGCATAATTTCCAGGGTAAAGCTGGGGATGCTGGTGAGTCCGTAGCCGGGAATGTAGGTAATGTCGTAGGGGAGGTTGGTGCTAATGGCCATAAAGACCCGCTTCTCTTCCTTCTGTGTCTCTTCTGCGGGCTGGGTGAGCGGTAAAACAACCTCAGGTACGCTCTTCACAGTGGTGTCCTGTGTAGCTTCCTGAGGAAGAACATCCTTCTCAGGGATTTGTTTCTCCGTTTCTTCCGGCTTTACAGTAATGACGATGTCGTAATAACGGAGCAGACGATAATGCTCCCACAGGAGGAAGCGGTAATTGTGCTCGCTGATTCTGGTGGCAATGTACTCCTTGCGGGTTTCGTTGTCAATGGTTTCGTCGTCCAGAATGGCGAGAATCTGCTCAATGTACTCAGGACGGAGCTTTTTGTCTGCTGCTACGCGTTTACGAAGCTCTTCCCAGGCTTCTCCGCCAATGGTGATGTGGATTTTGTCTTCGGCGCCTCTGAGATAGGGGAGAACGGCAGTAGAGAATTCATTGGCTCTGCGGCGGCAAAGATCCTGGTTAAACTGATAGGGGCCTTCCGGAGAAGCGAATACCGTAACGTCTACAGACTGGATATTTTCGGGGCCGATGGCATCTACGGTCTTCTTGAGAGACTGGAGGGTTTGTTCGTTGTCCAGGAGCGTGTAGAAGAACTCGCTCTCATTTCTGGCGAAGTGGAGTCTAAAGCGTTCCTGCGCGTATGCGTGCGTGCAGAATAACAAACTTAAAGCGGGCAACAGGGCCCAGAGAATGTGCTTTTTCAGTTCCAACGAACTATAATACAATTGATTTCTCCGTTTTCCGAAGGCAAAATTATGTATTATTCTCGTAAATAAAAAATTTTATTTAAAAATATTTTTAGCAAGAATTTATGATTCTTGATTTTTGATTTCAAAATAAGTTTTGCTATTCCTTGAACCCATATTCGGCGTCTGAGACATCTGGGGACTAATTTTAGGCAATTTTCAAAAATTTGAATTATTAAGTATCTTTCAGTTGGTAAAAGAATTTAATATTGGAAAATAATTTGTAATATTTTAAATTAAGTATTGCAGAATAAGAAAGAATTGTTTATATTTGTAGAAAGAATTTGGATTATGAAACGTATTGCGGCCGGTTTATTTTCAGTATTTGGGCTTTTGGCGCTATCCTGCAGCACTTTAGACAGTGATCCTGTAGAGGTGGCTCCTAAAGGCCTTAAACTTGGGTTTGATATATCCGTGCTGCGAGATGGCGTAAAATTGGAGGATAACAATGCTGTTACCCGCGCCGCTGAAGAGTCTTCTGCGTCGGTTTCCAATATGCTGGCCACAATGGATGTTTCAAAACCGTTCTCCTTGATTGGTATTGAGCCTCAATCAAGTTCTCTTGTGCTGGATAACATTCTTGTTAGTACTGGCAATAACGGTAAGTATGAGGCATTTCTGGATGGCGGGCTGCTCGAAATCCAGGATCCTCTCCTTTTCAGCGCATATTATCCGCACGTCAAAACGGTTTCTTACGAGAATTCGCATCAGTCCTATTCCATTCCTTACGAATTAACGGAAACCGAGGCTGGACCGCTTGTTTCTAAAACGGTAGAGCGTTCATTCAACCTGCTCAACACCCTGCCTCTTGAATTCTGCCATATTACCAACGATATTGGCTTCCGCATCTGCGACGTTACTCCCATTTCCCAGTTGCAGGGCCTCATCCATCTTCGTAAACTGGTTGCTACCAATGTGGCATCGGCCGGAGTCTATGTCAATGACATCATTCTCAGCCGTGGTAACTGGAATTACCAAGGCTATTACAGAGATGTCACGGTCTTTGAAGGGGATGCTCCGGTGGGCGTAGGCAATGAAGGAAAGCTTTATGTTGGTAAAAACTCCCTGGTAGAAACCAAGGAAGCCAGCCACCGTTTCTATGCCATACCGGACCAGATTGAAATGGGCGTCCAGTATGTAGAAGTCCATTTTGACGTGGACGGTTTCTCCATTTCCGGAGAAGAATACGCTCCTATGAAAGATCAGGTTCTCAAATATATGATCTATGGCCTTCTGCCCGGCAATACAATGATGCCCGGCAAGCAGTATACCTTCCATATCGGCCTGGATCTGAGTTCCATCTATCATCCCATCGAATTTTCTGCCAGTGTGAGCGGGTGGGAAACCAAGATATATGAAAGTAACCAAGATTTCTGATTGCTCCATTTATGATCCCCATCTACGCACAGGAATATGATTTTTCCGCCTGCCGGGTACTGGCAGTGGACGATATACCTCTCAATCTTCTCCTGGTCAAGAAGATGCTGGCCCGTTTCAATTTTAAGCTGGAAACCGCTTCCGGCGGTCAGGAGGCCCTGGATTCCGTGGTCCGCAACAAGCCGGATCTCATTCTGCTGGATCTGATGATGCCCGGAATAGACGGCTACGAAGTGATTCGGCGTCTCAAATCCAATCCCGAAACGGCCAATATCCGCATAATCATCCTTACGGCCCTTACTTCCGGAGAAGATGTCTCCAAGGGCTTCAATATGGGGGCCAATGACTATATCATGAAGCCCATCATCATGGAAAGGCTGCTCACCAGTGTGGTTACGCAGCTAACCATGTCCCAGACCGACAAGAATCAGTAGAGCCGTGCGCCACCTCCTCCTCATCGCGTGCCTGTTCCTGTGCGTAGGCGCCCAGGCTCAGATTGTGAACAGGCTGCGGGTGGACCAGCCCACCTTCCTTCGGTATGCCCAGGCCAGAATGCAGGAGTACAATCCCGCCAACCTGGAATGGGCCGATTCCTTATACCAGGAGGGCGTTCGACACGGAAATCTTCGCTATAAGTGCCTGGCGCTTTCCGTGGAGATGCCCGTGCGCTTTGCCCAGGGAGAATACGAGAGGATGGATGTGATTGCAGCAGAGCTCAAAGGTTTGCTGGCCAACCGGAAAGACCTCCGGGAATTCTATTTTGTAACCCTTCACGAGTATGCAGAGTTTCTCCTGAGGTCCAACCGCATCTCGGAGTCCGTTCTGGAGGCCCGTGCAATGTCTCGCCTGGCCGTGAAGGAGAGGAATCCGTTGGGAGAGATGTATTCCTATCGCATCCTCGGCCTAATCCAGAGCTACAGAAACAATGCGGGTCTGGCTGTTGAAAATCTGCTGCTGGCTATTCATTTCTGCCGGGAAGCCCGGGCCGAGCAGGAACTTCCCAATCTGTATCTCCTGCTGGCGCAGGAACAGATGAAGCTGGGAGAGTTTCAGGAGGCCCATCAGTCTTGTAATGAGGCGGCCAAATACCAGGATTTCTTCCCCGCTATGCGGGACAAGGTCCTTATGAACCAGGCCCTTCTGTATCACGCACAGGGAGATATGGACTCTTTCTGGGCGTGCTACGACCAGCTTAAAGATACTCCGGCCATTCTGGATGTGGTGTATCTTCGCTCCCGCGGCCTTCTCAAAGAAGCGCTGGAGAGAACGAAAGCCATCGATTCCGGAATGGAGCGTCTGGAACAGCAGCACGCCATCCAAGCCCATCTAGGAAAGTACGATGAGGCCTATGGCAGCCTGCTGGAGTTAATGGCCCAGAAGGAAGAGGCCCATATCCGCTTACAGAACGAAGACCTGGCCATCCTGGAGGCCGAGATGGATAACGCCCGTCTGAGGGAAGAGGCCGAGCGCCAGAAAAACCGCAACCAGTTCCTTTTGCTGGCTGGTTTTCTCCTGATGTTCTTTCTGGGTTTCTTATCCGTGCTCATTCATCAGTGGCGGGTAAGGGACAACCTGGACCAGATGAGGGCCCAGCAGAATTCCATCCTTATGGCCCGGCGGGCATACAGGCAGGCCCTGGACGCCAAGGAGGCCGAAAATGCCGTAAAAATCAAGTTGCTTCAGAATAAACCGTACAATACATTATGACCCTTTCCTCCCTATACCAATATCATAAGCACGAGATACACGCCCTGTTCCTGTTTGTTTTAGGGTCCGTGCTGGCTTTGCTGGCGCTGATCCAGCGCATTTCCCCGCTTTGGGGTATGCTGGGCGTATTCGTACTCTCTGCCGGGCTGTTTTATTACAGCATCCGGTTTACTTCGGAACTGGTGTACAAGAAGTACTACAAGGAAAGCTACGAAATTGAGCACGAGACCATTGAGGAAGAGATTCGCAAATCTATGGTGTCTCACCGTTACCAGGAGGCCGTGCTCAACCGTTACGACAGCGCCTGCCGGGACCTGGGCCTTTCGCAGGAGCAGAGCGACTGGCTCCTGACCCTGCTCATGGATGAGAAGAAGAAGGTGGATGAAGAGCTGAGTGCTCAGGGAGGAGGCCGGATATGAGTTTAACGCCTTATTTTGTTATCTGCGGACTGGTATGCGCCTTCTGGATGTTGGTGCATCACTTTCTGGCGTCCCGTCTGGATGCGTATAAACTGCTAATGTCCTTGATGGGTTCCGTGTTCCTGACGGCCGCAGGAGACGTTCTGCTGGGCTCCCTGACCGGATCGGACACCGTCAGCCACCTGGTGGTGCTGTCTTGTTCCCCGTGCATTATCCCGCTCACCTGGCTTTACTTTACCAAGCTGGAAAGGCCCTTCAAGCCCGGTCCCTTCCATTATGTCTGGTTGCTCTTCCCGGTTGCTCTCCTTACGGCGGGTATTACCCTGGTGGGAATGAACGGCCTCTCCAATACGGATATGCTGCTGGATAGAATCCATTCCCGCATCTCGCTGTTCCCCGACGATTCCTATGTGGGACTGGAGAAGACCTATTACATATGGACGATACTAATCTACAGATGTGTGATGGTGTTTGAAAGCGTCCTTCTGATTCTGTATTGTATCCATATCATCCGGAAGAAGCATTACAAACTGTCCGACTGGGTGGGCTTCCTCAAGAAGGGACACAAGATGCGCGTTTTGGAAATCCAGATGACGCTCAGCCTTCTCATTATGGTGGGTTTTTCCGTCAAAGTGTTCCTGAACGTTCCCTTTTACAGGCTTCATCCCGTAGCTACCGTGCTCATCGTGCTGGTGATGTCCGGCTTCATTTTCTTATTCGGCCTGTTTGCCCTCTTTGGCTCCAAGGAGTCCATTTCAATGGACGATGTAAGATCGGCCCTCCGGTTCAATTATTCCAGGGAAAGCCAGTCCCGGGTGTCCGAAGAGGTGGTATTGGATATGGTGGACAATCTGCAGGGACAGTCCCTTACGCACGTGATTTCCCATATGGTGATGCAGACGGAAGGGGAAGATGCTACTTCGGCCAGCTCTCCTTCTCTTACTTCGGCCCTGTTTGGAAATAACCAGAGCTGGGACGAAGGTACCCTGGTCTACCGCTTCCAGCACCTGATGCAGGACGAACTGCTGTTCCTGCGCCAGGGTCTCACGCTCCAGGATGTGGCCGAAAGACTGGACAGCAACAAGACCTATATCTCCAAGATGGTGAACCAGACCTACGGAATCGGTTTCCCGGAAGTGCTCAATATTATGCGCGTGGACTATGCCCAGCAGTATATGAGTACGCACGCCGATGCAGCCCAGGAGGACATTGCCAAGGCTTCCGGCTTCCAGAGCGCCTCTTCCTTCAATTCCACCTTTAAACGGATAACGGGGTATACGCCCAAGGTCTGGGCCTCCCGCAAATAGAATGCTGCGTATGAATCGTTTGAGAATATGGCTGCTGGGGGCGCTCCTGCTGGTGCCCGGTTTCCTGATGTCCCAGACTAAGGAAGAACCCGAAGACTTGTTTATCCTGTCTTCCCATACGGCTTCCAGCGAATGGGAGCAGCAGATGCTGTATCCCGTTGTGCAGCTGCGGAGCCTGCGCCCGGATCTTACCATTGCCCTGGAGCATCTGCAGCTGCTGGCTCATAAGAATGTTAAGGATCTGCAGCATTCGGTAGACAGTATCCTGGCCTCGCGTCCGCTTCCTCCCCGTATGGTGATGATTCTGGGCGGCAGTGCATTCAATTTTGCCGAAACGGTTCAGAAGAAATGGCCGGGCATTCCTATGCTCCTGGTGGGCGAACAAGACTATTACTGCGATATTGACTATACCCTGAACGGTCCCGGTGACCCCAATGCCCGCCGCATCTTTGTTTCTTCGCTGCGGCCCCGGGGATACAACCTGTCGCTCATTGTGGCGCCGCCTATGATCCGGCATACCCTGGAGATGATTCACCAGGTACAGCCCAATCTCAAGAAGCTCTATTTCATTGCCGGAGAAAACTATATGTCCAAGGAGCAGGAGTGGCGCGTAGAAGAGTATATGCAGCTGCAGTATCCGGAGATTGAGTACCATGTCCTCAGGTCTTCCACCACCTCTACAGACCGTCTGCTAACTATTCTGGAAACGGAGTCGGGTCCGGAGATGGCGGTGTACTACAGCTCCTGGCTGGTAAGGGAAGGCTATCTGGAAACGGTGTCCACCCGTCATAATACGGTTTCGCTCATTGAGTCCGAGGCGCCCGTGTACACTATGTTTGCCAGCAATATGGAGAAGCACCCCAACCTGATGGGTTACTACAGCTATCCCATAGATGAGTATAACCAGGCCCTGAATCAGTACATTCTGGACGTGCTGGATATGGGCATTCGGCCCGCATCGCAGCCCTTCCTGTATCTGCAGACCGGTCATCCCACGCTGAACTACCGGGCTATGCGGTTCTTCGGCCTGGCTACTTCTTTGATTCCCAAGAATGCAGAGGTGCTCAACCGTCCCACCAGCTTCTGGCAGATGTACAAGCGGCAGATTATGTGGTTTGGCATTGTGTTCTTCCTGATCCTGATGGGCTTTATCATCCTCACGCTGGTTCGCAGTATGCACCGGATGCAGAAGGCCCGTGACCTGGCCGAAAACGCCAACCAGATGAAATCGGCCTTTATCCAGAATATGAGTCACGAGATCCGTACGCCCCTCAACTCCATCATTGGCTTCTCGCAGCTGCTGGGATTGCCCGATGGTACCTTGCAGCCGGAAGAGAAGGAGGAATATATGGGCTACGTGCTAAACAACTCGCTCCTGCTCACGATGATGATCAACGATATGATCAGCCTCTCGGATATGGAGAATGGCCGATATGCGGTGGAACTGGCCCCTACGGACCTGAATGAAATGAGCCTGCAGTCCATCAAAGCCGTAGAGAACCGTTTCCCGGATGGCTCACGCATTGTTCTCCAACCCGGCATCGATGAAGATTCCCGCTATATCACGGACGGTATGCGCGTGCAGCAGATTCTCATCAATTTCCTGACCAACGCCTGCAAGAACTCCACAGGAGGAGACATTATCCTGGCCAGTTCGCTGGTGGAGAATCCCGGCTACATCACCTTCTCGGTGTCCGATAAGGGTCCCGGCATTCCGGCCGACAAGGCCGAAAGCATCTTTGACCGCTTTGTGAAACTGGACAGCAACAAGCAGGGAGCCGGTCTGGGCCTCAGTATCTGCCGGATGATGGCCAAGAGCCTGGGCGGCAAAGTCTGGCTGGACACCTCCTATACAGAAGGTGCCCGCTTTGTGCTTATCATTCCCAGAAAAGAATCCTGATTACGGTCTTACGTAGCGGTTTCCGGTAACGGCCTTCTCCGCTTCAATGAACTCGGGGGAGTAGGCGGGGGAAGTGTGGCGGCCGGGGACAATCTCTCCGTCCTTGGAAGGACGCATAATCTGGTCGTTATGCTTCACAATGAGGAACTTGGCCAGTTTGTCCCAGCGTTTCATCATCTTGTCGGTGTAGGCCATAGCCTTGCTGGTTAAGAAGCTGGTGGTTTCGCCGGCGGTGAGCGTGGCTACCTTGGCCTCTACCTCGGCCTGGTCGGCCTCGTAGAAGTCTTCCAGTTCCTTCTGGGCGTCGCGGAGGTCTCCAATCATAGCGCTCCAGCGGGGATACACCATATTGGCTACCCAGTTGTTCATCCAGAAGGCGCTCTTCTCGTTGAATTCAGAGATGCTGGTATTCTCGGCCCGGAATGCTTCGGGGATGCGGTCAATGCCGCAGTAAACGGGCACGTAAGCCGAAGTGGTTGCATCGTCCATATTGAAATAGGTGATGCCGCCCACGGCGTCGGGCAGCCAGCTGCGCATACGGCAAACCAGGGTCATAGCGCTCTGCTGGCAGCCAATGGGACGCTCACGGAACATATCCGTGCCGTCGGCACTCTTGAAGCTCACGGGCTGGTTGCGGTAGGGGGAGGCCCAGGGACCGGCGCTCATATCGGCCGTCATATCCAAGGCGGTACCCTCATAGTGGTCACGCATATCGTTCTGGATGTCGCGGTAGGTGAGGGGAGCATCGGGTTTGATCCACAGGGGCAGGGAATCGTGCTCCGAGAAGTCTCCGTTCAGGTACGGCAGATAGCTGTCCATCTCTTCCTTGTTGTAGTGATGGCGGAAGAAGCTCCATACGCGGGCGTCGCAGGAACGGATGGAGCTCTTGCTCACGTTTCCGTAGGCCTCGCGGAAGCTGAAGTCCTTGTCGGCGCCGTCAAAATAACCCTGCTCACGGGCAAAGGTGATGACGTCGGCGCTGTACATACAGTTGCCGTTATCGGCCACATAGAAGCCCAGCTTCTTGTCCACTTTCTTGGCCTGCGGGAACTGGCGGATGCGGCTGGTGTTGGCGTAGGCGCTGATGCAGTCGTCCGGCACGCGGAGGGCCACCCACACGGCGCCCTTGTTGCCCTTGCCCTTACCAATGAGTTCCATAATCCAGGCCTCATCCTTGTCGCAAACCGCAAAGGATTCGCCGGTCTCGTTATAGCCATATTCCTGCACCAGCTGATGCATAACGGCAATGGCCTCACGGGCCGAAGCAGAGCGCTGCAGTGCCAGATCCATCAGGGTGAAGTAATCCAGCCAGCCCTCCGGGTTGCGAAGCTCACGGCGACCCGTCCAGGTGGTTTCCACGATGGAAACCTGCTTCTCGTTCATCAGGCCCACCACCTTATAAGTATAGGGTGCCTGGGCAATGTAATGGGTCTCGGAACCGGGGAAGAATCCGCGGATGGCAATCATCTCGCCGGGTTCGTGCTTACCAGGGGCCGAATACGACATGCCGGTGGCATAGCCAAAACCGTCACAGTTGTACGTGCAGATAACGCTTCCGTCTGCAGAAGCTTTCTTACCCACAACCAGGTTGGTGCAGGCATCAGAAGGGGTGGACAGTGCCACAAGAGCGGCACTCAGAGCAACAAGAATAAGTCGTTTCATATCTAGTGTGTTTTGTTTTCCTACTTACAAATATATAGATTATTAATTACACAACCATCCTCCAATACTATTTTTTAGTGACCGGAAGGGAGAGCCTCCGGAAGGCGTAGCCGCCCATGGCCCCCGTAAGGGCAGATGTCCCCTGGGGGACAATAGGGGGAAAGGGTGGGGATCTCCCAGTATGGGAGAGGGGCCCGCGCCGAAGGCGTGGGAGGGATAGGACCGAAGGTCCGTACCTTCAGGAGGCTCTCCCTGGAGGGCACGTTTTTCTGGAAATAAGTTCCGGAGGATGGAGGGGGAAGAGATGGATGATGGGAGTATAAGATAAAATCACTATATTTGTAATCCTTATACCTATTAATGAATTATGAAGAGAGTTGTTATTACCGGAATGGGCATTTGGTCTTGCTTGGGAGTGACCCTGGACGAAGTGAGGGATTCACTGTATAGTGGCAAGAGTGGTATTGTGCTGGACCAGGCCCGGAAGGAAATGGGATTCCGGAGTGGACTTACGTCTTTTGTTCCGCTGCCGGATCTGAAGAAAGAGCTTCCTCGTGCACAGCGCGTTTATATGCCGGAACCGGCATTGTATGCTTATTGCGCTACCCGTGATGCATTGGCTCAGGCCAAGATTGACCAGGATTACCTGGATGCCCACGAGGTGGGTCTGCTGTACGGCAACGACAGCACGGCCAAGGCTGTGTACGATTCTATAGCCAAGATCAGAGAGAAGAACGATACTATGCTCTGTGGCAGCGGTGCCATTTTCCAGAGTATGAACTCCACCGTTACAATGAACCTTGGTGTGATTTTCCACCTCAAGGGTATCAATCTGACCGTGTCGGGCGCTTGCGCCAGCGGTTCCCACGCTATTGGCCTGGGTGCGCTTCTTATTCAGAACGGCCTTCAGGATATGGTTGTTTGCGGCGGTGCCCAGGAAGTGAATCCGGAGGCAACCGGATCGTTTGACGGCATATCGGCCTTCTCTACCCGTGAGGAGGAACCTGCCAGGGCTTCCCGTCCTTTTGACCGTGACCGTGACGGTCTGGTTCCGGGCGGTGGTGCGGCTACCGTTATTCTGGAAGAGTACGAGCACGCTGTCAAGCGCGGAGCTCCCATCATTGCTGAGGTGCTGGGTTACGGCTTCTCGGCCAATGGAGATCATATTTCTTCTCCCAATGTGGACGGTCCGGCCCGTTCGCTGGAGATGGCCATCAAGCGTGCCGGCGTGGGTCTCAAGGAGATTGGTTACGTGAACGCTCACGCTACCTCCACTCACGTGGGAGACGCCAACGAGGCCAAGGCCCTGCTCCGTGTGCTGGGAGAAAAAACCATTCCCATTACTTCCACCAAGAGCCAGACCGGTCACGAGATGTGGATGGCCGGCGCTTCGGAGGTCATTTACTCCATCCTGATGATGAAGAACGACTTCATAGCCGGTAACATCAACTTTGAGAATCCGGACGAGGACAGCTGCCATCTGCTCATCCCTGCCACCACGCAGGCTGCTCACTTTGACACCTTCCTGTCCAATTCCTTCGGCTTTGGCGGAACCAACTCTACCCTTATCATAAAGAATGTCTAAGCAGGTTCTCATCATTGGCGGCGGCCTGGGCGGCCTCTTTCTGGGTAAGCTTCTTACCCGGGAAAGATGGGATGTGACCATCCTGGAACAGGGGGCACAGCCCGGCGGTGCGCTGCAGACCTTCGTCCGTGAAGGAGTCCGCTTTGATACGGGTTTCCACTCTGTGGGCGGTATGGAGCCGGGTGGCCCGCTCCGCAAGATTTTCGAGCCCTTCGGCCTTAATTACCTTCCCTGGGTGCAGGCCGGAGAGGATGAATTCATTGAAAGCGGTCCTTTTATGCGGCTTTCTTCCGGTACGCCGGATGAGTACAAGCACGTGGCTGAGCCTTACGTGGGCAGTACCTGGCGCCTCAAAGGCGGCGGCAAAACGCTCATTGATGCGCTGGTGAAGACGCAGGACATCCGTCTCAACAAGAAGGTGGTGAGCATTGAGGACCGCGAGGTCATTTGCTCCGATACCAGTACCTTCCGGTCCGATATCATTGTTTCGGCCATCCATCCCAGAGTGACCTTCAGCCTGCTCAAGGACCACGTGCGCTCGTCTTATATCAAGCGCCTGAACAAGCTGGAAGACGGCCCCGGCGTGGTTACGCTCAACTGCAAGCTGCGGCAGGGTATGCTGCCCTGGGTAGACCACGACATCTTTATCCAGGACAAGGTGATGATCCATTTTGGAGAGCCCGATGCAGACGGTTACGCCCGCAGCGTGGATCTGCTGGGTTTTGCGCCCATCACTCCGGAAGAGATCAAGGAGATTGCCGCCACTCGCATCCCGGACCTTCCGTTCTCCATTGCCAAATACTGGGTGAGCACCCCCGAAACTTGGGAACGCTACACCGGTACCCCCGGAGGCACGGCCTTCGGCATTAAGAAATTCTCTTCGGCCGATTATCTTCCCCCGGAGACGCCCATTCCCTGGCTCTTCCTCACGGGACAGAACATTGGCCTGCACGGCGTGCTGGGCACCTGCATCAGCGCCCTCAATACTTGTAAGGTACTAACCTCCAAATTCTAAAGTATGAAAACTGCCCTTGTTACCGGCGGTAGCCGCGGTATTGGCCGCGCCATTTGCCAGGAACTCCACAAGATGGGTTACTATGTGCTCATCAACTATGTGTCCAACCAGACGGCGGCCGAGGAAGCCCTCGCCCTCATTGAAGGCCAGGGAGAGCTTCTGAAGTTTGACGTGGGAGACCCCGAGGCCGTGAAAACGGCCATTGGCGGCTGGCAGGAGGCCCATCCCGGCGAGTACATCGAGGTGCTGGTGAACAATGCCGGTATCCGCAAGGACAACCTCCTCATCTGGCTGGAGCCGCAGGAGTGGGAGAAGGTGCTCAATACCAACCTGAACGGCTGGTTCTATACCACCAAGGCCGTGCTGGAGCAGATGCTCCTGCATAAATATGGCCGAATTGTGAACGTGGCCTCCCTCAGCGGCCTCAAGGGCCTGCCGGGCCAGACCAACTACTCGGCCGCCAAAGGCGGTATGATTGCCGCCACCAAGGCTTTGGCCCAGGAGGTAGCCCGCAAGAAAGTGACCGTGAACGCCGTGGCGCCCGGTTTCATCAAGACCGATATGGTGGAAGGCCTGGACGAGGCCACCCTCAAGAAGGACATCCCCGCCGCCCGCTTTGGCAATCCCGAAGAAGTGGCCGCTGTCGTCGGCTTTTTAGCTTCAGAAGCGGCCTCTTACGTGACGGGAGAAGTTATTTCCGTTAATGGCGGTCTTTATACGTAGCCAAAGCAGCCCGGAGCACTTTGAGGGCTTGGGCCAGGTCTTCTTCTTTTAGAACGTAAGCCATTCTTACCTGGTTCTTTCCCAGGCCGGGCGTGCTGTAGAAGCCGGCGGCCGGGGCCATCATCACGGTTTCTCCGTTCAGGCGGAAGTCCGTGAGGAGCCAGCGGCAGAAATCCTCGGCATCATCTACCGGCAGGCTGGCCACCGTGTAGAACGCACCGCCGGGCATAGGGGAGTACACTCCCGGAATCTCGTTGAGACCCTTGATGAAGAAGTCTCTGCGGGCCTTGTACTCGTCAAAGCACTCCTTGGCGTAATCTTCCGTACCTTCGATGGAGGCTTCGGCCACTATCTGTCCCAGCAGGGGCGGGCTCAGGCGGGCCTGGCAGAACTTCATTACCGTGTCGTGTACTTCCTTGTTGTGGGTTACCAGCATACCAATGCGGATACCGCACTCGGAGTAACGCTTACTTACGGAGTCAATCATAATTACGTGCTCCGGAATGCCCAGCGACATAGCGCTCACGTAAGGCTGTCCGTTGTAGCGGAACTCACGGTAAACCTCGTCGGAGAACAGGAAGAGGTCGTGCTTGACCACAATCTCCTTGATCTTCTGGAGTTCTTCCGGAGTATACACATAACCCGTGGGGTTGGAAGGGTTGCAAAGCAGGATGGCCTTGGTCTTGGGGCCGATGGCTTCCTCAAAGGCCTCCACGGAAGGAAGGGCAAAGCCGTCCTCGATGCGGGAGGTAACAGTCTTAACCTTCACGCGGGCCGTTTTGGCAAAGGAGATATAGTTGGCGTAGCCGGGTTCCACCATAATGAGCTCGTCGTCGGGGTCCAGGCAGCTGAGCAGACCCAGGAGGATGGCTTCGGAACCGCCGCAGGTGACAATAATCTCTTCCGGCGTTACGTCTACGTTGAACTTCTTGTAGTAACCCACCAGTTTTTCGCGGAGACCCGGATAGCCTTCAGAGGGGCTGTATTCCAGGGTTTTGCGGTCTACGTGTTTGAGCGCATCGAGGGCCTTCTGGGGGGTGGGGAGGTCCGGCTGGCCAATATTGAGGTGGTATACCTTGACTCCCTCTTTTTTTGCCTCACGCGCAAGCGGAGCAAGCTTTCGGATGGGGGATGAAGGCATCCGAGAGCCGAGATCAGAAATTTGGGGCATATTAGTTTATAGGATTCCTAACATACGGCCGCGTACCAGGAGCGCTGCTCCCATAGGGGCCGCTTTTTGCTTGAGTTGTGTAAGCTTGATGGTGGTATCTTGGTGGGCAATGTTGAGCACGTGCCGCTTGATGGCGGTGCGGATGGGCAGCATCAGGAAGTCTCCGGCTGCCACGGCCACCTTACCGCCAATGACCACGAGCTGAGGGTTGAAGATATTGATGAGACCAGCCAGGCCCTTGCCCAGGTTGGTTCCCAGTTCTTCCACCGTCTCGATAGCGAGGGTGTCCTCGTTCTTGATGGCGGTGAGGATATCGTTAAGGTTAACTTTGCCTTCTTCCTTATACTTGGCAGCCAGGGACGAAGCGCGGCCTGCGCTCAGGCTTTCTCCAATCATTCTTACCAGGGCCGAACCGGAAACGCCCGTCTCCAGGCAGCCGATTTTACCGCAGCGGCAGATTTGGCCGTTGTCCAGCAGAGGGAAGTGGCCGAACTCGCCGCTATAGCCGGAAGTTCCGTAGTAGAGCTTACCTTCCAGAATCATACCCATACCCAGACCCCAGCTAACGTTCACAAAGAGCATATTCTTCTCTTTGAGACCGCCGCCCAGGTATTCTCCGTAAGTCATAGCGCGGGAGTCGTTCTCCAGAACCACGTGTACATTGAGGTCTTCTTCCAGGATTTGGGAGATGGGCCGATGCTCGTCAAACGAGTACGTGTTGCTGTAGCCGGTAACGGGGTTTACACGGCCGGGGATGCTGAGGCCCAGGCCCATAATCTTGTTCCAGTCCAGGTCCTGCTTGTCCAGGTATTCGCGGATGGTGGCTGACATCTTGTGGATGGTGGCCTCGTTGGCTTCCATAATGAAGGGGATGTCGTCCTTGAAATGGATAAGGCCTCCCTTGAAGTCCGTTACGGCTATGCTGGCGTGCTTGTTGCGGATGGCAACGCCCACGAAATAGCCGGCCTCGGGGTTGAGACCATAGATGGAAGGTCTGCGGCCGCCGGAGGTGCCGGACTTGCCCAGATCTATCATAAATCCCTCACTCATAAGCTCTCCGATGAGCTTGGTGGCGGTGGGGACAGACGCACCAATGGCCTCTGAAATGGAGGCAATACTATGCTCTCCGTGCTCAATGCACAGATAGAGAATAGTTTTTTTGAGCAAGGAGTTTTTATTATCCTTTTTTTCGAGAAACGTTTCCCTCATAGCTTAAATTTTTTGCGCTTGCGCAAATTTATGAAATTTTTTATCAATATACAAGCAAAAACAATAAATATTTTTTAAATGTCCATTTGCTGAAAATTATGTATCTTTGTATTTATGTTTGTGAAGTTTAAAAACTGGCTGCAAGGCTTTCGCTTATCGCTCAGAATGAAGATGATTCTCTCCATTCTGGCCATTGCCGTGGTGCTCCTGATGTCCAGCGTTATCTCCGTGGTGGAGTATAGGCATATGTCCAATTACGTATCTGGAATGATTGCCAACGACATCAACGACCTCCGCGTTGCACAGCGCCTTGTGGACGCCGTGGACCAGTACAACCTGCAGCTGCTGGCCGTGGTGGGAGACGATAACATTTCGGCCCTTCCTGACTTTGACCGCGAGGCCTTCCTTACCCATACGGATTCCCTCAGGCAGTCCGTGGCTGCTACTACTGCACCGCTGGCCGATTCTGTGCTTTATGCGTATTCGGCCTATATGCTGGCGTCGATGGAGATTGAAGATGTGCTGCAGTCCAGTTTCATTAACACCCGGGACTGGTACTTCAACCGCCTGCAGCCGCTGTTTGGCCGTATGAGGTCCTATCTGGACCGCCTGGGTGAGACCATCCACAACGATCTCCAGACCAATTCCGAGAACTTTGACCGCGGCTTCTACCGGAGCATCATCCCCAGCGCCGTGGCCCTGGCCGTGGGAATTATCCTGCTGTTCCTGCTGATGTTCTTTATGCTGGCGTACTATGTGGATCCTCTGTACAAGATGCTATACAACCTGCGGGACTATTTGAGTTACCGCCGGCGCTATACGTATACCTTTGACGGAAACGACCAATTGGCCGATTTGAACCAGTCCGTCACGGACCTCACGGAAGAAAACCGCCAGCTCCGCAAGCGCATAGCAGAGTTTAAAGAAAAGGCCGAATGAATTTGAAGGTTATATCCCGCAACGTGGGCGTGGCACTCCTGGTGAGTGCCCTGTTTATGTTGTTGTCGGTGGTGGTATCGCTCATCGATGGGGGAGACAGTGCCCTGGGCCCCCTTATGATTAGCTTCACCATTACCTTCATTGTGGGTATCTTCCCCTTCATCTTCACCCGCAAGAATATGCAGATCTCGCTGAAGGATGGCTTTATGATCATCTTCCTGTCGTGGCTGCTGTCTTTCATCTTCGGCGCTCTGCCTTATGCCCTGTGGGGCGGTCCTTTCACGGTTATCAACGCCTGGTTTGAGAGCGTGTCGGGCTTTACCACAACCGGTGCCACCATTCTGGAAGATGTGGAGGCCCTGCCGCGGAGCCTGCTTTTCTGGCGTTCGGCCACGCATTTCATTGGCGGTTTGGGAGTTGTGGTTTTCCTGCTGCTCATCATTCCCAATACCTCGCCCATCCGTCTGCGTCTTACCAATATGGAGCTGTCTTCGCTCTCCAGAGACGACTATAGAAGCCGCGCCAACAAGTCTGTGAGCATCTTTGCATCGGTGTTCCTGGGTCTGGGCGCCGTGGCTTTCATTTCCTATATGGCTGCTGGTATGTCGTGGTTCGACGCCATCTGCCACGCCTTCAGCGTGAGCGCTACCGGCGGCTTCTCTACCAAGAATCTCAGCATTGCCGCCTTCAATTCGCCGGCCATCTCCATCCTCACCATCATCTTTATGTTCGTGGGGTCCATCCACTTTGGCATTATCTTTATGGTGCTGGTGGGAAGGTCTGTTCGGCCCTTGCATAATCCCATTCTGCGGTTCTATGTGATTTCCCTGGCGGCTGTTTCCATTGTGACGGCTTTGTCCCTTAAGCTCGATGGCACGGGGATGAGCTGGGGGAAGGCCTTCCTGGACGGCACTTTCCAGGTGGTGAGTTACGCTTCTACTTCCGGTCTGGCGGTCACCGATAATGCCGACTGGCCTATGCTGGCCTGCTTTATGCTGGTGCTGGTGTCGCTGGTTTGCGGCTGTGCGGGTTCCACCTCCGGCGGTCTTAAAGTGGACCGTGCGCTGGTGCTGTTCAAGGCCATCCGGATGCAGATTCGCAAGACCCTTTATCCGTCCACCATTTTTGAGGTGCGTTTGGGTCGCCGCATCCTGCACGACGAAGAGATTTATCCGCAGGTTCTGTACATTGCTATGTACTTCCTGCTGGTGGGTATTTCCACTGTGATTTGTATGCTGGTGGGAGACCCCAATAACCACGCCATACTGGGCTCTGTGGCCTCTTTGAGCAATGTGGGCCCGTCGCTGGGAGACATTGGCTCTATGGGCAATTACAACGCCGAGCCGGGTATCCTCAAGTTCATCTTCTCCTTCGATATGTTCCTGGGCCGCGTGGAAATTTACCCCGTGCTGGCCGTGATTTCCGGTATCTTTAACAGGAAGTACTAGTGGACCGCTCGGGCTTTCTGTATAAGACGTTTCTGGGCTGTTTTTCCTATGAAACCACCCCCTGCCAGGACAAGCTTCTGAGGCAGATTTCTTCCTTTTTGACTTCGGATGACGGCGATATCCTTGTGGTGAATGGCTATGCGGGTACAGGTAAGACTTCGGCCCTGGCTTCCGTTGTGGCCGGGCTGTCTTCTTTGAAGGTTCCGTGCGTTCTGCTGGCTCCTACCGGGCGTTCGGCCAAGGTTCTCAGCGGCTATTGCGGAAAGCCGGCTTCCACCATTCACAAGCACATTTACAGGCAGAAATCTTTTGGGGCCGATGGAATGGGCCAGTTCTCGCTGGCGCCCAACAAGGCCCGCAGCACGCTGTTCATTGTGGACGAGGTGTCGCTCATTGGCATTACCACCACGGACGGCGGCGGGGCTTTTGGTACGGGCAATCTGCTGGCCGATCTGGTTTCGTTTGTGCGCTCCGGCGCCGACTGCCGCCTCATTCTGGTGGGCGATGCTGCACAGCTGCCGCCGGTGGGTCTGGATGCTTCTCCGGCGCTTTCTCCGGAGTATATGGAAGGCTTTGGCGGGGTCTCGTATGCTACTTTGACCACCGTGGTGCGCCAGGCTTCCGATTCCGGGATTCTGGTCAATGCAACACATCTTCGCGTTTTGCTGGATTCTATGGAGGATCCCATTGAACTGGCCGACCTGGGCCTCTCTGATGCCCTGCCCGATGTCAAGCGCATAGGTGGGGGAGAGCTCCTGGAAACGCTGTCTGATGCCTACGACAAGTACGGGACCGATGAGGTGGCGGTGCTCTGCCGCTCCAACAAGCGCGCCGTGCGGTACAATGCCGGCATCCGTGCCCAGGTGCTGTACAGAGAGGAGAAGCTGTGCCGCGGAGACCGTCTGATGGTGGTGAAGAATAATTATAGGGATGACCTGGAGGGCACGGACTACATTGCCAACGGCGATATTGCCGAGCTGGTTCGCATCCGCCATTACGAGGAGCGGTACGGGCTGCATTTTGCCGACGCCACGCTGGCTTTCCCCGACTACGGAGGCCAGGAGGTGGAGAGCAAGGTGCTGCTGGATACGCTGGACAGCGAGTCCCCGGCCCTGACCCGTGAGCAGTCGCAGGCCCTGTGGGAGGGCGTTTCGGCCGATTATGCGCATCTCCCTACCAAGAAGAAGCGCTACGATGCCGTCCGGGCCGATGCGTTCTATAGTGCCCTGCAGCTCAAATATGCCCATGCCATTACCTGCCACAAGGCCCAGGGTGGCCAGTGGGAGTGTGTCTTCATTGACAACCCCTTCTGGCAGGACGTCCTGGTCCCTGACGACCTCAAATGGCTCTACACCGCCCTCACCCGCGGCGTCCGCCAGGTCTACCTCGTCAACTTCCCCGCTTCTCTATTTAGTTGAGCAGATACTTCTCCCAGAAGGCGTAGTTGGCGGCCTGGAAGTGGGCACCCTGGTAGCCGCGGTAGCCGTGCATACCGTCGGGGTAAATCATAAAGTCAAAGGCGGCACCCTGCCTCTGCAGCACGTCAATGAGCTGCAGGGTGTTCTGGAAGTGGA
>JAEEGJ010012040.1_pt1 | contig 21601 bp, 9 predicted proteins | sample 8958761 | NCBI WGS metagenome assembly JAEEGJ01 (sample SAMN16246546, study PRJNA631951) | gut metagenome | biome: gut microbiome; feature: rumen; material: RS-attached | host: Bos | place: Iran: Karaj | collected 2018-10
GGTGATGACGCCGGTGCGAAGCGCGGGCTCGTCACCCTCAGCGGGCTCGTTGATGACGTGGCTGATGGCCTTGTAGGGCAGTGCGGAGACAGCATCCACGTAGGTCAGCACGTCGGCATTGTAGGTGACGGTGAACAGGCCGTTGGTGACAGCCTCGTCCTCGGTCAGCACGATGGAGACGGTGCCGTCCTCGACGGTGGTCGCGTCCGTGATCTTGCGGAGGTCGGTCTTGATGGTTTCAGCCTTGATGGCGTTGGTGCCGCCAACCGCAGCCTTGCCAGTCTCGCCGAACTTGGTCATCTCGGCGGTCGCATCAAGGACCGCATCCAGACGGCCGAAGCCAACGTCCATGGTCTTTGCTTCGCGCTTCTCGATCGCCTTCATCGGCACAGCCGCAAAGGCGTCGCCGGTATCGGCATGCTCACGGACAGCCACGTCGTCGAAGTAGACGCCGAACTGGTCGGGGCTGTTGTAGTAACGGACAGCCACGTAGACCTCGGGCTCGCCGGCAAACGCCGACAGATCCGCGACGTACTCCTCGTAGGTGGAGGTCAGCTCGGTGGAGGCAAGAACCTGGGTCATCTCGTCGATGTCGGTGGAGGTACCGGCGTAGATGCCGAAGTACTCGTACCAGCTGCTGCCGCCGTACTTTCTGCCGTAGACAGAGACTTCCGGATGCTCGGCATTGGTCAGGTCAACGGCCGGGGAAATCGCCCAGTCATTGGGATGATCGCCGTAGTAGCAGAAGAGTGCTCTGCTGCCGGAGTATGCGTTGTTGGTCTGCGTGATCTGGAAGGAGCTGTCGCCGTCGACGTCAACGATGGTCCAATCGCCGTCCTTGGACTCGTCCTCGAAGTCCCAAAGGACGTCTTCGAACGGTTCGGTCTCGGCCTTAGCCTCGAAGACCTCAACCTGGTCAACGTAGAGATTATACTGGTCAACGGCGTCAAAGTGACGGATCGCGACGTAAACCTCGGGCTCGCCGGCGAAGTCGTCCAGAGAAAGGACCTGGTTCACGTATTCGGAGGTTGCCGCAGTCTCGGGCAGAAGCTCAACCATCTCGTCGGGGTTCGGGGTCGTGCCGGCGTAGACAGCATAGTTTTCCTCCCACGTGCTGGAGCCCTGTCTGACATAGAAGGAGAAGTTCGCGCCGGTCACGTCGGACAGGTCAATGGCGGGGGTAATGGCCCAGTTGTCAACGCTGGTGCTGGAGTTCCAGCGGCTCTGCAGAGCGCCGGTGCCCTCGTAAGGATAGCTGGAGGAGGTGTTGACAGCGAAGGTGTTGCCGTCGCCGTCAAGGTCCAGCATGGTCCAGCCAACGACATCGGAAGCGGACTCGAAGTACCAGCCGTTGATCAGGCCTTCGGGCGGGGTCCAGGGCTCGATGTCCTGCTGATCCACAACGGAATCCAGGGCGTCGTAGGTGCCGGCCAGACCGGCGACGTTCTCGGCGTCGAGGGTGCCGATCAGGTTGACAACGTCGGCCTCGTCTTCAGCCATGAAGTCAAGGTACCAGATGTTCTTGGTGCCGTTGTCGGCAATGACCAGACCGGCTTCGGCGTAATCCATGGACTCGTCGCCTTCAACCTGGGAGGTGATCAGGAAGGTCATGGACATGTCGCCCGGGTTCTGCGCAACGATACCGGTGTCAATGATCGGCTGAACGTCCGTGCGGCTGCCGCCGACGAAGTCAATGCCCACGTAATACAGGATGCCGTCGGAGCCAAGGATGTAGTAGTCGTAGATCTGAACCGTTTCGCCGTCGACGCCGTCGGTCTCCTGCATGCCGCCGAAGGCAATCGCCGCCGCGCCGGGCATGAAGGAGCTGAGGTTCCAACCGCTGATGGTCGGATCAAGCAGGTAGCCGTTTCCGGTGACGAAGAGCGCCTTGACATCGTTGAGTCTGCCGTTCTCCAGCAGGTGAGTCGGATAGTTGGTGAAGTCGAGGGCGGAGTAAGAGGGATAGAGGGACGCGTTGAAGGCGTTCCACTCGGTGTTGGGATCGTAGGTTTCAGCATTGAGGACAGCAGGCATCGTGGCATCGTAGTCGGCGATGTACAGTCTGCCCGCACGGCCGCCGCTGATCACGTTGCCGTCGGAGGCGACGCCCTTCTTGGAGGCGATCGCGCCGTCGAGGCTGATCTTGGTGAAGCGGGAGCCGTTGGCGTCGGTGACCTGGGCGGTCACGAAGCCTTCCACAACTCTGAGGCCCTTGACCTTGACGTTGACGGTCTCGGTCAGGTGTTCGCCGGCCTCGTTGACGTCAACGGTGGTGATGGTGATGGTGGTCTCGCCTTCCTTCAGGCCGGTGACAACGCCGTCCTCGAAGGAGCAGATCGCGGGATCGGCCACTTCGGCGGTGTACTTGTTGGTCTCGCCCAGCTTGATCTTGACGTTGATCTCGGCGGTCTGGCCTTCGAAGAGAACCAGCTCGGTGGGATCAACCTTCATCATCAGGTCGGTGGCGGGCTCATACTGATACAGGCCGGTGACAGGCCACACGTCAGCGTTGAAGTTGCCGGTCTCGCCCACGCGGGAGAGATCGTTGGTGTCGATGGCGTACAGGTGGGCGAACTCGTCCGCGCCGTTGTACATGGCCAGGAACAGGAATTCGCTCTCCACGTCATAGACGGTGGAGGCCCAGACGGAGTTGGTGGCGTCAGCCACGCCGGTCAGATCCAGGCCGGTGTTGCCCATGTCGTTCCACATGATGGAGCCGCTGTGGTTCATCGTGAACGCATACAGCTCGCCGCTCTCGGTCAGGCCGTAGAAGACCGCAGCGTTGTCGTCGGTGCTTTCGCCGTCGTCATAGAAGCCGCGGCCGACGTAGGAGAAGGTGGCCATGGGATCAGAGCCGAAAATGGTATCGCCCAGATTGAAGTAAATCAGGCTGCCAGCCTCGGGATCGAGCATGGTCAGGTAAGTGCCGTTATTGTTCGGGCCGATGACGGGGCCGACGTTGTAGCCCATTTCGGCAAAGGCATCGCGGAAGTCCTGCGGCAGCTCGTCCGCGTCGGACGGGATCCACATGGAGACGATGCCGCCGAGCTGCGTGACTTCATAGGTGTCGGCGTCAAAGGCATACATGGTATCGTCCGTGGAGCCGTAGACGGTCTCACCGACGTGCGCACCCCAGCGGAGCTGGCCGACGACGGCGAGAGCTTCCCACTCGGAGGTGGCGTTGGAGTTGAAGACGGAGGCCTGGCCCTTGCCGTCCTCATCCCAGATGATGCCGCGGATCTCAACCGAAGGCGGCAGCGTCACGGTCACGGTGACTTCGGCGGCAATTTCGGGATTGACCACGCTGGCAACGGTAATGACGGTCTCGCCCTCGTCAACGGCAGTCACAATGCCGTCCTTGACGGTGGCAACGGACTCGTCGGCGGAGGTCCAGGTCACGTCCTTGTCGGACAGCGTCCAGGGCAGGACGATCGCTTCAAGCTCAGCGACCTGACCCTTCAGCATGTTGAGATGGTCGGGAATGACCTCAATGCCGGTGGGCTCGTCAGCGGGCTGAACGATGGCGCTCTCATCGGGAACGATGAACAGGCCTCTGACAGCGCCGGCCAGACGGGCGGAAGCATTGTTCGCGCCGCTTCCGGTGCCGGCAACCTCGTTTGCACGAGTCGCAGCGCCGGTTTCAACGTCAACAACCCACAGGATGTTATCAATGTCCTGCGTGCCGCTGTTGTTGCCGGCCAGATACAGGATGTCTTCGTTGTGGTCCCAAGCCAAGGAGCCGCCGTTGGAGTAGTTGGCAGCGCCCATGGTGCCGACCAGAGTCGCTTCGATCTCGTCAGCTTCGCCGGGCTCCACGGGTTCGGGATCAACCGGTTCGGGAGCCTCGCCGGTCAGGATCTCAACCAGATCGACGTCAAGGATGAACATATCGGTGACGTTGAAGTGACGGATCGCAATGCAGACGTCCTCTTCACCGAGGTACTCGGTCAGGTCGGCGGTGTACTGGGTCCACTCGCCGGTGGCAACCTGCTCGGGCAGGAGCTCCACGAAGTCGGCGGTGGAGGTGGGCTCGCCCACGCAGACGTAAGCAGCAAAGTGCTCCGCAGCGTAGCTGGGATCGCGGCCCTTGGCGTAGAAGGACAGGGTCGCAGCTTCGAGCTCGGACAGATCGAAGGTCGGGGAGATCAGCCAGTTGTCGGGCGTCAGAGGGCCGGAGCCGTTGACATAGGACAGGGACACGAGATCGCAGGTGCCGTCATAGGCCTGGTTGTCGTAATCATCGTCCGGATCGTCCTGATAGTACTCCCAGTTGTTGCCGTCGCCGTCGGCGTCGATAGCGCTCCACTCGCCGAGCTCATCTGCCGTCTCAAAGCTCCAGGAGTAAGCGGCGTTGTCGGAGGCTCTGGTATTGACCGCAGCCGCAGTGACGATGCCGGATCTGGTGCCCATTTCCTCGCAGGGAGCGAAGCCGGCGTCGTTGGGGATCACGATTTCAACGTCGTCGATGTTCAGGATGAACATATCGCTGCAGTTGAAGTGACGGATCGCCACGTAGACCTCTTCCTCGCCGACAAAGTCGGACAGATCGGCGGTCTTGTTCTCGTACGTGCCGGTCGCGACGAGTTCGTCGGAGATCATCGTCATCGAGGCGGGATCGGCGGAGGTGCCGGCGTACAGAGCGTAGTGCTCGTCCGGGTAACTGCTGTCCTGCGCAACAGCCCAGAGGGACAGAACGGCGGAATCAACGCCGCTCAGATCCAGAGCGGGGGAGATGGCCCAGTTGTCGGGGGTCAGAGCAGAGCTGCTCCAGGACTCGGAGTAGATCAGGCCGTCGCCGCTGTGCGTGGTATGGTTGCCGGAGCCGGTGTTCACATGGTAGCCCCAGTTGTAGCCGTCGCCGTCAGAATCCACGAAGGTCCAGCCGGCAGCCACGGGATCGGTCTCGAAGTCCCAGGCATAGGCGGTCTCGCCCTCGACGGGCTCGTTGGGATTCACGGGAGCGAACACTTCGCCGTCCAGCTTGAACTTGTAGAGCTTGGCGTTGGTGCCGCCCTCGTTCGCGGTGTAGTACACGCCGTGATCGTCGATGGCCAGACGGTTGGCGGGCGTATCAGCGCCGGGCAGGGTGACGACAGCAACAGCCGTCAGCTCGCCGGTGACAGGATCAAGACGGTAAACCGTGTTGTCCTCGCCCATCGCGTAGAGCTTTCTGTTGGAGGAGTTGAAGGCAAGGTCGTAGATGGTGCCGGTCACGTCGTCGTATCTGCCGACGCGCTGCGCATCTTCCATCTCATCGAACTTGGAGACGTAGAACCAGCCGTCGTCGGCAGCCATGAAGACATAGCCGTCGGCATACTCGGCAGCAACCACGGAGAAGTCCGTGTTTGCGAAGAGATCCAGACCGGTGTGGGTGGTGAAGTCTTGGACGATGGTGAAGGTGTTCCAGTCGATGTACATCTCATAGGCGTAGGACAGGGTATCGGGATCGATCTTCCATGCGCGGTTGCCCTCGCCGGGCTCCACGGTGGTCTTGTCGGTGACAAAGCCGATCATGGTGCCTGCGTTGTTCGCAGACTCGTCCTCGCCGCTGCCGCCCAGGGTGACCTTGAAGGCAGCTTCGTTGCCGGCATAGTCGCCGACCACAAGAACGACCTCATTGGGAATCTTCACGCCTTCTTCAAAGACAACGGGAACCTCGACGGTCTCGCCGGGAGCGCTCTGCTCGGGAACGACGCCAGCGTAGGTCTCGGTGCCGGACTTGTTCGTGACAGCAACGTAAGCAATGTAGTTGTTGTCAGCGGCCTTGACGGTGATGTTGCCGGTGACCAGGTCCATGAACGCGCCCTGGACCTCGGGAACGGTGTTGTCGATCTTGACGGTGTACTTGATGCCGGCGCCGTCGCCAACCAGACCGTTCTCCAGAACAGCCCGGAAGCCATCGTCGGTCAGGAAGCCGGAGGTGGCGACCTCGCCGTTCAGCTTGGCAGCCAGGATGCCGTAGTACTCAGGCAGCGCGTAGAAGCCGACGGTAACAACGTCGTCTTCCTTGACGCCCGCAGCAGCCAGCTTCTTGCCCACGTTGTAGTTCGCGGGAGAGGTGTTCTGCCAGGTGCCGCCGTTGACGTAGTAGTAAGCGCCGTACTTCTGGCTCGGGGTAATCTGGGAGAGAAGAACCTTGCCGTTCTCATCCTGAACCGCGAAGCCCAGGTTGGCCAGGTTGCGGATGTTCAGGTAGTTGTAAGCGGCGATGGTGTCTTCGCTGTTCATGGCCAGACGCTCGACGGGGAACTCGTCTTCGATCACATAGGGGTTGCCCATGTAAATGAAGCTGTCGCCGTCGGCGTTCTTCATGGTCAGGTAGTTGATGTTCGGGTTGCCGATGTAGGGCAGCTTGCCGGTGCCGTAGGCTTCGTCAATGACGGAGGTACGGTCGAGCATAGCCGGATCGGTCCAGGAGCCGTAGTAGCCCAGGATGGGGATGGAGTGGACAACGTCCATCGCACCCTCAGCGTCGGCCACGGGCTCGACGTAGGTGTAGCCCTGAACGTAGAAGCCCTTGGTGAAGTAGTTGTTGAGGAAGGCCACGTCATCGGGATCCAGAGTCAGCTTTACGGTGACCTTGGTGGGCTCGGTGATGGTGACGGTGGGAGTCGCAGCGTTCTCAAGGAGCAGCTTGGCGTCGTAAGAGGTAATCTTGCCGTCGCCGTTCACGTCGGCAGCCGCGGCGTCGAACTTGTCGCCCTCTTCCTCAGCGCCGGCGATGTGGTTCAGGATAGCCTGAGCGTCGTCAGCGTTGGTCTCGCCGTCCATGTTGACGTCTGCATCAATGAGGTAAGCATCCTCGTAGGTCTCGCCGTTGACCTCATAAACAGCCTTGGAGCCGATGAGGGTGGTGGCGGTATCCTGCAGCATGCCGTAGCCGGCGTTGCCGGCGATCCACTGGATGAACATATCGGTGCGGAGTCTGAATTCCTTGCTGTCCTCCAGAGGCATGACAGTGAAGGAGTATTCATACTCGCCCTTCTTCTCGGGATCGTCGCCCAGCTCGATCTTGACCTTGCCGTCCTTAGCGGTGTCGGGGAACATCGTGGAGCCTTCGTCCACCGTGATGATAGACTTGGCGTTGATCGCGTCGTCCACGTGGGCAAGACCGGCGCCGACACGGATGACGGGCCAGTAGTTGCCGTCCGCGTCATAGACGGGATGCGCGGTGGACATCAGCAGGGAGTTGATGAGCTGGCGCTGCGTCATGCCGGTCTTCGCGCACAGATCGTTCTCACGGATGTACTGGCCCAGCAGGCCGGCCATGCCGTTGACCTGGGGAGCCGCCATGGAGGTACCGGACATCAGCTCGTACTGGTCGTGCGCGCTCTGCGCGCTGCTGCCAGTGTTCGCACCCCAGACGGAGTAGATGGAGCCGCCGGGAGCCAGAATCTCAGGCTTCATAACCAGCGTGCCGGGAACGCCGTAGGAGGAGAAGGCGGAAACCGTGACGGTATCGGAAAGCTCGCCCATGTTGAGCTCCATCTCGGTGGAGATGGACATCTTGCCGGTGTAGTACAGGACGTTGCCTTCGTCGTCGAGAATGGGCTCAGCCTCCGCCTTGATGGCGTCGCCGTCCGCCTTCGTGATGGAGACGGCAGGAGCGGTGTAGTTGTAGCCGGTGAGGTTCATGTTGATGACGCCGGTGGTGTTGTTGATGATGATGACGCCGGCAGCACCCTGTGCAACAGCCGCGTTGGCCTTGGCAAAGAAGGAGGAGGTGCCGCGATAGCACATCGCAATCTTGCCGGTCAGAACTTCGCTGCCGAGCGCAAGGAACTGGTCGCCTTCCTGACCCACGTGCTCGTTGTCGTCAACGCCGGGGCCGTCCACCAGGACGAAATCGTACTCGGGGCCTGCGATCGTGGCAATGGGCTCATTGCCGTAGCCGCTGGTCTCAGAGTAGAACACGTGACGATCACCGAAGATCAGGGGGCTGCCGGTCTGGCCGGCATTGTCCACGGAAGCAACCGTCAGGGAGTTGGTGTAGGAGCCGGGGCTGCCGCCGGTGACGTAGTTGTTGTCGTCGATGTACAGGTAGGGATACATCGAGGTGTTCTTCGGGGTGTCGTACCAGAAGCCGCTGTTGCCCATGGAGATCGAGCAGACCATGCCGTTCTCAACGAGCTTGTTCATGACCGCTTCATAGCCGCTGGAGAAGCCGAAGCCGGCAGCGCCGGAGCCCAGAGACAGGTTCGCGGAATCGCAGCCGAGGATGATGGCGTCCTCAATGGCGACCATGTAGTCGGAGTCGTAAGCGCCGCCGCCCTTGCCGAAGACCTTCATGGTGACGATCTGGGCGTCGGGGGCAACACCCTGGGTGCCGACAGCCTCAAGAGCGGGCTTGAACTCGTCGCCGACCTTGACGAAACGGTTGGCGGCGGAGATGCCTTCGACGTGAGAGCCGTGCTCGCCCTGGGAGTCTTCCATGTGGGTGATGTAGGTGGCGCTCTTGTCTACGTAGTTGTAGCCAAAGCCGATCTTGGTGCTGAAGTGGGCCTGCGCGCCGGTGGTCTGAGCGTTGAGCTGATCCTTGACGGCGTCGATCTTCTCGGCGGTCAACAGGTCAAGGGTAGCGACGTATTCGTCGTAGCTCATGCCCTTCTCGGCGGCAGTCTGTGCCAGGGCATATTCAAGGGCTTCACCGTCGAAGGACAGGTGATCCTTGTCGATGCCGGTGTCGATGACGGCAACCTTGCTGCCGGCGCCGTAGTAGCCGGTGCCCCAGACGAGGTTGGAACCGATCATGCCGGAGGCGGTGCCGTTGTTGGGCTCGTCCGCTTCCACATCGGTCTGCGGCTCATAGCGGTTTTCCAGGAAGACTTCCTTGACGCCGGGAATGGCGCGGATGTCGTCCAGTCTGCCGTAAGCCACGTTCGCGGAGATGATGTTGGCTGCGAGGGTCAGGTTCCACTTGACGTCAAGCTTGGAACCGAGCACCTTCTCGATCTTGGCAGTCATCTCGGCCTGCTCGGCCTTCAGGCTGTCACGATAGGAGACGGCCGCGGGGTTGGTGCCGATGTTTTCCAGTTCGTAACCGGCGTCAACGGTGGACGCCTTGTCCAGAACGATGGAAACGCGGACCATCTCGCCGGGCGCATGCTCAGCTTCGACGTCAGCGGTCTCAGGGGCTTTGTTGAGCTTCTGAGACGCCAGTGTACCAGCTTCTACCGGGCTGAGCTTCAGTTCGACCAGATTCTCATTGACCCTCTTGGCGCTATCCGCACTGACGTACGGAACCATGAAGGAAGAGAGCATCGCAACGACCAGAAGCACCGACAGAAGACGACGGTACAAAGGTTTGTTCTTCATAGTCATTTCTCCTTGTTTAGAATTTATATCGAGCGTCCCGAGCGGCGCACAATATACGGACAGAGTTCAGACCGGCACACGGGTGCAAATGAGTCTGATTTGGTACTCTCTATTTAACCACGAAATCGGCCAAAAGTCAAGTACTGCTAACCTTGCGATACCGTAATTTTTCGTGCAATCTGCCCAATCAGCGAAGCGGAAAAACCAGGCTGAATAGAAATGCTGCATATTCGAAATTGCATTCCTTTCCCAAGAAAAATCAGGCCCCCCGGAGACCGGGAGGCCTGATAGATTCTCAGGACTGATCGGGATCAGACACGGGCCGCCTTTTTGGCAAGACGCTTCTTCTTGCGCAGGCGGACGCCGTTCTTGTCGGCAACGGAGACGCCCAGGTAGGCCAGGATGACGTTCATCACCGGCATCAGCCAGTTGAAGATCGCCCAGGGGCCGAAGCCGCCGGCGCCCCAGATCGGGGTCTTCAGCGTGGTCTGCATGTAGGCGCCGCAGGTGTTCCAGGGAACCAGCGCGGAGGTGATGGTGGCGGAGCTCTCCAGCGCGTTGGACAGCGCCGCGGGATAGACGTCCATCTTGTCGAAGTCCTCGGCGTACATACGGCCGCCGATGATGATGGAAACGTACTGGTCGGGCATGGCCACGTTGGAGAAGATGCAGGTGCCCTCGGCAACGGAAACCAGACCGGCGGGGGTCTTGACGATCTTCTTGATCTTCTCGACGAACTTGCCGAGCATGCCGGTGCCCTCCATGACGCCGCCGTACATCATGGCGATCATGATCAGGGCGATGGTGTTGCCCATGTTGCCGATACCGCCGCCGCCGAGAAGCTCGGTGACTGCATTGTTGACCGTGGCAAGGACGTCCTCGCTGTAGAGGCTGGAGGTGAAGGTGAAGCCCTCTTCCAGCGCAAAGCCGTCATAGCAGGTGTCGATCAGGGTGCCGAAGGTGGAGCCGTCCTTAAAGATGACAGCCAGCACCGCTCCGGAGAACAGGCCCATGGTCAGGCCGGGGATCGCGGGGACCTTCAGTGCAATGGCAACGATGACCACCAGGGGAGGCAGCATCAGCAGGGGGTTGATGTTGGGGAAGGCCTGCTTGATGGCGTCGCCAAGGGCGTTGGCAACGGACATATCGCCCGCGCCGACCGTGCCGGTGTAGAAGGTGCTGTGGAAGCCGAGCAGATTCGCGTTGGCTGCCAGCGGCATCAGCGCGAAGATCGCCAGGGTGACGATATAGGTAATGCCCGTGGGGATCAGCATGAACTTGACGTGGGTCATGACGTCCGTGCCGGCCATCGCGGGGGCCAGGTTCGTGGTATCGGACAGGGGGGACATCTTGTCGCCGAAGTAGGCGCCGGAAATGACCGCGCCGGCCGTGATGGCGGGGTTGATGCCCAGGCCGTGGGAGATGCCCAGGAAGGCAATGCCCATGGAGGCCGCCGTGCCCCAGGAGGAGCCGGTCGCGATGGAGGAGATGGAGCAGATGACCATGACAGCCGCCAGGAAGAAGCCCGGGCGCATGATCTTCAGACCGTAGTAAATCATCGCGGGAACGACGCCTGCACGCATCCAGACGCCGATCATCATGCCGATGACCAGAAGGATCATGATGGACTGCAGCGATCTGCTGATGCCGTCGATCATCATCTTCTCAAGCGCGGACCACTTGAAGCCGATCATCAGGGACGCCAGGACCGCCACGACTGCCGCCAGGAAGAGCGCCGCATGGACGTAATCGACCTTTTCGACCAGCAGGGCAACCGCGATCAGCGCCACGGTGATGAGCAGAACGAGCACGGACTGCCAGAACTTGGGCTCCGGCTTGCGTGCCGTCTTCATTTCTTTCTTTTCTTTCATGAAGCGAATACCAACCTTTCCATTCCGAAACTGCGTATCCGGCCGTGCAGGCACACACGAACCACCATACTGATTTATCATATCACGGGAAACCGGGTTTGTAAAGTGAATTTTTGTGAAACCCGCGGCAAATGCATGCCCCCGGAGGACGATCCTCCGGGGGCTTTGGCCCTTATTTTTCTGCGCTGCGCTTCTTCATCAGCTCGCGCATGCGCTGGCTGTGGTCCAGGATGCGCTTGCGCATGCGGAGGTTCTTCGGCGTGACCTCCAGCAGCTCGTCGTCGGCCAGATACTCCAGGCACTGCTCCAGCGACAGGACGCGGGGCGGGGTCAGGCGGATGGCCTCATCCGAGCCCGCGGCGCGCATATTGGTGAGCTGCTTCTTCTTGCAGACGTTCACCGCCATGTCCTCGTTGCGGTTGCAGGCGCCCACGATCATGCCGCCGTAGACCGGCACGCCCGGCCCGATGAACATATAGCCGCGGTCCTGAATGCCGCCGATGCCGTAGGCCGTGGTGTCGCCGGTCTCGGAGGCGACCAGGGAGCCGGTCTTGCGGCGCTCGATCTCGCCCTTGACCGGGGCGTAGGAATCGAGGACCGAGGACATGACGCCCTCGCCGTGGGTATCGGTCAAAAACTCGCTGCGGTAGCCGAACAGGCCGCGCGACGGGACCAGGAATTCCAGGCGGTAGCGGCTGCCCATCGGGGTCATCGAGGAGAGATCGCCCTTGCGCTGACCGATCTTCTCGATCACGGCGCCGACGGCGTTTTCCGGCACGTCTGCGACCATGCGCTCAATGGGCTCGCACTTGACGCCGTCCACGGTCTTGAGCAGGACGCGGGGCGTGGAGACCGAGAACTCGTAGCCCTCGCGGCGCATCGTCTCGATCAGGATGGACAGGTGCATCTCGCCGCGCCCGGCCACGTTGAAGGCGTCGGTGCCCTGGGCGGAGACGCGGAGGGAGACGTCCTTCAGAAGCTCGCGCTCCAGACGGTCCTTGAGGTTGCGGGAGGTCACGTACTTGCCCTCGCGCCCGGCAAAGGGAGAGTCGTTGACCGCGAAGGTCATCTCGATGGTCGGGTCGCTGATCCTGACAAAGGGCAGAGGCTCGACGGTCAGCGGATCGCAGACCGTGCGCCCGATGGTGATATCGGCAATGCCGGAGAAGGCGACGATCTCACCGGCGGAGGCCTCCTGGATCGGCACGCGGTTCAGGCCGTCGAAGGCGTAGAGGGCGACGATCTTGCCCTTCTCCTGCACGGAGGGGTCGTGGTAGTCGCAGATCGCGACCTCCTGATTCTGGCGGATCGTGCCGCGCTCGATGCGGCCGATGCAGATCCGGCCCACGTAGTCGTTGTAGTCCAGGCTGGAAACCAGCATCTGCATGGGGCCGTTCGCGTCGCCCTCGGGGGCGGGGATATAGTTGACGATGGTTTCGAACAGGGGGATCAGGTCCTTGCCCATCTCGTGCGGGCCGTAGGCCGAGATGCCCTGGCGGGCCGAGCAGAAGATGGTCGGGGAGTCGAACTGCTCCTCGGTGGCGTCCAGATCGAGCAGAAGCTCCAGAACCTCGTCCATGACGGCCTCGATGCGGGCGTCGGGACGGTCGATCTTGTTGACGACCACGATGACCTTGTGGCCGAGCTCAAGCGCCTTTTGCAGGACGAAGCGGGTCTGGGGCATCGGGCCCTCGGCTGCGTCCACCAGCAGGACGACGCCGTTGACCATCTTCAGAATGCGCTCCACCTCGCCGCCGAAGTCGGCGTGGCCCGGGGTGTCGACGATGTTGATCTTGTAATCCTTATAATGTACCGCGGTGTTCTTGGCGAGGATCGTGATGCCGCGCTCGCGCTCGAGGTCGCCGGAGTCCATGACGCGGTCCACGATGGCCTGGTTTTCGCGGTAGATGCCGCCCTGCTTGAGCATCTCGTCGACCAGGGTGGTCTTGCCGTGGTCAACGTGGGCGATGATGGCGATATTTCTGATTTTCTCCTGAGGGACCATATCCGCTCGCTCCTTTTCTTGTCTGAGGGAATCCGTCTTTCATAACCCCAAAAATATAGCACAGTGTACAAATAAATGCAAGTATTTTGGGACAAGTTTTTTGCGGAAATTGCGCGTCGGCGTTCTCCAATCGCGTAGGGATCAGGGACCAGGGACCAGGGACCAGGGACCAGGGATCAGGGGCGTAGGGGCGAAACCTCCCCTGACAAGGGGAGGGGGACCGCGAAGCGGTGGAGGGGTAGCCTGCCGACGAGTGCCAGCCTCGTAGGGGCGCGTACCTACAGCTCCAGTTCCCCGTCTCCTATTGCCTATTGCCTGCTGCCTATTGCCTAATCTCCCCGTCTCCTATTGCCTATTGCCTGCTGCCTGTTGCCTGAATTACGATGACCGGCTCTCCCGCTCCAGAAGGTCGATCACGTCCGCCACGGCTCCCTCCCCGCAGGGGCAGACCAGCGGAATGCCAGCCTCGCGGACCGCCGTCTCGCAGTCGGCGGGGGCGAAGGCCCGGTCGGCCTCCAGCAGCATGGACAGGTCGTTGCGGGCGTCGCCCACGCAGATCAGCTCGCGGCCCAGCTTCTTCGCCACCCGGCGGGCCATCGCGCCCTTGCTGACGCCGGGGGCCTGGACGTCGATGATCCGCGGCGCGGCCCGGTCCACGACGAGCTCCGGCCAGTCGGCGGCGATTTTCGCCGCGGCAAAGTCGAAGCGGGCGTTCTCCTCGGGCGGAACGCGGGTGAAGAACTGCGGCACGGAATCGTCGAAGAAGGTGCCGAGCAGAGAGGCCTTGAGGATCGGATACGGCATGGTCTCCACGGTCACGTGGGCCGTCGCGGTGTCCGCGCGGCGGTAGAAGGCGTCGCGCATCGGCTCGTCGCCGATCAGGTAGTGATAGTCCTTGCCCTGGACCTCCAGATGGAGATCCGGGAACTCCCGCGCCAGGTACTCCAGCAGGGCCCTGCCCTCCGGGATCCAGACCGCATCAGCCAGGGTCTCGGTCCGGTAGTCGTAGGTCGCGCCGCCGTTGTAGAGGATCAGGGGCGTGTTATAGGGGATCTCCGGCGTGCGGGCGCGGAACATCGGGGCGCTGCGCCCCGTGGCGACCGTGAATGCCCCGCCGCAGGCCATGAAGCGCTCGATCGCCGCCGCATTCCGGGCGGGGACCCGGCTGTCCGGCCCGGTCAGGGTGCGGTCGAAGTCCGCCAGCAGAAGAATCCGGGAAAAATCAGGCATGAGGAACCGACTCCTTTCGTTCGATCAAATCGCGGAAGAGCTCGATATTCTCCGGCTTCGGCGCAAGCGCGCCGGACTGCTCGGCGCGGATGGTCTCGACGATCCGTCCGTTGATCGGCGTGGGAACGCCGAAGCGCTTTCCGTATCCGCAGACGACGCCGTTGATCGCGTCCACCTCGCAGGGCTTGCCGTTTCGCAGGTCCTGGAGCATGGAGGGGACGATTCCGCTGTGCTTCTTCATTGCGATCGGGAGCAGAAGCTCGGCAAAGATCCGCTTCGGCACGGTGCGGTAGTAGAACAGCTTCGTGATGTCCTTGCCCTGAACCTGGGCAAAGGTCACGCCCGCGGCGCGGCCCACGTCGATGCACTCCTTCATGCAGCGCACGGCCAGCTTCCGGGGCAGAGAATGGTCGGTCACGTCCCCGAAGGTCCCGCCGATCACGGTGCCGATGCCGGAAAAGGCTGCGTTGATCAGGAGCTTCGACCAGCGCGCGCCGAGGAGGTTTTCCTCGATCGCCACGGGGCACATGGTCTCCAGCACGGACCGGACCGCAGCCAGCTTCTCCGCCGGGACGCCCGGCATGCCGCCCATGTGGAAGGACAGCGCGTTCGGATCGCTGGTCAGCCTGACCCGGCCGGGGGCCTCCAGACTCGCGCCCCACTCGACCACGCAGCCGATCGTCCGCGCCTGGCCGAGGATCTCCGCGATCCCCGGCTCCGGGATGCCGTTCTGCAGGGTCACGAGGACGCCGTCCTCACCCAGGAAGGGCTTCAGGAAGGTGACGACCTCGGCATTTTGAAGCTGTTTGGTCATCAGGAAGACGACGTCGTAAGTCCCGCTCATCTCCTCGGGAAGCAAGGCGCGGACCCGGACGGTCTTCTTGACGGTCCCGGTCACGACCGCCCCATGCGCCCGGAGCGCTTCCACGTGGGCGCGGTTCCGGTTGACGAGATCGACGTCGATCCCGCCCTCGGTCAGATAAGCGCCAAGCACCGTTCCCAGCGAGCCCGCGCCGTAAATTGCACATTTCATATCGATGGTTCTCCTGTTGCGTTGGATTATGCGTTGATCAAAGCCTTCTCCCCCTCCCGCTTCGGGCGGGCGGGGGAAGGCTTTGGGGGACGCGCCGGGGGCGTCTACGACAGGCGCGGCAGGTTGGCGGCGGCAGCGGAAAGGATGGCTTCGGGGTCCGCGCCGACCAGATCCAGGCCCTCGGCCTGGATAAGCTCCGCCTCCGGGATGCCCCAGTACAGGCTCGACACCTGGCGGATATACGCGAAGCCGAGATTCGTCCCCATCACGGGGCCGCCCGCCGTGGAAACGTACCAGAGCTTCTTCGCCCGGCATTTCCCGTGCGGGACGCCGTCGGCGGTGAAGGTGAAGGTCAGGCCGTTGACCATGACCTGCTCCACGAAGACCTTGACCGATGCGGGGAAGGAGCAGTCCCAATACGGCGCGGCAAGCACGACGGCGTCGGCCTCCACGAGGGCGCGGGCGGGCTCGAACGCAGGATCGGCATAGTCCCCTGCCGCAAGCAGAGCGTCCCGCCGGGCCAGGGTCTCGGCCGTGAGCGGGCGAAGGTCCATCTGCTCCAGATTCAGCTCGCAGATCTCGCCCTGCCAGCCGGAAAGAAGCTCCTCCGCAAGCCGCCGGGTCCGCGACTCCGCCCGCACGCAGGCGTTGATAAACAGTAAGCGTTTCATAGAAATCCCTCCGAATCAATCGCGCAGATTATAACACAGATTGTGGCTGTACGCAAGAAAAAACGCATCTCCCCGAAACGAAAACTTCCCCCGTCGCAGACGGGGGAAGAAGGATCGCACGCTCACGCGGACAGGGCCGTTCCGAGCAGAACCGCGCCGACGGCGGCGGTCAGCCCCAGCGTGACCCAGAACAGGATTTGATTCGCCCTGCCGTCCGAGCGGCAGATTTTCAGACTTGGGAACCACCGGACCGGAAAGAGGAGCTGGACGCCGCGAAGGTTCAAAAGGTCTGCGGCCAGATGGGAGGCATAGCCGATCAGAAACGGGACCGCGGCAGGTCGGCAGGCAAACCGGACCGCCCCGCAAAACAGGGCCATTCCAAGCAGCGAATGGGTGAACGTCCGATGCTCCGTGCGGCTGCCTGCAATCAGCAGCAGGAGGAAGCCCAGCAGACCCGCTCCGACCGCAACGCCCCAGTGACCGGTCACGTACCGGAACATTCCCCCGCCGACCGCGCAGTCCAGGATCAGAACCGCACCGACGAAGACGCCGCAGAGGACCTTGATCCAGGCGGCCTCCCGCACGCGGCGTTTGTTCTGCCTCCTCTTTTTGTTCTGCGCGTCCACGTCCACGACCCAGCCGCCCAGGGCGCCCCCGGCGACCGCAGTGATCACGCCGGGGACCGTTTCCGGACAGGTCAGGATCAGGGCGGACGCCATGCCGAGGGTGATATGCGTTTTGCTTAACATGGCGATTCCTCTCCGCGCGGCCCTCAGCCGAGCAGCGGGCCGTCCTCTTGTTTCTGCCTCAGGGCCTTCCGCTCATTCTCCGAGCGTCCGGTTCATCAGCTCCATGGCTTTGTTCATGCTGGCCATGAACGCCTCGTCCGGGATCAGGGCGATCCCGTGCTCGTCGGTGAGGACGATCAGCCGCTGGCCGCCGGTCAGCCCGAACAGGTCCCGCGCCCCCTTGGGGATGACGATCTGTCCTCTGTCGTTGATCGCGACGGAGCCCCAGATGTTCTTTCCCTTCGGCGAGGGCGGAATCGCGCCGATCCCCTCCACGGGCTCCGTCCGGATCAGGCTGTCCACGGTGGTTCCGTAGGCCTCCGCCAGAAGGGCGCACTTCTCCACGTCGGGAACCGTCGCCCCGGTCTCCCACTTGGCGTAGGCCTGCCGGGAGATCCCGATTTTCTCCGCGATCGCCTCCTGCGAAAGCCCGTGGACGTTCCGCAGCATCACAAGATTGTCCTTCAGCATTTCACGATGCTCCTTACGCTTATAAGTCGATTGCTTCAAAGCGCGCGCAAGCGCGCTTGCAGGATAAAACCGTAATCAGCAGGAAGCCCGCGAGCCCGCCCGCCAGCAGGCCGAGCTGCAGACCGAGCCCGTCCGTGCCGAAGGCGTTCAGCGCCTCCAGTCCCGGCACGTGGTGCAGGGCCTCCGCGATCAGGATGACCGGAAACACGACGATGAGATAGGTCACGAAGGGGCGGGCAAAGCGGTAGGCCGTTTTGAAAAAGCCGCCCACGAAGATCCAGTTGAACAGCCCGAAGATCAGGCAGGCCGTTCCCAGCGCAAAGAAATTGGCGTTCATCAGGGCGTTGGCGCGATAGACCGCCGACTGCGCGAAAACCGTCATGCGCAGGACGACGGCAAGGGCCATCAGCAGCAGGGCGGCGCACTCGATCAGGCAGACGAAGGCGTATTTTCCCTTCACCACGTCCCGCTTCGCAATGGGAAGCAGGACGGAGAACACGACGTCGTTGGCTTCTCTGGCCGTCTGGAAGCTCTGGAAGATGCCGAGGGTCACGAAAAAGACGCCGATCAGAACGGGATAGCCGGGCAGGAAAAACGTCAGTCCGAAGAGGATGAAGAGATACGAAAGCACGGACGCGCTCAGGCGCGTTTCCTTCCGCAGAACGTTACGCATGCACCGCACCCCCTTCCAGACGCAGCATGGTATCCTCGAGGCTCTCTCCCGCTGCGGAATACTGCCGGATGAAGTCCGCCTTCGGCTGGGCGGCGACCACGCCGCCGTTTGAAATGTAGATGATATCGTCCGCGCACTTCTCAACGTCGGAGATGATATGCGTGGAAAAGAGCACCGCAACGCCCTCCTGCTTCAGCCCCAGAAAGACGTTCAGCAGCTCGTTCCGGGAAAACGGGTCCAGCCCGCTGGTCGGCTCGTCCAGGATCAGCGCCTCCGCCCGGTGCGAGAGCGCCAGCATCAGGTTCACCTTGACCTTCATGCCCTCCGACAGCTCGAGCGGCGTTTTCTCCTCGTCGATGGAAAACAGCTCCAGGTATTTCCGGTAGGTTTCCTCGTCCCAGGTGTCGTAGAAGCGCTTCACGATCTCTACGACGTCCCGGATCTTCTTCCGCGGGTACCAGGCGAGCGTTCCCGCCGAATACCCGATGCGCTTTTTGATCTCCGCCTCGTTCTCCGAAAAGGGCTCTCCGAAAAAACGGACCGTGCCCCCGTCCGGATGAACCATGCCGAGCATGGACTTGATCGTCGTCGTCTTCCCGGCGCCGTTTCGACCGATGAAGCCGGCAATCCGCCCGCGCTCCAGACCGAAGGACACGTTCTTCAGGGAAAAGGACGGGTAGCGCTTGACAAGGTTCTCAACTTCCACAATCAACGTGATCGCCTCCAAGTTTGATTTGTATGATGATTGTAAAGCATCGTTGCCCCATCGTCAACCAACCGCATTTAACAAAATAATCCGTTTTTTGTTCGTTTTGGTTGCGTGTGCGGCTTCCGGTCCCTCGCATGCCCGCGTTTGCCGAAGAAAGGTTCTTTTTGGATTTTATCATACCCCGCCCGGAATGGCAACCGCAAGGAAACGTCTTGCGTAAAATTTTCAATTCAGGCTTGTCAGGCGAACGATCGGTCACTACAATGCAAGGCAGGATGGGCAGGAGGCCGCCGCAAGGGATCGCTTGCAGCCGTGCGCGCTGCGAAGCCCGTCCGGTTCCGCCGCCGCGCAAAGATCCCCTCCGGGCGCCCGCGGGCGGGTGCTTGGAGGGGATCGTCTGTTTGGATCGGTTCCTTGCGGCTGCGGGCGCGTACGCTTCGTGCGCCGCCCGCCGGGAAGGGGGATCAGTTTTCGGCAGCCGGGGCCGTCTCGATCCATTCGATGCAGCACTTGAGCATCTTGGAAAGCTCGGCGCGGGTCGCGCCGTCCTGCGGGCAGATCGCCCCGCCGGAGCCCTGGATGATGCCCACGGCAACGGCCCAGGACATCGGCTCGGACGCGTAGCTGCTCACGAGCGACGCATCCCGGAAGCCGCTGTAATCGGCTGAAGCGCTGACGTCCTTCCGGGCGATGTACTGCGCGTAGCGGTAGAGGACGGCGACCGCCTGTTCGCGGGTGATCCGGTCACTCGGAGAGAAGGCGCCGTGTCCCGTGCCGCTGATGATGCCATAGCGCGCGGCCCAGGTGACCGGCACAGCATAGTAGTCGGCCTCAGAGACGTCGCTGAACGGCGGGACGGCTTCCATTTCCGGCTGACCGGCCATCCGCCACAGCACCGTGACGAGCATTGCGCGGGTCATGCTGGCGTTCGGGCTGAACTTGGTCTTGGAGGTTCCGATGAAGAGTCCCCGTTCCAGAACGAAGGCAACGCAGCTCGCGTACCAGGCGTCCCAGCTCAGATCCGAGTAGGCGTCGTAGAGCTCCATCGTAGAACCGCAGCGCACACAGGCGCCGTCCACGAAATCGTGGCCCAGCGGCTTGAGCTCCTTGACGATGCTCTGCCCGCAGTCCACGCACTGATAGGACAGACTGCCGGTTTCGGTGCAGGAGGAGGGCGAAAGGACGGAAACGTAGCGGTGCTCATAGGTGCCGACCTCGCCGAACCAGTAGTCCAGGTCCACCAGCGTGTTGACGCCGGGCATACGGCCGGCCCCGTACTGCCAGAGATTCGCGCCGGAACGGGCGTTCAGAGTCTGGACCGTATCCGGGGATACCGTTCCGTTCGCATCGGCCCACTTGGCGACCCAACTGACCCGGGATTTGTAATACCCATCCGTGAACTGACCGTTCCAGGGGCTCTCGCTGGCATAGACGCCGGTGCGAAGATTGAACTGGCCCAGATAGTCGCAGAAGGTGCTGATCGTCGCCAGGAGCTGGTCGTTCGACAGGGTCGTCAGGACGCCCTGATCCTCTACGTCCATGAAGACGGGAAGCGACGGGTATTTGCCGGTCTGCCAGATCTTGGCGAGGACGAAGTCCGCCTCCTCCATGGCCTCCAGCTCGTTGTGGGCGATGGAATAGAAGTACACGCCGTAGGGGATGCCGTTGGCCTCGCAGCCCTGCACGTTGTTTTCATACTGCGGATCGTAGTTCAGGGTGCCGTCCAGGGCACGGTAGCCGATCCGGATGATGGCAAAGTCAATATAGGGAGCGAGGGTCTGCCAGTCAATGACGCCCTGCCACTGGCTGACGTCCACGCCGGGCCGAAGCAGCATGCCGGCCCCGCAGACGGCGCACTCGTCGCCGGGGATGGAGGCCACGCAGGTATGTTCATAGGACACAGGCCGACTGTAGTTTCGGCTGTAGAGCCGGTAGCCGCTGCCGAAATACTTCTGCTGCAGGCGGACCAGACCATCGTTTCCGGTGAACCAGGTGCTGCGGCAGCAGCACATATGCGGATCGCCGGTCCAGGCGGTCGCCTCGGAGATCTCCACGCCGAAGATGCTGCCGTCGGTATCATAGGCGACGTCCGTGACCAGGACGACGTGCTGGATATCGCTGCCGTTGACGTTCAGGAAATCGCCGACCTGGATCAGGGAAACGCTGCTCTGCTTCTGCGTTCCGTAGGCGTAGATCCCTGCGGTCGTGCAGCGCTGGGGCAGATCCAGCGCCCAGGAGACGAAGGCGGAGCAATCCACGCCGAAGGACGGACCGCCGCGGTAATAGGTGCAGCGGCTGGTGTACATCTCGCTGTTGACGTCGTTGACCGCGCCGATGAACTCCTCCAGAGAAGCCGCCCAGGGGACGTAGTGACCGCCATAGCCGCTGACAGCCTGGCAGTAGGGCAGACCCGTATAGGTCACGCCGGCCCGATAGGTGCAGTAGCCGCCCCAGCTCCGGATATCCTGGCGGGGCGTCCAGCGGATGCTCGTCATCTGACGGGCGCGCCGGACCGTATTTTCCACGTCCGTCGAAACGGCGCGGCGGGGATATTCCTCCATGCCGTCCGTCTCATCCGCCGTGGGCAGAACGATCTGTACCGGAACGTTCACGCCGGAGGCAGGGGCGGAGGGCTGCTCCGGCTCAAGCTTGACGGAAGGCTCCGCAGGCGCGGGCGCGGTGGGAGCGGGCTCAGCGGGGATCACAGGTTCCGGCTCCGTCGGGGCGGGCGCGGGCTCCGTGGGCTCCGGCTCCGTGGGAGCGGGCTCAGCGGGGGTCACAGGTTCCGGCTCCGTCGGGGCGGGCGCGGGGGCCGGGGGCTCCGGCTCAGCGGGG
>JAEEGJ010012042.1_pt1 | contig 21600 bp, 26 predicted proteins | sample 8958761 | NCBI WGS metagenome assembly JAEEGJ01 (sample SAMN16246546, study PRJNA631951) | gut metagenome | biome: gut microbiome; feature: rumen; material: RS-attached | host: Bos | place: Iran: Karaj | collected 2018-10
ATTCATCTCCTGTCGTGTCAATCTGAATAGCGTTAAATGCCGAAGCTTGGATGAAATCCGTTTCAAAGTTAAACGGGTCCCAAAGCCAATTCTCTTCAGTTGACAAATCGATAGAGAGACGATAAGGATAAAAGTCATAACCGAGGGTAATTGTTGACCAAGTTCCGTCTGATCTGGAATTCCATTTATCGACATAAACACGACCCTCATAAAAATATTTTGGATCGTCTTCCATGATCATCCTTACATTATTACCCTGTAAAAATCGGAGGATCTTGGTATATGCTGTAATCCAATCAGTAATATCATTAAGAACAGCAAATTCCATAGATCCTGTCCGATTCTCAAATACCGGGTATTTGGTTAACGAGTTACTCAAATCGAGTATCCCGTTAGCCCCCGGTATATCAATTTGTGTTAATTTCTGTTGCGGTGGAGATATGACCGGCCTGGACAAGGGTACAATATGCCAATCATTATACGAGTTCACCGCTTCTTCGATGTCTAATGCATCAACATCTACTCTGAAAAAATACAATGAATGATACATTTACATACCCCTTCCTGCATATACCTGTCTGGTATAGAGTTGCTGGTCAATTGCCGGAGTTATAGCGCCAACCATCGTTCCAGTATCAAGCACCATCTGCATATTTGTGATGGCTTCTCCTAAATATGCAACATCTTCTTTGAGGGAATTAACAGCAGATACAACATCGCCATTTCCGCCAGATGTGGCAACATCAGAAGGTAAATATCTGGAAGTTGATCCAATATTAACTTTGGATGTGGGCATAAGGTTATTAATTGTGTCGATTCCGGTCTGAACGTCTGTCAAATCGACAACTGGTCTAATTGTCGGCGTAAGATCCACATCCGAATCAAATGCATTCATGATGGTATCAATGGCCGTTCTCATTCCAGCTTTCACATCGTCTGCAACACCAATCATAGAATTAACTGGTGCATCTGACGATTTTGTAATACCTTCAGCCAACCCAAGAGACAAATATGAACCAATTTCTTCAAATACTCTTGAAGGTGAATGCTCCCAGAAACCTTTGGGAGATTTTGCAACATCTTTCACCTTATTACATAAAGATATAACAGAACTAAATAAGGAACTCTGAGCTGCGGAGTCTTCAACGCCATTCTTAATACCAAGAACAATGTTCTTACCAACATCTTTAAAATCTTTAATTGGCAAAGCTTTTTGTATCCTGGTCAAAACTTCACGCCCAAGCCGGTTGATATTGTAAATAACAACTTGCATAGGGGAGGCATCGACAATACCATTTGCAAATCCCTTGGTGAAATTTATACCATATAATTCAGTCTCTTTTGACGGGGATTTCTCTTTCAACGTATCTTTCAACGCTTCAAGAGATCTAATACCCATAAGGGTTACTTCTTGTTCTGCTGCATCTGGAGTAATACCATTTGCGAAGCCTGCCGCTGCCCATTCACCTGCCATTGAGAATGAGTCCTGAATAGCGAACATCGCATTATCTGGGATTACCAAAGAAGTAGCATAGAATACATTTGCCTGTGCCAACTGCTCAGCAGACATATCCATAAATGCTTTAGCATATTTGTAACCATTTTGCTGGCCCATATCCGCCAACTTCTTCAATAATCCAGCAGAAGCTCCTCTTTCTCCAAGTTGATGAATCCAGTTTGTCCATTCGGCAGCACCGGAAATCTGAGATTTCATATTCTCAAGAAGCTTATCGGCGGTAAGATCTGTTTCTTTGTTGAATTCCTCGAAAAGATTGATTTGACCTTCGATAGTTTTACGAAGGTTGTCCATCTCCTCTTTGGTCTTCTTAGCTTTTCCGCCTGCTCCTTCTAAACTATCGCCAAGAGCATCAGCAGCTCCAGCTGCTCCACCTGCTCCGGCAATATCCGAGAACTGACCTAAAGCATCGTCAAGATTAAATACATCTTTTCCGAAATCTTTAACCTTACCCATCAATCGGTCTGCCCAGGTTGTCTCTTTCACATAACCAGAACTGGAGAAACCTCTCTCAGACATGTTGGTTTTATTTCCAGCTTTAGCATATGTTCCGAGCATATAATCCATTCCGGCGGATAAACCGTTGTTGAAAAACTGTGCAGCAGAGTTACCAAGCTTTTCAAACATAGGCAACTGCTCTGCTGCTCCGGATAAAGCGGCTCCAGCTAATGATCCGCCAGATGCTTCTGCTTCTGCGACCTTGTTAGCTATTCCCATTATGAAACCAGAACCGGTGAATTCACCGACAGCCATAAGAACCTTCGAAGGTGAAGCAACACCTAAGGCCTGGCAGACCGATGAAACGAATGCAGAAGCCATCTTTACACCGCTTCCAGCAACTTCTTTGATTCCGGCCATTACGCCTTGTGCAAATCCGGCTACTGAATAATACCCAACTTTGGATAAAGCCATTAAGGAGTTTGCTATCTTAACGACGTTCTGGGGCAGCTGTGTAGCAACAGTGCTTGTCACTTCGCCCAAAGCATACGTTGCTGCCGTGAAAACACCAAGTCCTATTGCTCCAACAGCTACAATTGCACCTTGAGCTCCAAAATATGCGCAGGCTTTTCCAAGTAATGTAATATCATGTGATACTTTTGTGAGATCAATTACATACTGGAAAGCCAAAGCTTCTATAGCGAGTCCGCCAAGTGCTAAGGCTGCAATTCCAAGTCCTTTTGCTGAGAATGATAACAGCAATGAAGATGTCGCAAGTTTTCTAATACCGGTAGCAAATACGGAAAGGCCTTCTGCCACAACATCCCATTTGATTTCTTCAAATGCTGCGAAAGCAGGAGTTATCAATCTAACAGCTCCAGCGAATGCCAAAGCACCAAGACTCGCGATGGTAAATGCAGTAGCAAATGCCAAAGCAGGAACAGAGAGTGATACTAACGGAGGAGCCAATGCAGACAAACCAACCGCCAATATATCCAATTCTGCGGATAATGCAGCAAATGCCTCATAATTTCCTGCTATTGTATTTAATAATTTGTTAAATCCATCAGCAAAGGTAGAAACATCTACACTTGTTAATTTGGCTAATCCGCTTGCCAGCTTGTCAATTCCGGTACCAGCAAACATCATAACCGCAGATAATGCTGCTGCAGTGGCTACTGATTTAAAACTAAATTCATGAAGTGCGCCGTTTAATAAAAGTAATCCCCTTGCTACAGCTATGAAATCAACGCTGCTGGTCATTACTTGGAATGCATCTGCAAAATACTTAACACCTTGGCCGGCAAACATCAAAGCTGCGCCAAATGTTAAATATGCAGTTGCAGCAATACCAATGGCTAAAATAGCATAAGGTGAAGATTTTGCAAACGAACCAAGGGCTGTCATTAATCCACCAGCAACAACCAATACTGAACTAACCAGTATAAGTGTTTGCAACATGCTATCCCAATCATAAGTTTTTAACTTATTTAAAGCAGCAGCAATAGGTATGAGTGCCAATGTCATTACGAGCATAGAAGCGGCGGAAGCCGCCATCTTTGCGGGACTTATCTCTTCGGAAATATTGGCTAGCCCAACCATTATTAATGCCAAGACCGCAAGACAACCAGAAAGAGCTCCTCCAGCAGATAATATTGAGTTCCAATCCTGTTTAGATACTAACCATAAAGCGGTACCAAGAGGTATTAATGCTAAAGTCAGAAGCAAAAGTGACCCAACTTTACCAACTACGCTATTGTTGATATTTATGGAATTTAAAGCCACTAACATACCACCGATAGCACCCAAGACTAGGACAATACTTCCAGCAGCCGCAGCTATTGCTGACCATTTCGTCTTGAAATCGACAATCATATCCATTGCAACGCCTATGGATACAATTGCTCCAGAAAGAGCTAATACCATTAAGGATAATGATCTCAATGCTTCTGGTTTAACGTCATATGCTGTTACTTTGGATACAGCAAACAAAATAAGAGCAATCGCACCTAAAGCCGTTGACATAGCAACTGCTGCCGCATATATCTTGTTGGCTTCGGCGCCAGAAATAAATCGTAAACCAATTGAAATAGAGCCTATAAGTAATGCTAGCCTCGAGGTAAATTTCAAAATATCATCAAGTCTTTTATTCGTTGTTCTTAGAATAGAAGTCTGAAATACTTTATTTATTGCTATACCTATTCCAGCTACGGTATTAAGAATTACAAATAAAGCTCCGGCGGCACTCCAAATATTTCCTGGATCTTGCTCTGCTAACTTCCGTAACTCTCTGGACATTAGAACAAATAAGCCAAGAGTAACTATAAAATTTCTGATTGCTCGGTTTAACTTCGAGGCTGCCATCGCTTTGTTTATGCTATTTTGCATCCCACCGATCCAACCGGTTAACCCTTTAAATGCTCCGCTTATGGTTTTAACACCACTAGCCAATTTATTAGCGGCAATAACTAACATTGTAGCTAATGTAGCAATAAATCCGATAGCAATAAACATCCCTGCTTTAGTTTTGTTAATTTTTCCTAAAGCAGTTTTTAATCGATCAGCAATATCAGAAAACCAATCAATTACTGTTCCAACGCCAGATGCTGTTTCAGTGGCGATGGATGCTGTTTCATTCTTAAATGACTTAAATAAGCCAATAACAGTCTTAACAGCAGCAGCTATATATCCAAACGCAGTAACGGCTGCCCGTCTTAAAAATCCAAAAACCGCTATAACGGTTTCGTTTGTGGATATAGCTTGATATAACTCATAAATCTTACTAATCAAAAGCATTATTACAGATATAATAACTGTAAATGCTAATTTTATACCTTGAGCTATATTAAATAAAGCATTACTTTCTTTCAACCACTTATATAAAGCAGTAACGGCATATCCTAAATATCCGGTAAATGTCAAAACAGCATCTGCTAAGGAATTAAATCCTTCTGCTGTCGGGAATATAGCCTTAACAACTGCTTCAATAAGTAATTTAAATATACCAAAAAGTGAAAATATACCGTTGAAAGTCATGGCGATCTTTCTTGCCATCTCTTCGGTAATTTCCAAACCTTCTGTAAATTTCTTAAATCTTTCAGCAATATCCGAAAGCTTGAAACCTAAGGCCTCTGGGAAAATATCTTTGAATGATGCAGCTAATATCTTACTAATATATATCAGCTTATCAAATATATTAGCTAATCCTTCTAAAGCAAATCCTAAAGCTTTCGCGGCATCCGCTGCATGATCATCAATAAATTTAGATACGGAAGATGTTGCCATCTCCTGAAATGCACCGTATACTTTCGATGCCGGGGTTAATTCAACTCTAAGTTTATTTAAAGCCAATCTCAAAGAATTGAATACTTTGATCATGCTTTGGATTTTATATTGCTGAAAATCTGCACCTATCTTAGAAAGTGCCGCATTTACGTTTGCTAATGAGCCCGAATATGTCTCGTTAGCCTTTACTGCATGCTCACCAAAGGTATCATACATGATATCGGAAAATTGTTTAAAACTAATTTTTCCTTTTGATACCATATCGCGAATTTCTTTTTCGCTGGTGTTCATAGCTTTTCCAAGAGTTGCTGCTGCGTTTAATCCCCTTGCCGCCAACGACTGGAGATCCTGGCCCATTAATCGACCTTGGCCTGCAACTCTTGTAAATACATGTGAGATCTCTTCATAAGAAGAGTTTGTCTGTGCGGCAACACCTGAAATGGCCCTTAACGAATGAGCCATGTCATCTCCAAGCTTAACGCCGGAAGAAGCTAATTGTGTCGCTGCCATTGCTGCGGCATCCAATGAATACGCTGTTTCATTAACCGCAAATGTTGCGTCTTCCATGGCTTGTTTAATGTCCATTCCCAAGCCTTCAAACTGGAATTTCGCATTCTCAATATTCATAGCCCTTGTCCAACCACCAGAAGCCATCTGGTTAATCGGAGCCAATAAGCTAGATACCATTTTTGCGCCGAGATCAATAACTGAGTTAGTTAATCTCTGAAATACAGAAAATCCAATTGACCCAAGTGCGTCAAATCCACGACTAACTTGGTTCATTGTAATAGATAAAGCACTTAATCCTTGAGTTCCTTCTAAGGCATCAATACTCTTATCTAATTCATTTAAGGTGTTCATACTCTGCTGAACATTGCGTTCAAACTGAGCATTATCGAATCGCATTTCTACAACTCTTTGATCAACTGTAGTCGCCATTCATCACACCTCCCTTATTAATTCAGTTAAAATCTGTTCAAAAACTGGCGCAAGAGCCGGGTTAATATAATCTATTCCCTGAACATATCCGCCATGACCATTTCCATGACCGTATTGTACAAGCAAAGCGACGTTATAGCCGCCCTCTATATCTGTATTTGACCAAACGATAGCTACGGAATCTTTCGTCCGTTCTATATCATATCTCCAAGAACTAGCCAAAAGACCGGTGCCGACAGGCGTATAACTAGATAAAGCATCAACACCCATTTGGCCATATCTATCCAATTTTCCAAACTTTCCGATCTCAAGCAATCTCTCACAAAAACTGTTAAATTTGGAAAAATCGCCTTTTGTTCGAATAGAAATCATACCATTAGCCATGTGTATTAAACCTTCTCTTACGAGCTTCATTTAATGCTCGATTTCGATTCATAAGATCTCTCTGACTCATCTTCTTTTGACCACTTCCATCTTCACGATTCTCATTGCAAATTCGTATAAGAGTCATTAAGCGATTCAGATGCCATTTCTGACATTCGAAAGGAATTTGGAAACTTATCATCCAAAAATAAATAAGCTCTGAAGTGATTGCTTGTCCACTCCGTCTTCCTTTTTTATCATCTTCTCGAAACCAAGTTGCTGTCATCGAATCATTTATATAATTGAGAACCTTGTTGATGTCTTTCTTGGATAAATTACGATATACATCCTGGTCCACATTCTGTGTTATGGTCATGCATTTAATATAATCTATTAACTCTTCCATGGGCATTTCTTTATTATGTTGCTCCAAGAAAGGTTTCTTCCATTTTGCTTCCCATTTTGAAATGGAGACCAAGGAATGTTCTAACATCAGAGTTTGACCTTTGATATGAACGAAGATCTCGTTCTTCTCATCCCATTGCTCGTTCTCTTCTAATACTAATTCTAACATTTCTTGATCTCCACGATGTCTTAAGACTTAGCAGTGTTATCTTCAACTACGGAAAGCCCAGCCTTAGCTGCTTCTTTCTGAACCTGCTCAGCAATTTCAGCAGGGATGATACCGTTGATAAAAGCTCCAGCGGCATCTGCATCCGTCGCTAATTCCATAAATAATTCTGTATAAGCCTCAGTCTGAGAAAAAGCTTCTGCGAGTTCTTTATTCTTGATAAATCTTCTTCCATCATCAGACTTTTCGCCGTAAGATCTAAGAATAATATCTTTAAACAGATCTATAATTTCTTTTCCATTTCTAGATTTCGTAATCCTATCAATCTTCTTCTGAAGACCGCCTTCAGTAATCATTTCCATTTCGGTTAACTCTGCTTTTGACAGATTGAAATAGAAATCTTCTTCCCTCTTAACTCCATCATAATCCGTGTAGGTGATAGTCTTCTTTAACATCTAATTTTCTCCTTTCATTAGATACCTTTCTTAAAAAAGAAAGGGGCCTCGGTTAGGAAGCCCCTTTTAAAACTTAAAAAATATTAACCATTGTTACCCTGAAGAATATTGATAACTTCTGCAGGAAGCGGTAATGTAGGATCTGTAGCTTCTGTTGCAGGAACAGCCGGCGTCTTCAGGGTGTAGTATGTATCAGCACCCTTTACTTTAATCGTATAATACGTCTTGCCAGCGTCCATTACAGTATCTGCTGTAAGCGTGTAGGTATAGTTACCCTCTTCGCCACTTCTCTCATAGTAATCTTTATCAACCTGGAAAGAAACATCAGATGTTGCTTCAAACTGATCGAATACCGTATAAACACCGCCTGCTTCTGTATAGTAAGTCTTATTAGCTACGAATGCAGCTGCTGTATCCTCTTCATAAACAGCCGGAGTACCCGGAGTAGAATCTGTACCATACAGAACAGTCTCAAGAGCTGTAAGACGAGCTTTTGCTTCGTCAGATACAAATTTTGTGCTATCAATGACTAAAGAAGCTGTAGGTTTATATAACGGAACATTAACCGGGGTTGTAGTTAATTCCCAGCTAAACGTGATAGCTTCCGGGCTATCGTTTACAGTATTATATGCCTTCGAAGAAGGAGAGCACATTGCACCATAAATCAGATGGAGCTTGTATCCGTGATCCTGTCCATCCGTATCATTACCGATCTTGGTTCTATAAGAAAGACCAAACGGCTTCCTTGTCTGCTGACCAATTGTTACGCCGTCCATAAGTTCTGCAGAGCCATCACACTCTTCAAACTCTTTCGGATATGTATAAGCTTCAACTGTTGCACCAAATTCCTCTGCCGAATACAGGGACATATATTTGATGTTATCAGCATACAGCTTTGTTTCTTCTGCACCGGAAGGATTCTCGGAAATCGAGGTCAAACCATTCCATGCAACACCGTTGGCGTATTTGTTCTGAACACTATCGAACTTGTATAACACGCCATGATCGACACCGGTTTCATAGAGTCTTTCGCCGGTATTATCCCAAGATAATTTCATATCTTATTTCCTCCTAATAAAAGATTTCGAAATAGTCATGAACTAATCCATTAACCACCATTTGACGATCATATCTGCACATCGGTAATGTTAATAATTTATCAACATATTCGTCGTTATCCGCCGTTTTAGTTATTAAATTAATAACATATCTTTTTGTAACGCTGTACGGATCGTTGTCAGCATGACGAATCAATGCATTACTTCTTGAAAAAACAATGCAGGGATAGCTCAATTTGTAATTTTCAGGCGGTTGATAATATGCTTTTCCGTCTTCTCCCAGAATATCTTGAAGAACTACTTGTAAATCACTCCACGTCTTCATGGTATAGTCCTCCTAATTCTAGTATAAGCCTTGGAAATTGTACCTCAACCGATGAAACTTGCCAAAGAGCTCCCTGCCATTCTGCACATTTAATCTTGAAGAAGTGTTCTTGAGCATAGGGATCGGCTACGATACTAATTGAGTTATTAACAGCTATATCTGAATTAACTTTGGAATTATCTTGATTACGCTTATAATTACGAACAACATCGCCCTTATAAGTTTTATAAATCATCTTATTCTCAAATAACCCAGGCTTTGTCTCAATAGTATCAAAGTAGCCGATTTTCCCATAATATCTCATAATTTACTCCTCATTTTGAAGATTAGGACAGTGTGTAAGTTTCTCCACCTGCTACAACACTCGTTCCATTAATAGCAACGGATGTCGGAACAACGAAATCTGTCCCATCATTAACTAAAACTCTACCAGAAAGGATAGCCTTAGCAGCATCCTCTTTCTTGGCAGCAACTGTCTTTGCTTCGTCAACGTAAAGAGCAGCGTCCTTTACGAAGAATACAGTGGTAGCGTGCACCTGCGTGCCTTTTTCGTACATATTCATAACTTATCCTCCTAGAAATTAGCCATTAGATACTTCAGTTTCAAGAACCAGAGCAGAGAAAGGAACCGTAAGAGCACCAGAGATTCTGGTCTCGATCAGGTAAGTTTCTTTGTTGTAGTCGATATCAAAGTCATCAAACATGTTGACAGCTCCACCCTTATCAGCACCTACATTGTAGTCCTGAAGGTTAACCATGATACCGAGCAGCTGATATGTCTTAGTATCTGTAGCATCTACTCTCGTAAGATTATCCATTACCGGAACAGTAACGATCTCGGATACACGAAGTCTGTTAGCCAGAGACTGAACGGACTCATAAATGAATCTGCCAGTTGTATCTGTGATCAGCAGCATATCTGCCAGAACATCTTCAGTCGTGTAGAACTTCGGATTACCGGAACCCTTATACAGCTTACGATTCTTGATCAGAGCTTTGATGTTGGCCTGAGCTTTAGCGTTGTCATCAGCGCCGCCAGCATAGGTAACTTTAACCTTTACAGAGTACAGATCAGCATCTTTCCAGATAGGACGTACATTGGTTTCCTGGATCTTCTCATCGGAAGAAGCAAGACGGCCATCACCAACGAGAATAGCACGAGCGATTTCCTCGTCGAGCATCATTCTCATCTCAGCCTTGATCCATGCTACTACATCGAAATCCGTGATGTCGATAATATCATCACGATCCAGTTTCTGTTTCTTATAAATCGTCTGAGGGGAGGTCGTTCTCTTAAGCAGAGTAAATACTTCCTCTTTCTTGAATTCGTCTTTGATGTAACCCTTCGCACGAGCTTCATCTTCACGAATATCAGCAAACATACTCTTAATGCGGCTGTACGGTGTATGATGAACACCATTCAGAACTCCTGCTACCCAACCTGTATCTCTCTTAATAAAATCAGGTGTAGCGGAAGCAGTCTTAGCTTCCGGGAAAAGCCAATCGATCTGCTCAATACCGTGCTGCAGAACGGAGTTCTTAAGAGAACCAACGTTCTTAACATCAGCGAAAATAGCTGCTTCTGTTCCTGCGTCCATGCCATGCTTTAAAACTTCTTCTTTTGTGTCTTTCTCGAATACATTCTTATGCATTACTTCATCTCCTTCATCATTATTAATTGCAGACTGTTCTGCTGTTTCCTCTTCTTCGCCCTCTTCATTCTGAGCGTCTTCGTAACCCTGATCATAGGAAGCAGCCATCATAATTTCCAATGCTTTCTGCTGATCCTCATCAAACGAATCTAAAACATCCTGAAGAACTGGATCATTCTCATCTTCTTTCTCTTCGTCAGCATGATTGAGATCTTCTTCTTTTTTTTCCTCGTTTTCTTCGTCATCTTCTTCAAAGAAATGGGTTAACTCCTCACTCATTGCTAAAGGCTGTTTATAGCTAATAATAGCTTCATCTTCAACATCTTCAAAAGAACCATCCGAATGCTGAAGAACCGGGAAATCAATTGTAGCCCCAGGGTTTGCACCGGCAAGAACCAAGCTAACTTCCCTAATTGCACCATGAAGTACGTCTGTTCCACGTTTTACTAACTTATTAGCATAAATGGACAGAGAAGTGATGTCTCCATGAGCAACCAATGCTTTTGCCTTCATCCCCTGGTCAGTATCTTCATTGAATTTACCGTAACAATATACACCATCTTCACGGTTTTCAAGAAGTGCATGACCCAATACATTTTCTACATTATCATGATCATGCATGTAAACCAGAGGGACTTCTTTTCCGTCACACTCTTTAAAAGCGTCCTGACGGATGGTCAGACCATCTGCACATGTGATATCATTGCGAGTAGCCCAACCACTGAAATCGTAGTCATTTTTAATACTCATTTTGAAGTCTTCCTCCTATTTTATTAATGAAAATGCTTCGGAAAGTTTCATGTTAAGAATACTATCGGTCTTTTCTCTAATAGGTTTCTCAGCGTTTCCACTTTCTTCACCATTTGCATACGTTTGTTTATCCTGATATTCCTCCTGTGTACTCATAGGGGTCATACCCATCGAATCTGCCTGCTGATTCAGATTCTTGTTCCTCAATTCGTCAGCTCTTGGATCGTCTACCGGTTTCCATCCGATTACAGATCTCATCTCATTCGAAGACGCAACCTCATTACGTGTAAACTTATCAGTCATTTCTGCAATCTTATCAACAGGTGCGTTCTTGAATGGATCTCTAAAGTAATTGATGGAATGATGTCTCGTCCTTGCTGTCTTTGTAAGGAATTTCCATTTCATTGATGTAACAATAGCATTAATAACAGGTGCAACCGTATTGTTGTGGTAATTGATCAAAGTTTGCTCGTCAGCTGTTCCGTTCAGAATTGCTTCTGTAATGCCAAGCTGACTGTATAACATAGTTGTCAAGAATTGAATTTGATTTAACAAATTATTCTCAACCGATCGATTCAATTGGGTAATCTTTTCAGTTCCATCGATATAAGCAATACCGTACTTCGACCCAGCTAATTGATCTTCAATGCTATGTCTTCGATCTTCAGCAACTTTCCTTCTTGCGTCTGTCTTAATAACGCCGGGCAACTGTAAAATCAAATCTAACTTTCCAGATCCAGATTGTTCATCAATAACATCTAAGATATTCAGTTTTCTAATTAATCTTTTAGCCACTGCATTTGGCTCGTTCATGACAACGTAGAAAGGATTTTCAATAATTGCTACCATTTTTTTAGGAAAGATCAGCTCTTCTTTCTCTCCTTTTCTATCATTATACAAACGAACTTTCACATGATCCGGATACCAACTAACAATCTGCCCAGTTCTCATAGACTCAATATCATATGACTCTGTAAGTCTTGGATTATGTTCTGTGTCAACTGGAACAACGGCAACCGACCCTTCATCAAACAAACTTAAAACCAAATCCTGGATAAATGCTTGGGAAATTTGGTCTTTATTTGCATTTAAAGTAAGGCAATTGTTTAATGAATCATCGACAACCTCTTTAAATCTCTCATTAGTATCGTCCAATAAAACATGCTTAATATCCAAAGCAGCGACATCCAATGCAATACGATTATATACGGCAGTAACTATGGATTTTTCATTTCCGGTCGTCAATCTGACTTGTGCCGGATTGATATAGCTCGACCTGCCATAATCGTATCTTAAACTTTGGGTCGGATTAAGAAAAGCATTCCAACTATGCCTTAATCTTTCACCAAACGAAAGTTTTTCTTCCATAGTTTACTCCTCATTTTGAATGCTATCCTTTTTTCTTACCCTCTTTTGGATATTTCTTTAACTTGTTTAAATCTTTTGTTCCAGGAGCCAAAGTTGTAAGGCCACCAACCGCAGCACCAATCGCCAAATTCTTAGGAATTGACGCTTTATCGCCAGACATTGCATAGTTAACCGCGGCAAATGTTAAACCAGAAATAGCCGCTCCTGCTAATGCCTTAAACGTTTTACTCTTTGTTACTTTAGCAAACGTCGATTGATCATAAGCCATCTGGCTAATTCTTTGTTCAGCGGTAACTCGATTCATAACACGATTAAGCTCATCCGTAGAAAAGTTACCCTTGTGTTCATTGATATAAACGATGTCTTTTGCCCTGATAGCGTCTTCATTTGTTTTATAACGCCTTCTTTGCTGGGTCTTTTTAGAAACAAATTTCCATCTCTTCTTTCTTCTTCGACCGGTACCTTTTTTATACCTGTCTTTTCGAACTCCCCATTTCATCCCGAGAACACCGTAATGAGCAAGTGCGTCATCTAAATTTGGTTTCTCATCTTCAGGATGTTCAAACAGCAATTTTTTTGTTATCTCGCTCATCCGTAGATACCTCTTTTTCTTGAGATAATATAATGTTATATGTCATCTCATAGTCTTCAATCTTTCTCATCATATCAGAGAAATTATTCATAACTGCGTCTCTTATCGAGATAATATATGCATCTTGACCTTTAGTATCTGAGCATAATTGGATTAACATCTTATATAATTCTGCAGATGTTCGTTGTCTTTCGTCAGAAATAGATTTAAACATTTTTGCCCAGTCTGGATACTCGCTGAATAGATCAATCGCTTTCTTTAAATAATTAACTGCTTCATTGAGCTCCGTAGCTATTTGGTCTTTTAAATACTTATGATGCATGGTGAGATTTCTCCTTCTTATTTCTTCTTTTTGTATTTATATTTTTTAAATTTTTTAAAAGGCACGGCGTCATATTCCCATGGCGTATCAACAACTTTCCTGGTATTTTTTACGACATATTTGTAACCTTTGTTTTTTGCCGATTGTTTAGCTAATGAATATATCTCATTTAAAGATTGTTCTCTCCTATTAGCATTCTCGACTTTTCTCTTTCCGGAATCAATATTCGATTTATAAAGGATCTTCTTTTTTTCTTCAGGTGTGTAAAGATTATTTATAAATCTTAACTGGCCCTTTTTGTCCCTCGAATATTTCGTATTGTGATATTTTACTTCCTCAAGAGCATTAAGAATTCGCCGATGCTTGTTATAAGAAGCTTTACTTATTGCTTTCTCTATCTTCTTTCTTCTTTTCTTCGAAATTTCTCCGCGCAAAGCAAGGTCTTTTCGAATTCCCCATTTCATACCGAGGACACCATAATGCTCGAGGGCTTCATCGAGATCTGGTTTAAGGATTACACCATCGTATTCCATTTCAGACCCTCCTTTTTATTATTCCCTATAAACTTTCCATTCTTCATTTAAAAGATAATCTATTACTTCCGATTCTGTAAGATTTTTTTCTCCGGTTCTAATATAATTATCTTTTATTACATCATCCAATGTAAATTTTTTAGAATCGTTTTTCAAAAACTTATTCACAGCGTATTTTTGTCTTTCTTTTAAATAAGCATCTTCTAAAGAATTATAATTTTTTTCTGGCGCATTGCGAAACTTCTTTAATAATTGTTTGCCTTTTTCTGTTTCATCAAACTCATCTTGATATTTATTTATACGATCTGCGGAATTATTGATATAAATATCAACATCATCAATGTCCTGATCTTCTTCATTTACAAAATATTTTAGCTTTTTTGAAGAATATCCAATTCCATTACCAGAAGCAAACTGCCCGTTATTAGGATCGTGATTCGGATTAAAATGTTTTAAATATAAGTCATCAAGTTCTGGTTTTAATAATATACCATCATACATCATTCGAAATCATCCTTTGCTAATTTGTATGCTACGTAAGCATCCATCATAGCCGCGACATTATCGATCTTTTCCTCATATCGCTTCTTATAGAGCTTACGATTCCCATTAGTGTCCTCTAAAGTAATACAGTTACCCATTGCAAACGACATCAGCTCCTCGTCAAACAAAAGAAGTCTCTCTTCTGAAAGTTTCTTTAATTCGCCTAAAGGAACCGATTCGGTCTTGGCACCCTGTACAACTTTAAATATATTGTAATCTGAATTATCAATTTCCCATCGATTCACGAAATCCTTCGCATTATATGGGTCATATCCTAAGCAGAGGACATTATAGTTATTCTCGTCAATATGACGTTCTAGATCGTCATATACCTGATCCATTTCCAAAGTTACACCCTCTAATACACATAAACTACCTTCCATAATAAATTCGTCGTATTTTTCACGCATAGATCTAGGTAATTTATAAAGTGTCTTAGAAGAAATATAACTTCTTGTCTTAATTCCGAAAGCTTCACCTTTTAATGGAAATAAAAACGTGAATGCACAGAAGTCATCACCCTGTGATAAATCTGCTCCAAGAGCACAGTTCATATTCCAATAGCTTCTACTCTTATGCGGTAAAGTTTCTTCATATGTAAAGAAATAAGTGTATCCTTCCATAGGGATACCAAATCTCTTTGCAAGAATGTCGTTTCTTGTAGAAGGTGCTTTCTCTGCTCTCTCTACATCTTCATGATAAACCTCGTATTGAACCGTTTTGCCAAGATTTGGATTGGCTTTAACCCACATTGACGGATTCGTTACTTCCTGAATGTCGTCAAGCTTGTAATACCAAATAGAAACATGAGGAGCCTCAAATTCACCTTTGAGAATATCCATAAGCTCCATCTTGATTGTATCGCCGGCGCCATTTCTGACAGTACCTTCTGAACTCATTGCAACGATCAGGTAATCGTCCAGTTTGGAAGCACCTTGCTCAATCGCGCCGATAACATCTTCTCTAATATCGCCAGAAAGCCACTCATCGACTGTTGCAATCTTACATCTCAACCCCTGTAACTTGTCAACTGTCATAGGCCTGACTTCCAGTAATGATTCAGTAAGGAAATTTTTAATGCCTTCCTTTGTAGAAGCTAGTTTCACACGATCCGCTTTGCTTCCTGTTGTGTTCTGGATAGATCCTTCTGTTAAAAACTGAAACAAAGGCCCGCGCGCACGCGTAATGGCTGTCCGAATCGGAGACATAACTTCATCTGCCTGCTTCATTGTAGGAGCAGTGGTGATCTGATGTGTTGTATCGGGATCAATATTAAGGAAATAATTCTGAATACAGGAAGCATACATCGACTTCGCAGCACCCCTGGCCACGATTAAATACTGTTTCTTTGTAAGCCTCTTCTTGATTGTCTTATTTACATAGTGCCCACCGTGACCGGATTTGTTAGGTTCGTAAATAGACCTCTCTGTAAAATAATACCAACCAAAAATTTGTTCGCCCCACAACTTGAATGTGGGTAATAGATGAAGCGGATTACCATCTGTTAAAGTTAATTCTTCTTCACAAAAAGCAACCCATCCGTTTATTGCCTCATCATCGTAATAAATGTTTCTGTCTGCAATGAGATTATCTATACGGTTCATTTCCATGGCTACTTCCCGGTTAACCGGAATTTTGCCTTGAATGACGTCATTCCGGAATTGACCGTAGTAGATAGGAACTGCGGTATTAGATAATGACATAGTGATTTTTTCTCCTTTAATGGGATTTAATTTTATAAATATCCTTTGGATCTTTAACTTTTAAAGCTAATTTGTCCATTTGTTTTTCCAATTCTATAGCTCGTTTTGGATTTATGCCCACTTTTCTACGCTCTTCATAAATTGGTAATTTTTTATTTTTCGCATCTTGACTGGATCTTGTATGAAATTGTATTTCAAATTCATATCCATCTTTTGTTGAAAAATTAGATTGAACCGATTTATGTTTTACTTTTCCTTGTTTATATAAATCCCAATAATTTTTGCATCTTGTTTCCTTATAACCTTTATTTTCTAATTCAGATTTCATAGACTGATAATTTTTAACAAAGTCGTTATCGGATGAGATAGTGGTAAACCTAATTGCATCTTTAATGTCTTTGCTTGCTTTTATTGTGCTAATATTATCTTCTTTAGACTTCTTATCTATTTTTCTAGATATACTATCTTTTGTTTTTAATCTATTTTCTAGACCATACATTTTAGCATTTGTATGATTACAAGCGGTAATAACATCGTCTGATATTTTTTCAACTCTTTTGTTTGCTTCTTTATAGATGTTATTTGATAAATTTCCAAAACCATTACCACTTGTGAATTTTCCAGTCTTTGGGTCATGATTATGATTGTAATGATATAACTCATCCAAAGGTGGTTTTATTATTACTCCATCATAAAACATAGTGAGTTTCTCCTTTCGATAATACGACAGCAGGGAATCGAACCCTGCTTACAACCATTTGCCGTACCGAGTATTAACTACTCATTTTGAATGATTTACATCATCTGAACTTTACGCTGCATCTCTTCAATCTTATGCATCATTTCTTCCTTGGATTCATCGCCTGAATATCCTCTATCCATGCGCATCATCCGATGATCGTCATAAGATCTTCCTCTTCTGCTGCTATATCTCCCACGAGAATCCCGATTTCTTGCATATGACATACCGTCATCATAACTGTAGTCATCGAAATCAGCGCTCTCCATAGCCTCGATTGTCGCAACATCCTTGACAATATCAACTGCTTTGTAAAGTCTTTCGAGTTCTGTGGGTGTGATATCTGGTTTCTCTAAAACTTCGTCAATCATATCACACACTCTGTCTTTTAACTTATATAAAGTATCCATATCTCGTCCTCCTCTCTATGCTACTCTCTTTACAGAGATAGAAGCATTTCTTCTAACTGTAATTGACGGTGTAGGTGTCACTGCGGCATTGTCTTCCGTGCCGTCAACATAGACACCGGAGACAGTTACACAGCACCCACAAGGAACAGTTACTGTAGCTGTTGTATGAATATGTCCATACTCATTAACAGCCTGAGGAGTAAAGATAGCTACACTTTCGGGCACTACAGATCCATTTACAGTGATTGCTAAAGCTATAGCTGTAACAGCACCGCCTGTAGGAACTTCTATATTGCCCTGCAGTGTTACTTCATATCTTGCAAATCGGTTTGAGGTGTTACCTTTCAGATTAATAATCCCAGGGGCAAGAGGAACAACACTTCCTGTATTGCACGGGATAGAAACACTATTGAACGGAATGGTGCCATTTAAAGCAACATTCTGATCAGTCGTTGTTACATATTCTGCCATAGGTGCTACCTCCTAGTTATAGAAATTACCGCATCCACAACCAGTGTTCTGCTGGCAGCAATTAGGATTCTGAACTACATAAGCCGGAACCGGTGTCGGATTCAGATACTGCTCAAGAGCAACCGTCTGCCTTGCATTATCTGCCAGAAGCTGAGCCGTCTGATCGAGCTGAGAAGCACGAAGATTTGCAATGTTGATCTGATTCTGAAGCTCAACAATCTTCTCGTTCTTAGCATCAATCTTATCTGCACACATCTGATCCATAATCTTCTGAACGCCATCTGCAACTGCCTGACGATCTGCGCAAGCTTCACGAGCAAGATCTGCACCAAGCTGAGCAATAGCCTGACGATTCTCACAGCAGCAATTAGACAACTGACTCTGAAGAGCAAAGTTCTGCTGTAAGCCAGTTACCTCAGCCTGATGAGCCGTCTGCATAGCTGTCATAGCCCTATTGCAATTTGCAATTTCTGCACTAGCAAATCCGTCAACAACTGCATTCTGGACTCCTGTGATCTGATTAGCGAGACCAGCTGCATCAAATCTAGCATTGACAGAATCATTTGTCTGCTGATTCCAGAGGTAAGGAAGGACTTCTCCATTTCCGCCCCAACCGCCAAAGCCATTGTTACCCATAAGGGCGAACAGAAACAGGATGACCCACCATCCGTCACAACCACCAAAACCATATCCACCATTTCCTCCTGCATATGCGGGAGCTACCGGCATGTACATATTACCATTATCAACTAACGACATAATTTTAATCTCCTTTAGCTTATATTCTTATGCCCATCTGTGCCGCTCTTTGTTTAATGGTTTCGAACGTAGCCTGAGACATACGTCCTGTATTCATTAAATACTGAACGGCTGCCTGCGGGTTATTTGCGTATTCTTGCGGAACTTGAATGTTCTGCTTCATAAGGAGAAATTGTAATGGATTAGCCATAAAAGAATTGAACATGTTATTGTTCATGCCTTGATTGACCATCGTACTTATTCCTCCTCATCTTGTTGTAATTGTTGTACTGATGTCTTCCATTATTCTGTAACTTTTTAACTTCGTTTAACAAACTGTTGAACTCGTCTTTTGTTACAAAATTCGATGTGTCGGCTTTCTCTGTATTATCAGATGTAATTTCCTCATACTTAAACTCCCTTAAAGGCCTAGGAGTGCCGTTTACATCGTTTGTTTTAATAAAAAACATCTTGTTTTCTTCATCTATCAAAAGTGCTGTATATCCAATCTGCACTGGGTAATTAATTGCTCCGTCGCGACCGCCATGAATTTGTATCATATTAGTAGCAGTATAACCCTGACTTAATGGATTCTGCACATTTTGAAGACTTTGCATTGCACTTGCAGGTGAGATCACTTCTTAATTCCTCCTTTTAAAATAGTAAATAGGGACTTCCTGCCCACTGTCCCAGGTATCATAATAATCCCCGTTAATCACTGTCACAACATGGGATCCAGTTGCCAATAAAAACCTTCCCGTCGGATTGTCTTGACAAAATCTCCTAATTGTATAACACGCTGGACAAGTATCTGGGATTATCCGTCTTGTAAATCCGCGTTTGTACAGATATTCAGACCATACCTCATTTGACGACGGCATATCACACATCATTTTACCCTGAAAACTTAAATCATCATAAATTTCGTTCCATGACCGATTCAGAAGTAATGATAAGGCCCTTATTACACAATCGCCAACGAGTTCTTTACACGGATTTGGGTTTGCATACTTAAACATCCCCGTTAATCCGATTAAGATCCTTCCAAATGTACAATCGCCATTCGAGATCTCTTATTTGATCTTGTATTGCTTGCATAACGGTTTGACTTGAAGGCGGGTCGAACGTCAACCGAACTTTCAAACCAATAAGTTCTTTTACACCTTCGTAATCTACATCCTCGCCCAGCAACTGTGCCCAGGTCTCGGTACCGTCCTGTAATCTGAAAGCATGATCCATGCCATGCCATTCCTGCATAACAACCATTAAGGCAGAATTGATTGCCAAGATCAACTCATCGTCGAAACTCGCGTCTGTCTCTTCAATATTATTAATCTTTTTTACTGAAGCGAGAATATTTTCATTCATTTGCGCATCCTCTTAAACTAATTCAATGAATTTCTTCATTACATATCCGCCGGACTGGAGTTTGTACCAGTCCGGATTACTATTTCCTTCTACAATTGTAACTGTTTCGCCATTGGCTAATAAATTAATAATCTTACTGCCGGTGCTCTCTTTTTCGCGAACGTTCAATCTTGCTCCACCGACAACTTTACCTTTTTTGAGCTCGATCATTTTCTGTTCAGTTTTTACAGGTTTGTCGATTTCTTTTTCCTTAATGGTTGAAACCGGTTTTCTCTCATAAGATCCATCGGCGCCCTTGTAATACTGATCATAATTTCTTCTTGGACTCATCTTAAGACTCTCCTTCATTAAAATTTTAAATAGGATTGTTTGAATCTCTCAAGATATCTTTAACGTCCCTCTATGGGGAAGGGCTAAGATTCGTCGCCCTTTACTTAATGGCATCTCTCCAAAAAATCATCTCCATAAACAAGTATCGTTCGGTCTTCTTTCAATAAAATCTTTCGGTAACAGATTCTCATCGCCAAAATGAATGGCCTTGTGAGTTCTGGAAGAGCAGCAAATTAAATACTCCGGATTATAAACACAGTCTCTATCTTCTTCAATATCTTCCAACGTGAGGGGATTCATATGATGCACCATAATATAACTATCTAATTCTCTTCCCTCTATTCCTAAATCACATCCATTATCTCTTATAATAATTTGAGATCTTGTTTTTCTCCATTTTTGAGACTTATATAATACTTGATTAACATACCGGTCGTATCCGAAAGTATCTTCTCCAACTTTTCCGTGGATTTTTAAATATTGATATCTTTCTTGAAATGTTCTTAACTGAATAAGATCTGAATAGCATCTAATCATCTATGTCTTCGTCATCCATCATGGGTACACCTGAATATTTTCTAAACGCATTGATTGCATTTGCATATAGTTCTTTAACTTCCTTCTGAGATGATATAGATTCAGTCTTCGCCTTGAGGAGTTCGTTCTCCTTCTTTAATTTTTCAAGTTCTAACTGTTCTTTGATGGAACCTTGTCGCAAAAAATGAACTAGTTCCGCTGCTGTTGCCTCGCCAGACTCAATTCTCTTCTCTACAGCTTTATAAGCCATGTTAATTAATCTGTTCTCATAAGCTTCTGGTGATAGAACTGGTCTTGAAGATGATTTTTTTGTCGTGTCTTTGGTTTTTGGCATTAGCCATCACCCCCAATGTAACTTTTGAGGAGTGGTTTACATTGTGTTTGGTGAGCATTATACATGGTTTTCCTCCTTTTTAAATATGTTTTGTCTCAGTTCTTAGGAGAGTGACAGTACTTTTCACGTAGTTTTCAACGAAAATGAGAGGCGCTCACCTACGCCTTAGAAACGTTGGTAAAGCACTGCCACCCTCCTAAGAACTGAGGCTAAAATATGCCAAGCTTCTGCCCAAAAATCCCCCCGGAGAAATTTTTAAG
>JAEEGJ010012043.1_pt1 | contig 21598 bp, 22 predicted proteins | sample 8958761 | NCBI WGS metagenome assembly JAEEGJ01 (sample SAMN16246546, study PRJNA631951) | gut metagenome | biome: gut microbiome; feature: rumen; material: RS-attached | host: Bos | place: Iran: Karaj | collected 2018-10
CTGACCTTAGTACGAGAGGACCGGGTCGGACGAACCTCTGGTATACCGGTTGTGGCGCCAGCTGCACCGCCGGGTATCCACGTTCGGTCAGGATAAGCGCTGAAAGCATCTAAGCGCGAAGCCGTCTTCAAGATGAGACTTCCTTACAGGGTCGTGGGAGACTACCACGTTGATAGGCAGGAGATGTACGGGCAGCAATGTCCTCAGTCGACCTGTACTAATAGCCCGAAATCTTTCCTGAGCAGGAAATTGAAGCCGGGAATGGAGTTGCAACGCCGATAGTGTGTGTGTGAACACAAACGAAGCGTTAATCGCTGACATGAGTGCAGCGTTGTTGATCTCTCTCAAGTAATATATTGCGGTGGCTATAGCGGCGGGGTACCACCTCTTCCCATTCCGAACAGAGAAGTTAAGCCCGCCATCGCCGATGGTACTGCCCCACCAGGTGGGAGAGTAGGCAGCTGCCGTTCTTCGGATCCCCGGACCAACGATGTTGGCCCGGGGATCTTCGTTTATGTCCGTGCCTTTCCAAGACCGTTATCTGTTGCCAGTCAGTGTGGCCCCATAACCCTCAGAACGTCAGCCGCCTGTGTTGTTTTCTCCTTTTCCCTTTCTCTCCTTTTCTCTCCTTTTCTCCTCTCACATCCCTTCTGACCCTGCTCTTTCTAACTCATCCTTCTCCTTCTCCCTTCACACTCCTTTCTTTCTTTCTTCTCCCTTCCTGGCTTTCCTTCACTCTTCCAACTCCACCCCCTTTTCCTTCCGTCACCTTTCCTATCCCCTTCTTCTCCTCTTCTCCTCTTCTCTTCTCTTCTCTTCTCTTCTCTTCTCTCCTTCTCTCCCTTTTTCCTTCTTTCCTTCTCTCCCTTCCGGGACCATTTTTCTCCTTTTCAGGCCCGGAGGTGTTGTTTTTCCACCTTCTGGGCCTGATTATGCCGTTTTCAGGCCTGGTGGGGGATAGTTTCACCGTGGAAATACGATTGTATGCAGTCTTCGGTGCGGGATTGGGGCATTTTCCCGCACGGTGGTCGGATGGTGTGGGGAGAGAGGCTTATCCTTCTACCGGTGGTCGAAGGATGTCGGGAGAGAGGTGTATCCTTCTACCGACGGTCGAAGGATGCGGGGACTAGATCTCGTCGGAGATGTTGTAGTTGTTCCGGCCGGAGGAAGTGCGGGAGATCATCTCGCAGACGAAGCCAGCAAGGAACAGGAGGACGCCGAGGATGACGGCCACGAGTGCCAGGTAGAACAGGGGCTGGTCGGTGACGGCGCGGTAAGACATGTGGTTGGCCTGGTGTACAAGCTTGGCGATGATGATCCAGAAGGCCATGATGCCGCCGATGAGGAACATCAGGATGCCTGGATAACCGAAGAAGTGCATCGGCTTCTTGCCAAAGGTCTGAAGGAACGACAGGGAGATAAGGTCGAGGAATCCATTGACGAAGCGGTTCATGCCGAACTTGCTCTTACCGTACTTGCGTTTCTGGTGGTGGACTGGCTTCTCTCCGATGTTTGCGAATCCAGCATTCTTCGCTAGATATGGGATATAGCGGTGCATTTCACCGTAAACCTCTATGTTCTTGACAACTTCCTTCCTGTATGCCTTCAGTCCGCAGTTCATGTCGTGCAGCTTGATGCCGGTAATCATCCTGGCGGTTGCGTTGTAGAGCTTTGAAGGGAGGTTCTTGGTAAGTTTGTTGTCCTGGCGGTGCTGCTTCCAGCCGGAGACCAGGTCATAACCTTCCTCAAGGATCATCCTGCGCATCTCCGGGATCTCTTCCGGAGAGTCCTGCAGGTCGGCGTCCATGGTGACGACGATGTCGCCGGCGGCCTTGCGGAATCCGCAGAACAAGGCCGCGGACTTGCCGTAATTGCGCCTGAAGCGTATGCCCTTGACCGATGCATCTTTCTCCGAGAGTGCCTTGACGCAGTCCCATGACCCGTCGTCGCTGCCGTCATCGACGATTATGGCCTCATAGCTCAGGCCCTCGCGTTCCATGACCTGCCGAATCCATGTCAGCAACTCGGGAAGCGACTCCTTTTCATTGTATGAGGGAATGATGATGGAAAGGTCAAGTGTCTGGTCCATGACTATTGCTCTTCAGGGGTATTATCGTTCTGATGGAAATCCGCGAAAGGGTTGCGGGAAGGGATGTTGCGGGAAAGGATAGCGGAAAGCACCGTTCCGAAAAGGAAGCAGTATATGAGATTGGAGAAGAACATTATCTGTCCGTAGTTCATCTCTTCCATGGCTTCGAGACTCTCGGCAGGGAGTAAGGAACCGTAGGACTCCTGTACTGTCTCCAGGGCCTGGGTCATCGTATCGGGCGCGATCCAGGTGAAGTACGCCATATCGAATGCCGCGAAGATCAGCGCGGAAAGGAATGCCGTCGCCATGCCGAAGCGGAAGGTGTCGGAATTGTCCGCCGCGGGATGTGCGGCGGCGAACTTCGTCATGAAGTACTTCATCAGGTAAATGCATCCTCCGAACTTGAGCGCCCACAGCAGGAAGGCGAGCAGGGTCGAAAGCAGTGCCATCCCCGTCGAGCCGGTGAGCTTGCTCAGCAGGAAGTTGATGATAACATAGGCGCTGGAAACGAGTCCGAGGACCAGCCCGGCCTTGCCGGCGCCGTCCCATAGGTCTTTGCGGGAAATGCGTTTTTCCATTTACAATAACGTTTGTCCGGATACAAAGATATAAAAAAAGTTAGTACCTTTGTAAGCTTGACTGACAATATGGCTAGCCAAGTTCAAGTACTTGGTTTGTAAATACTGGTTAGTCCAATTCAATTGTTTAGTGTTTTAATTTAGAGTTATGATCAACATCACGTTTCCTGACGGCAGCGTCAGGGCCTACGAATCCGGAGTGACCGGGTATGAAATCGCGCAGAGCATCAGCCCCAGGCTGGCTGCGGAAGTATTGGCAGTATCGGTGAAGGCCAAGGGTGACACCTCGGTCGGAAGGGGAGTCACGTACGACCTCCTCCGCCCTATCACATTCAACGCCTCCATCAATCTTCTCAAGTGGGAGGATGACGAGGCCAAGCGCGTTTTCTGGCACTCTTCCTCGCACCTTATGGCCGAGGCTCTCGAGGCCCTCTACCCGGGCGTGAAGTTCGGCATCGGCCCTGCCATCGAGAACGGTTTCTATTACGACGTCGACCTTGGCGGTCACCAGATCACCGACGCCGACCTTCCGAACATCGAGAAGAAGATGCTCGAGCTCGCCCGCTCCAAGGAGAGCTTCACCCGCATCGACGTGCCCAAGGCCGAGGCTATGGCGTACTTCAAGGAAAAGAACGACCCGTACAAGTGCGAGCTCATCAGCGAGCTCGAAGACGGTACCATCACGTATTATAAAAACGGCGCTTTCACTGACCTTTGCCGCGGACCTCACCTCATGAATACCGACGTCATCAAGGCCGTCAAGCTCACCGCCATCGCCGGAGCATACTGGAGGGGCGACGAGAAGCGCCAGCAGCTTACCCGCATCTACGGCATCACCTTCCCCAAGAAGTCCCTTCTTGACGAGTATCTCCAGTTGATGGAGGAGGCCCGCAAGCGCGACCATCGCAAGCTCGGCAAGGAGATGGAGCTCTTCACCTTCTCGCAGCGCGTCGGTCTCGGACTGCCGTTGTGGCTGCCCCGCGGCGCCATCATGCGCAACATCCTTGAGAACTTCCTGCGCAAGAAGCAGGCGGAGCTCGGCTATCTCCCCGTCGTGACCCCTCACATCGGAGGCAAGGAGCTTTATGTCACTTCCGGCCACTATGCCAAGTATGGAAAGGACTCGTTCCAGCCCATCCGCACCCCCCAGGAAGGCGAGGAGTACATGCTCAAGCCCATGAACTGCCCTCACCACTGTGAGATCTTCCGTTCCTCCCCTCACTCGTACAAGGACCTTCCTCTGCGATATGCAGAGTTCGGAACGGTCTATCGTTACGAGCAGAGCGGAGAGCTCCACGGATTGACTCGCGTCCGCGGTTTTACCCAGGACGACGCTCACCTCTTCTGCCGCCCGGACCAGCTCCAGGAGGAGTTCGAGAAGGTCATCGACCTCATCCTCTATGTCTTCAAGACCCTGAAGATGACGGACTATATGGCTCAGATCTCCCTTCGCGACCCGCACAACAAGGAGAAGTATATCGGCTCAGACGAGAATTGGGCCAAGGCCGAGCAGGGCATCATCGACGCCGCTGCCAAGAAGGGCCTCAAGACCGTCGTCGAGTACGGCGAGGCCGCGTTCTATGGCCCCAAGCTCGACTTCATGGTCAAGGATGCCATCGGCAGAAGGTGGCAGCTCGGCACCATTCAGGTCGATTACAATCTCCCCGAGCGCTTCCAGCTCGAGTATACCGACGCCGACGGCTCCAAGAAACGTCCTGTCATGATCCACAGGGCTCCGTTCGGCTCCATCGAGCGCTTCACCGCCGTAGTGCTTGAGCACACCGCCGGCCACCTGCCCGCATGGCTCGCCCCGGATCAGGTTAAAGTGCTGCCTGTCAGCGAAAAATATGCAGAATATGCGGAAAAAGTTTGCGGTTTGCTGAAAAATTCCGATATTCGCGCTTCGATTGATGGCAGGAACGAGACGCTCGGCAAGAGGATCCGTGAGGTTGCTCTTCTCAGAGTCCCGGTTCTGGTCATCGTCGGTGAGAAGGAAGTTGCCGATGGCACCGTCTCAGTGAGACAGGAGGGCATCGACAAGGGTTCCATGACTTTGGACGGATTCATCGACTTCTTCAAGGCCGCCGTGGCCGAGGAGTTGTCCTGATCCGACCGACATATGACATTTTGTTTATTTTAATTTTAGGAGGAAAGTTTTATCGCAGCACCTTACAAACCGGCTCCAAGGCCTATGGAGTCCAGACCTAACGGTCAGAGATCAGGCTACCGCCCTCAACGCAAGGAAGAGGGTGAATTGAACATCAACGAGGAGATTACCGCACCCCAGGTGCGTCTCGTCGGTGACAATGTACCCGAACCGGGTATCTATCCCATCGCCAAGGCAATGGCCATGGCCGATGAACTCAGTCTTGATCTGGTGGAGATAAGCGCTAAGGCGGACCCTCCCGTTTGCAAGATCCTCGACTATCAGAAGTACCTGTACCAGCAGCGTAAGAAAGCCAAGGAGATGAAGGCCAACGCCGCCAAGGTGGTGATCAAGGAGATACGTTTCGGCCCCAATACCGATGAGCATGACTTCCAGTTCAAGCTCAAGCACGCCAAGGAGTTCCTCGCCGAGGGCTCCAAGGTCAAGGCTTCGATCTTCTTCCGCGGCCGCTCCATCCAGTTCGCCGACCAGGGCGAGAAGCAGCTCCTTCGCTTCGCGGTCGAGCTCGAGGAGGTAGGACGGGCGGAGAACATGCCGGTGCTCGAGGGTAAGAGGATGACGATGATGCTTGCTCCACTGAAGAAGAAATAGTCTGCGTGGCAGACTCATATATTATTAACAATTAATTTTTTAACAATGGCAAAGCTTAAGACCAACTCCGGTGCCAAAAAGCGTTTCACGCTTACCGGATCGGGAAAAATCAAGAGAAAGCACGCTTACCACAGCCACATTCTCACGAAGAAGACCAAGAAGCAGAAGAGAAATCTCGACCATTTCGCCATCCTCGACAAGGTTGATGAGGGTCGTGTAAAAGAGCTCCTTGTTCTGTAGTAACATTTAAGTCAAACTTGGATGAGCAGTAGGTCAAGTGCCCCGCAGGGGCCACTGCCTCCAGAAAAGAAAACGTATTATGCCAAGATCAGTTAATTCAGTCGCCTCCAGGGCGCGCCGCAAGAAGATCCTCAAGAGAACCCGTGGAAACTTCTTGTCGAGAAGGAATGTTTGGACGGTTGCGAAGAACACCTACGAGAAGGGTCTCACCTACGCATACCGTGACCGCAGGACCAAGAAGCGCAACTTCCGCGCCCTTTGGATCCAGAGAATCAATGCCGCCGCACGTCAGTACGGTATCACTTATTCTCAGTTTATGGGTAAACTTGCCAAGCAGAACATCGGTCTCAACCGTAAAGTGCTGGCAGACCTTGCCATGAATAATCCTCAGGCATTCGAGGCAATCATCAACTCCGTAAAGTAGTTTGATGTGAGCTGGAAGGAGTTTTGCCATAACAGGTGGACAAGGTTCAGTTTCTGGGCTCTGCTCTATGTGTTGTGGGTCATCTGGCTCGGAAGTTACTGGTGGCTCCTCGGACTCGTTGTCATCTTCGACATGTTCATCACCAAGAAGGTGAAATGGACATTCTGGAAGAAGGACTACAAGGAGGGAGAGAAACACAATGTCTGGCTTGACTGGCTCGATGCCATCATCTTCGCCGTCATCTTCGTGACATTCATCAATATCTTCTTTTTCCAGGCGTTCAAGATTCCTTCGTCCTCCATGGAGAGTACGCTCTATACCGGAGACCATCTCTTCGTAAGCAAGCTGGCATACGGCCCCAGGGTCCCCGAGACCCCTTTGACCGTTCCTTTCACGCACAACGTCATCTTTGGGAAGGAGTCCTATTCGACCCTCATCCACAATAAGTACAGAAGGCTGAAAGGTTTCGGGCAGGTCAAGAGAGGCGATGCGGTCGTATTCGGATTCCCGAACGGTGACACCGTTCTGAAAAAAGCCCCGGTGGAAGACTACCACGCTCTCGTGAGAGCGAACGGCAGGGAACTGGTGGAAAGCAGGCTCGGTCCCATCATCGTCCGTCCTACGGACAAAAAGGACCACTACGTCAAGCGCTGCGTCGCCCTTCCGGGCGACACCCTCGCAGTCAAGGACGGCCTGGTGTACATCAATTCCGTCCAACAGGAGGTCTATCCGGGTATCCAGCTTTCCTACAGGGTAGTGACCAACGGACAGCGTATCAACTCCAAGACCCTCGAGAAGCTCGGGCTCAACATTGGGGAGCTTTATTACGACGCCAATCTCCCCGGATATCCCGAAATGCCCCTTACGGCAGAGATGCTGGGACAGGTGAAGGGAATGTCAGGCGTAGTGAGCGTAGAGCCCAATATCGAGAAGTATCCGTCGGTGGATGCATACGGAATCTTCCCGTTCTCTCCGGATTACCGCTGGACGCGTGACTGGTTCGGTCCGCTCTGGATTCCGAAGAAGGGCGTAACGGTGGAGCTTGACACGGACAACCTTCCGCTGTACGAGCGCATCATCACCGCCTACGAGAAGAACGACCTCAAGGTCAATCCTGAAGGCATCATCTACATCAACGGAAAGGAGGCGACCAGCTACACTTTCGCACAGGATTATTACTTCATGATGGGAGACAACAGGCACAATTCCCTGGACTCCAGGTACTGGGGCTTTGTCCCTGAAGATCACATAGTCGGGAGACCGTCGGTGATCTGGCTGTCGACCAACCGGAACGCCAAGTTCCCTAAAAACATAAGGTGGCGCAGATTCCTCAAATTTGTCTAGAACATTTGGATTTGCAAAAAAATAGAGCGATATTTGCAGCCCCGTAAATTATTTAGAATCAATTAAAAGTATAAAGATATGGCAAAGGTTTGTCAAGTTACAGGTAGAAAGAGAATGAAAGGCAACAACGTTGCCCATTCCAAACTGCGCACCAAGCGCGACTTCTCCCTCAACCTCAAGACCAAGAGATTCTGGTCTGAGGAGGAGCAGAGATTCATCACTTTGAAGGTGTCTTGCAAGGGCATGAGGATCATCGAGAAGAACGGTCTCGACGCCACCCTCAAGGAGGCCCGCGAGAAAGGATTGGTTAACCTTGTTTAATTTTATCGACTATGGCAAAGAAAGCTAAAGGAAACAGGGTGCAGGTCATCCTCGAGTGCACCGAGCAGAAGGAAAGCGGTGTCCCTGGAATGTCCAGGTATATCACTACCAAGAACAAGAAGAACACCCCCGAGCGTCTGGAGCGTAAGAAATACAATCCTTTCCTCAAGAAGGTCACTGTTCACCGTGAAATCAAATAATTGATAGGAGATTAAACTATGGCAAAGAAAGCCGTCGCTACGTTCGCAGCCAAGGCCGGTGCTAAGAGCATGGTCAAGTGCATCCGTATGGACAAGTCCCCCAAGACCGGCGCTTATGTCTTCACTGAGCAGCTCGTCGAGGAGTCCAAGGTCAAGGAGTATTTCGACAAGAAATAATCTTCCTCTCGTGATAATTAAGGGACGGAGCCCGATTCAGGGGCTCCGTCCCTTTTTTAGTTCGTCGTTTTTGACTATATTTGTAGGTTACAAAACAAAGCGATATGGGAATATTCGACAAAGGCACCGCCAAGACGAAGCAGAGTTTCTTCCAGAGGCTCTCCAGGGCAGTCGTCGGCCGGTCGCGCGTCGATGACGACGTGCTCGACGCCATCGAGGAGGCTCTCGTCTCCTCCGATATGGGCGTCGAGACCACGCTCAAGGTCATCGACCGGCTGGAGGAGAGGGTGGAGAAGGACAAGTACATGTCTTTCGATGAACTTGTCACACTCCTCAGGGAGGAGATATCCAAGCTCATCGACCTTGACGGCATCGATGAGGTTGTTCCTTTCGATTTCTCCCACAAGCCTTATGTCATCATGGTAGTCGGCGTGAACGGCGTGGGCAAGACCACCACTATCGGCAAGCTCGCATCCATGCTCAGGGCGCAAGGCAAGAAGGTCATCCTCGGCGCCGCGGATACTTTCCGCGCGGCCGCGGTGGACCAGCTGCAGGTCTGGGCCGACAGGGCCGGCGCGGACATCGTCCGCCAGAGCATGGGCTCCGACCCGGCCTCCGTGGCCTATGACACTGTCAAGGCCGCCGTCGCCCGCGGCGCTGACGTCGCAATCATCGACACTGCCGGACGCCTTCACAACCGCATAGACTTGATGAACGAACTGACCAAGATCCGCAACGTCATGCGCAAGGTAGTTCCCGATGCTCCGCACGATGTCCTGCTGATCCTTGACGGATCCACGGGCCAGAATGCCTTCCAGCAGGCCAAGGAGTTTTCGCGTGCGACCGATGTCACTTCGCTGGCGGTCACCAAGCTCGACGGTTCCGCCAAGGGCGGCGTGGTCATCGGCATCGTGGACCAGTTCCGCATCCCCATCAAGTTCATAGGCATAGGCGAGGGGATCGACGACCTCAAGGTCTTCGACCGCCGGGAGTTCGTCACCTCGCTCTTCACTCCCGAAGATTTGAAGAAATAATACAGTAAACGATATATGAAGCTTTCTTACAATTGGCTCAAGGACTATCTTGAGTTCGATCTCACTCCCGCCCAGGTGGCGGATGCGATCACCTCGATCGGTATCGAAGTCGACTCCGTCGAAGAACAGGAAGAAATCCCCGGAGGCCTCGCCGGCGTCGTCGTCGCCGAGGTCCTGGAGTGCGAACCCCATCCCGATTCCGACCATCTCCATGTCACCAAGGTGGATGCCGGTGACGGCGAGCCTGTCACGGTCGTCTGTGGCGCCCCCAATGTCGCCGCCGGCCAGAAAGTGCTTTTTGCCACTCTCGGTACCGTCCTTCCCGGTGATTTCAAGATAAAGAAGTCCAAGATCCGCGGAGTCGAGTCCTTCGGCATGATCTGCGCTGCCGACGAGCTCGGCATCGGCGAGGACCATTCCGGTATCATGGTCCTCGAGCCCGAGGCCGTGGTCGGCACGCCCGCCAAGGATTATCTCCATCTCAAGACCGAAGCCGTGATCGAGTATGAGATCACTGCCAACCGCGTGGATGCCGCTTCGCACATCGGCGTCGCCCGCGACCTCTATGCCTGGCTCAGGCTCAACGGCATTCCGTGCAAATACCATCTTCCCGACGTTTCCGCCTTCCGCGAGGGAGCGGGCGAGGGGATTCCCGTGGAGGTCCTCGATTCCGAAGGCGCTCCGCGCTATTCCGGTATCACGGTCAAGGGTGTCAAGGTCGGTCCTTCCCCCGAGTGGCTCCAGAAGAAGCTCATGTCCATCGGACACAATCCCATCAACAATATCGTCGATATCTCCAATTTCGTGCTCTTCGAGATCGGCCAGCCTCTCCACACGTTCGATGCTGCCAAGATCGCCGGTGGCAAGGTCATAGTCCGCAGGGCCCTCAAGGATGAGCCCATCCGCACCCTGGACGGCATCGACCGCAAGCTCTGCGACCGTGACATGGTCATCGCCAATGCCGAGGGACCGATGTGCATCGCCGGCGTATTCGGCGGAGAAGACTCCGGAGTGACCGAGTCCACCACTGACGTTTTCATCGAGAGCGCATACTTCGATCCCGGTTCCATCCGCAAGACCGCCAAGAGCCAGACCCTCCAGACCGACGCATCCTTCCGCTATGAGCGCGGCGCCGACCCGGAGGCCGTGCCTTTCGCGCTCAGGCGCGCCGCGCTCCTCATACAGGAGCTCGCCGGCGGCGAGATCGTAGGCAAGGTCCAGGAAATCTATCCCAACCGCATCGAGCGCAGGAAGATCGAACTCGACTATGACCGCATCCAGAGCTTTATCGGCAAGGAAATCGGAGCCGAGACCATCGAGAATATTTTGCAGTACCTGAATTATGAATTCGTGGAGAAGACTGCCGGCGGCGCCGTCGTCGCAGCCCCGACATATATGGTCGACGTCACCCGTGAGTGCGATGTCGTGGAGGAGATACTCCGTATCTACGGATACAACAATATCGACCTGCCCCGCCACATGAAGATGTCCGTGAACGCTTCGCCTTCCCCGGATCCGGAAGCCGTCCGTAACTCCATCTCCAACTTCCTGGCATCCAACGGCTTCGTCGAGACCATGAACAATTCCCTTACTAAGGGAGAGTACTACGACAAGCTCGTTTCCTTCCCCGCCGAGGCTTGCGCGCGCGTGGTCAATCCGCTCAGCCAGGACCTCAACGTCATGCGTCAGACCCTGCTCCTTGGAGGCCTCGAAGTGGTCGCCTACAATGCCAACCGCCAGACTTCTTCCATGAAGTTCTTCGAGTACGGTTCGGTCTATGCCCGCCGTCCCGAAGTCGAGGGTACCACCCTTGCCGGATACGAGGAGCATCCTTGCTTCGCACTGTTCATAACGGGCACCCCGGACAAGTCCTGGCGCGCCGAACCAGGCAAGAGCGATTACTTCCAGCTCAAGGGCTATGTCGAGCTGCTGCTCCGCCGTTTCGGAGCCAAACTCTCGCAGTTCCGCACCGGTGCCGCCCCTTCCGATATCTTCTCCGAGGGAATGACTTACAGCATCCCCGGAGGACATGACCGCAAGCTTCTTACCATGGGTACCGTCAATCCCGCTCTTGCCCGCCGTTTCGGCGTCAAGCAGCCCGTTTTCGCTGCGGAGATCGACTGGAACGCCTTGTTCGAGCTTGTAAAGCGCGATAAAGTCGCGTTCAAGGAGCTTCCCCGTTTCCCCGAGGTACGCCGCGACCTTGCCCTTCTCCTTGACGAGAATGTGCAGTATGCCGACCTTCAGGCCAGTGCGACCAGGGTCGCCAAGAAGCTTCTCAAGCAGGTCACCCTGTTCGACGTATATCGCGGAGACAAGATTCCGGCCGGCAAGAAGCAGTACGCCTTGGGCTTTGTGCTCCAGGATACCGAGAAGACCCTGACGGACGCCGATGTGGAGCGTGTCATGGACAAGCTCCTTTCCACGTTCACCAATGAATTCGGAGCAGTCCTTCGCTAGTATGTCAAAATTTGTCCGGAATAGTATCGCGGTCATCTTCCTGGCCCTTTGTCTCTGCTCCTGTAGCAGGGAAGGCAGGGTCATTCCCAGGAACAGGATGGCCCGTATCTATGCCGAGATGTTCCTTGCTGACTCCTGGGTCAATCAATCGTCTCAGGAGATCAGGGAACGTGCGGATACCACCGCGCTGTACAGGCCTATTATCGAGAAGTATGGCTATACTCTGGAGGATTATTGGGCAAGCATAGCATACTATCTGCAGGACCCGGACCGTTTTTCCAGGATACTCAGGAAAGCTTCCGACATTTTGGGCGCCGAGGTTTCCGCACTCGAAAAGGCCAGGGAAGCTGCCATGGAGACACCGCCCGTGGAGGAGGCAGAGCCATGATGCGCGAAACCCTCGTATTCGGGCCCATCCACAGCCGCAGACTCGGCTCGTCTCTGGGCATCAACGTCCTGCCCGAGAATGGCAAGTTGTGCAACTTCGACTGCATCTACTGCGAGTGCGGATGGAACTGCGACGGCAAGGGAGATACCAAACTCCCGTCCGCCTCTGATTTGCGCGTCACCCTTGGAGACAAGCTTCAGGATTGCAGCCGGATGGGTATCGGTATAGATTCCATCACTTTTTCCGGAGACGGGGAACCTACGCTCAATCCCGATTTCCCTGCCATGGTGGACATCACTCTCGAGCTCAGGGACCGTTTCTTCCCTCAGGCGAAGGTGTCGGTTCTCTCCAATGCTACGATGGTGCACAAGGATGCGGTATTCGAAGCTCTCCGCAAGGTCGACAATCCCATCCTGAAAATAGACGCCCCTACCACTGAACTTGCGCGTCGCATCAACCGTCCCGCACCAGGGTATCGGGTCGAAGCCGTTGTCGAGGCGCTCAAGCGTTTCGAAGGGGATTTCGTCATGCAGACCATGTTCCTCAGGAGCGCCGATTTCGATTCGTCGTCCCCTGAAGTGCTCGCCGGCTGGATGGATATAGTCCGGACTTTGCGCCCCCGTGAGGTGATGGTCTATACTATCGACCGCGAGACTCCGCAGGAGGGACTTGTGAAATTCACGGCAGAGGAGATGCGCGAATTGGTCCGCCCCCTGTCGGAAGAAGGATTCATGATTCAGATAAGAGGATAATAACACATACAATATGGATACATTGTGCAAGAAGTACGGGTATGCCCCCGACAAAGAAAAGATCGACAGGAGTCTTGAGATCATCGCCGCCAATCTCGAGAATGTCATTTCCGCCGATGTCCTGAAGGAGTGTTTCTCCCTGATGGATGTCACTACGCTTCATACGGAAGACACTGTGGCTTCCGTGTGCAGCCTTGTGGACAAGGTCAACTCGCTGCAGCAGGATTACCCGGAGTATCCGCTGCCCGCTTCCGTCTGCGTGTTCCCCAATTTCGCGTCGGTGGTCGCCGGCCGCCGTGCGGATCCAAGGGTGCATGTTACGGCAGTGTCGAGCTGTTTCCCTTCCGCCCAGAGCTTCCTGGAGGTGAAGGTCCGCGAGTGTGAACTCGCAGTTGAAGGAGGCGCGGACGAGATCGACATCGTGCTCGCTCTCAATTCTTTCCTGGCAGGAGATTATGACCAGGCATCCCGCGAGATCCGCGAGATGAAGGCCGCCATCGACCGCAAGGCGGCGGAGGCCGGCCGTACGGTCGTGCTCAAAGTGATACTCGAGACCGGACTGCTTGTCACTCCCGAGAAGATAGCCGAGGCGTCGTTCCTCGCGATGGAGGCTGGTGCCGACTTCATCAAGACTTCCACCGGCAAGGTCAGCGTCAATGCTACTCCGATGGCGGCCTATGTCATGTGCGAGTGCATCCGCGCTTTCCATGCCAAGACAGGCCGCAAGGTCGGCTTCAAGGCCGCAGGAGGCATCTCCAATGCCATGGATGCGGTATGTTACTATTCCATTGTTTCCTCGGTATTGGGCAAGGAGTGGATCGACAACCGCTTTTTCCGATTCGGAGTGAGCCGTCTGGCCAACTCCCTCATGTCAGCCATCGAACAGAAGACCGTCAGCGTTTTTTAGCTTTTTGCTGAGGTTTCCGTAAGAAAAATCGGCTCCGTACAGGCGTACGGGGCCGATTGTGCATTTTAAACGTTTCCATTTTGTGAACACGGATGATTATCCGTCACTTTGTATCAGGAATCATAATGGAAAAAGACTATGAGAACTTCATTCAAACTGTTTTTCCCGGTCGCCGCCTTGTGCGCGTGCTCCGTCGTGGACGACGGAGCCGCGCCCGGACTCGCCGGCCCGGAAGACGTGTCGCACGACATGATCGTGCTGGGCGACCGGCTCGACGATCCTTATTCCGTCTCGAATGTCGAGTCCGCCCTTCTGTCCCTTTATCCCTCCAAGGCCGGCCGGGTGGATCTCAAGCCGACCGACATTTACGTCCGTTTCCTGCCTCGGAACGAGGAGGAGTACGACCGCCTGGTGTCTGACGGGATCCACCTTACCGACCACCCTCTGGATTACGAAATCATCCGGGAGGGAGACTACTATCACGACCCGGAACTGGACGGGGAAGCGATTACTTGGCAGTATGCCGTCCTGAGTCCCGATTACTCTTTTCCGAAAGGGATCCGTTACGAGATCCTGGACGAATGCTATATCGCCGACAATGTCGCCACCCGTGCTGATGGAATAGACTGGGAAGAGGTGGAACGCGAGGCCTACCGCTTGACCGGCAATGCCGCCATGCTGGAACCCGCCGTGAGGGGCGGCGAGACTGGTCATGCGCGCCCTTCGGGCCGCCTGACCGTCATCGACGCCCGTAACGGCGGGGCTGAAGAAGGCATAGCCGGCGTGAAAGTGTCATGCAACACCTTCGTGAAGTTCGCCCATGCGTATACTGATTCACAAGGATACTATACGATGGACCGCGAGTTCAGTTCGGAGTTGCGTTACCGTATTGTGTTCCAGAACGAAAAGGGTTTCGGGATAGGTCTCAACAAGATCCTTGTACCGGCTTCGTCCTCCACTCTCGGCAAGGCCGGGCCGGAAGGGGTAAGCCTTACCGTGACCAAAGACTCCGACCGCCGTCTCTTTACCCGTACGGTCGTCAACAACGCCGCGTGGGATTATTATGAGTCCTGCTCTGCCAGCGACAGAAAAGTTACTCTTCCTCCGGCGAATACCAGGATATGGATTTTCCAGTCACTGGATGCGTGCAGCACGCCTATGCTCCAGCAGGGCGTGCTGGTGGACGACACCTCCATAGGAGAGTACCTGGGAGATTTCAAGAATACCGTCAAGATGTTCCTTCCGGATATTACCCTTGGAGTCAAGGATATAGAAGAATACTCGACGATATATGCCGGAACGGTGCACGAGCTTGCCCATGCGAGCCATTTCGCCCAGGTCGGGAAAGAGTACTGGAACAAGTACATTTCCTATGTCCTTAGATCTTTCGTCGAGTCAGGAGGCAAGATGTACGGGGCAGGCGCCGGAGATGGCTCGGGACATTGTGCCGTCGGCGAGTCTTGGGGTTACTATATGCAGAACAGGTTGTACAAGGACCGTTACGGGGAGGATCGGATGTCTTTCGGGACTTCCTACTGGTTCCATCCGCAGGTCCTCCTGTACCTTGACGAACGGGGACTCGACAGGTCGAGGATCTCGAAGGCCCTCCAGCCCGATGTTACTGACAGCGACGCCCTTCAGGATAAGCTTGAAAGCCTGTATCCTGAATATGGCACCATCATAGGACAGGCTTTCAAAAGATATGATTGATCGGCTATGAAACGCTTCGTTATTCTTCTTGTCCTTCCGCTGCTGATGTGCGGCAGGACGTACGCCCAGGAGATGTCCGTATCCACCAATGTGCTGGGCTATGTCAACCTCGGTACGATGAACGTCGAGGCTTCCTGGGGATTCTCCAGGCATTGGACGGCCAACCTCGGCCTCCGTTACAATCCTTTCACCTTTCCCGGCAGGGAGGGGGTGGCGGACCAGATGCAGGCCCGTCAGCGAACCGTGGCCGTGGGAGGAAGGTACTGGCCCTGGCACATCCACTCCGGTTGGTGGCTGGCCGGCAAGGCGCAGTACCAGGAATACAACCGCGGGGGACTTACCGAGGCTGAAACTTCGGAAGGGGACAGGATAGGAGGAGGGTTGACGGGAGGTTACACGTATATGCTGTCTCCGAGTCTGAACCTTGAGATCGGCGCCGGAGTCTGGACGGGGTATGAACGGTATACGACGTACGCCTGTCCGGAATGCGGACGTGTGGTCGGGAAAGGGGAGCGCCATTTCGTCCTGCCCAACGACTTCCTGCTCGGTCTGGTATATGTGTTCTGACCTGCGTGCCGGTGCGGCGGCGGTTCTGTGCTTCTGGCTTCTCCTGTCTTGTTCGGTCAAGGAAGACCGTGAAGGATGTCCGTGTTTCCTGACTTTGGATTTGGAGGCGGTGGAGACGGCCGGCCTGGTGAAGAAGGGACTCGATTCCCTCGTGCTGGCGGTAAGTACCGGGGATGGTTTCTATGTAGAGGACGGCTTCGACTTGCGGGAAATCGTGACGGAATACGAGCTGGCGGTGCCGAAGTCGCAGATAGATGTCGTCGCAGCTTGCGGCCCTGGCCTGGCAGAATTGTCCCGGCGAGGAGTGCTTATACCGGAAGGTGACGAATGCCCGGCGCTCTACCTCTTTTCCGACTCTTTCTCAGCGTTGGCCGGCGAGATGCGCCGCGTCGTCAGGCTTCACAAGGAGCACTGTATCCTGACAGTGAGCATGAAGACCTCCTTCAACGCCGTTGCGCGGCCGTTTCGCATCCGGCTTGAAGGCAATGTCGCCGGTTGTTCGATGGACGGGACGCCGGCGGAGGGGCTTTTCGATTGCTTTTCGTCCCCATCCGCCGGCGGCCTGTGCCATCTGAACGTTCCACGGCAGCGGGACGGCTCCCTGCGTCTCGAAGTGTACTTTTTGGATTCCGACGAAGTCCGGAGCTTTCCGGTCGGGGAGTATATCCTTGAAAGCGGATATGACTGGACTGCCCGGGACCTTGAGGATGTGAGTGTGGAGATGGATTTCTCGCGCTCTTCCCTGACGGTTTCCACCTCGAAATGGAAGAAGACTCTGAGCTTTGAAATTACTTTCTAGTAATGCTTGGATTTCCGAAACTTTTTGTATCTTTGCAGTCCACTTCTGAGCGCGGGTGGCGGAATGGTAGACGCGCTAGTTTCAGGAGCTAGTGCTGTAAAAGGCGTGTGAGTTCGAGTCTCATCCCGCGCACGAAACCGGTCCCGGAGATATCCTCCGGGACCGGTTGTTTTTTATCCGTAGTTGTCGTTGATCAGCTGAATGTCTCGCGTATATTGGCCGCGATGGCGGAAACGAGGCGGGTCCTTGCCTCTACGCTTGCCCAGGCAGTATGCGGGGTGAAGCGGAACTTCTCGGGATGCCGTGTGTGGAGGAGGGGATTGTCCGCAGGCAGCGGTTCCTTGACGAACACGTCGAGTGCGGCGCCGCCGATGCGGCCTTCGTCGACGGCCTGCGCCAGCGCAGTCTCGTCGACTATGCCGCCGCGGCCCATGTTGACGATGAATGCCGTCGGTTTCATAAGGGCAAGTTCCTTCGCCCCTACCAGTCCCGCGGTGCGCTCGTTGTATGGGGCGTGGATGCTGATGACGTCCGCCGTATGCATCAGTTCATCGAGGGGGAGACTTGGATACTCCTTGTTGTGTGATGACCCCGATGTCGAATAATAGACCACCTTCATTCCGAAAGCCTCTGCCACGCGTGCTACCTTAGTGCCGATGTTGCCCAGTCCGATGATGCCGATAGTCTTGCCGGTAAGTTCATAGAACGGTCGGCTGAGGTCGGTGAAGATGGGGCCTGCGGAGTACGTGCCGGACTTGACGGCCGTATCGAAGTAGGGGCCGTTGCCGGCGAGGGAGAGGATATGCATGAAAGTCTCCTGTACCACCGAATCGGTGGAGTATCCGGCTACGTTCTTTACGGGTATGTTTCTGGCTGCCGCAGCTTTCAAGTCGATATTGTTGACTCCGGTGGCGGCTTCGCAGATGAGTCTGAGCGACGGAGCTGCGGCAATCAGCTCCGAGTCAACGATTATTTTGTTGATAATCAGAACTTCGCAGTCGCTTACGCGCGACAGCGCCTCTTCCTTGGTCGAAGTGGGATAGCATATGAGATCTCCGAGGGCGGCGATCTCGTCCAGCGGCGTATCGCCGACTGTGGAGGCATCCAGGAAAACGATTTTCATATGGTCCGGTCTTGTGTTATATACAAAAATAAAATAAAAAATTCGTATTGTGCCCGAAAAACCGTAATTTTGCAAGATTCAGTTAGTTTAGTAGTATAGATTTGATTATGCAGGAAATCAGAAACATAGCGATCATCGCGCACGTCGACCACGGCAAGACCACTCTCGTCGACCGCATGATCTATCAGGCCAACCTCGTCCGCCAGCCCGAGAACCTCGGCCAGCTCATCCTCGACAACAACGACCTTGAGCGCGAACGTGGCATCACCATCCTGGCCAAGAACGTCTCCGTTATCTACAAGGGAGTCAAGATCAACATCATCGATACTCCCGGGCACAGCGATTTCGGAGGGGAAGTGGAGCGCGTGCTCAACATGGCGGATGGCGTGCTGCTGCTTGTCGATGCCTTCGAGGGTTGCATGCCGCAGACCCGTTTCGTTCTCCAGAAGGCGCTGGAAATGGGCAAGAAGCCCATCGTCGTCGTCAACAAGGTAGACAAGCTCAACTGCCGCCCCGACGAGGTGCAGGAGGAGGTGTTCGACCTCATGTGCAACCTCAACGCCACTGACGAGCAGCTTGATTTCAAGACCATTTTCGGCAGCGCCAAGCAGGGCTGGATGTCCGAGGACTGGCATACGCCCGGTACCGACATCACGCCGCTCCTCGACGCTATCCTTGAGGTCATCCCCGCTCCGGAGGTCATCGAGGGCACTCCCCAGATGCTTATCTCTTCGCTCGAGTATTCGCCTTACGTGGGACGTATCGCCGTCGGCCGTATCACCCGCGGAGCGCTTCGCAGCGGACAGAACATCAGCCTCTGCAAGCGCTATGACGTCGTTCAGAAGCAGAAGATAAAGCAGCTGATGGTGTTCGAAGGCCTTGGCAAGACCAATGTAGAGGAAGCCCGTTGCGGTGACATTTGCGCCGTGGTGGGCATCGACGGGTTCGAGATCGGCGATACTATCGCGGACTATGAGAATCCAGAGGCGCTTCCGCCTATCGCCATCGACGAACCGACGATGAGCATGCTCTTTACGATCAACAATTCCCCCTTCTTCGGCAAGGATGGAAAATACGTCACTTCGCGCCATCTCAAGGAGCGTCTCGACCGCGAGCTCGAGAAGAACCTCGCCCTTCGCGTCAAGCCCGGTCTTTCCGCCGATTCGTTCGTCGTGTACGGCCGTGGCGTGCTGCACCTGTCGGTGCTCATCGAGACTATGCGCCGCGAGGGCTTCGAGCTCCAGGTCGGCCAGCCGAAAGTCTTGGACAAGGTCATCGGCGGTCAGCGCTGCGAACCCATCGAGGACCTCTCCATCGAGGTCCCCGAGGCCTTTGTCGGCGCTGCGATCGAGATCGCCACGCGCCGCAAAGGCGCCCTGCTCCGCATGGAGCCGCGCGGGGACCGCACCCTTCTCGAGTTCGAGATTCCGACCCGCGGCCTTATGGGCCTCCGCAGCAACATGCTTACCGCCACCCAGGGAGAGGCCATCGTCGCCCACCGCTTCAAGGAGTACCAGCCGTTCAAGGGCGAGCTTGAGCACCGCAACAACGGCTCGCTCGTCTCCCTTGAGACCGGCGAGGCCGTGGCTTACTCGATGAACAAGCTCCTCGACCGAGGCCGTTTCTTCGTCGAGCCCGGAGAGGAGATTTACGGCGGACAAGTGCTCGGTGAGCACACCCGTGAGCGCGACCTTAACATCAATATCTGCAAGACCAAGAAGCTCACCAACGTCCGTGCGGCGGGAAGCGACGAGAAGGTCGTCCTGCCTCCGGCCATCAAGTTCTCCCTCGAAGAGGCCTTGGAATACATCCAGGACGATGAACTGGTCGAAGTCACGCCTCATTTCATGCGTATCCGCAAGATTTTGCTCGATCCTCTGGAGAGAAAAAGAAAAAGCGGTGAAGAAGATTGTTAATAGGAATTTTTTTACTAACTTTGCAACCCTTTATTGTACCGTTAAGCGGTTTGGCGTCCGGAAGGACGGACTTCCGCTGGCACGCTGGAGGACAGTTCTTTAGCGGTTTTGAGAATTCGGAGATACTTGATGCGGACTTGACAGTCAGCGTCTTGGTTGACAAGTCCGGACGCTATGTCGGTGTAGACATCGACATAGAGGGTACCGTGGTGGTGGCCTGTGACCGTTGCCTCGGAGAGCTTACGCTCCCTGTTTCGGTACATCCCTCTTTCAGCGTCAAGTTCGGAGATGCTTCGGAGGACAAATCCTCCGCGGCAGACGGAGACAGGGAGATCATTTTCCTCCATGAGTCCGACACAGACATGGAGCTCAGCCAGGTCGTTTATGATTATGTCTGCACCTCGCTGCCGATGTTGCGCGTACACCCGGATGGTGAGTGCGACCCGGCCACGGTCAAGTATCTGCATTCTGAAGACGACAGTGACGTGGAGCAGGCGGCCGTACCGGCCGACAGCCCTTTCGCTGCGCTGAAGGACTTATTGGGTGAAAAATAAAATTTTAAAGATAGTTTAATATGGCACATCCGAAACACAAACTCTCCAAGCAGAGAAGAGACAAGAGAAGGACGCACGACCTCGCTCCTGTTCCGACCCTCGCCACCTGCCCCAACTGCGGTGCGACCGTCATGTACCACAGAGTATGCCCTGAGTGCGGCTACTACAGAGGTCGTCAGATCATCGAGAAGAGCGCCGAATAAGCGTCTCCCTCAACTGATGGTCCCATAGTTCAACGGATAGAACGAAGGTTTCCTAAACCTTAAATACAGGTTCGATTCCTGTTGGGACTACGAAAAGGACTTGCCGGAAGGCAAGTCCTTTTCGTTTATCCTTTCCTTGTCTTGATGGTGGCGGCGTAGGCGCTGTTGCAAAGGCCGAGGAAGGCGGAGAGCATGAAGAGCGTCTCGATGCCGAGGACCTTCCAGACCCAGCCGCCGAGGAGCGCGACGAATATCGTTATGGTGTGGTTGACCGAGATGCCGGTGGAGATGGTTGCCTTCATCTCTTCGCGGCTGTCGGAGATGTCCTGGACGTAGACGTTCGAGGCCATTGAGGCGAGAGATATTACCGAATCCAGCACGTAGTTGACGCAGCAGATGATGAAGGCGGTATGCATGGGGAAGAGGTGGTGTGCGAAGCCGTAGAAGAAACAGACTATCACCAGTATGAGCGTGTCCGCAATCATCACGGGCTTGTAGCCGACGCGGTCAATGATCTTGCCTACCAGCGGAGCGAAGATGAAGCATGAAATGGCTGAGACGGCGAAAAGCAGGCTTATGACTCCGGCGTCGGCGCCGTAGAACAGCACCAGCACGTATGGCCCGAAGGTAAAGAAGACCTGCTTGCGGGCGCCGTAGAACACCTCGAGCATATAGTATTTCCGGAATTTCCTGCGGAAATAGAACCTCCGTCTCGACTCGTCCGTCGCGCTGCTCCCGGTGAGGCGGAAGGAGGCCAGCATGGCCAGCACCATGAAGACTGCCGCCGCCATGAAGACCGGCCTGAACGGCTTGCTGCCTGCGCTAATGAGCATGAACACGGCCATCACCGCGAGGTATCCGGCAAGGTTGCCAATCTGGTAGATGGAGCTCTGGTAGCCCAGGGCGCGGCCTCCGGCGCCGGGGCGGGAATACTCCAGCGAAAGCGTGTTCTTCATCCCCAGCTGTATGTGTTCTCCGAGGGAATATATGAATATCGCGCAGATAATCAATGCCTTTGCCGGAGAGATGAGCGCCTGCATGGTCATACCTATGA